>Ga0315286_10000150_pt1 | contig 51089 bp, 38 predicted proteins | sample YL17G10_0_MG_FD_205038 | JGI IMG/M metagenome (GOLD analysis project Ga0315286, IMG submission 205038) | Sediment microbial communities from Yellowstone Lake, YNP, Wyoming, USA - YL17G10_0 | ecosystem: Environmental > Aquatic > Freshwater > Lake > Sediment | place: USA: Wyoming | collected...
GAGAAGGATACCAAGCTTAACGATTACGTTTTCAAGCTTAACCATACGATAGATCTTGATAAGTATTCCAAGCTTACGCTTTCGCATGATTCATCTTTCATATACCAGGTGCCGTCGGGAAGGAAATATGACACGAATTCGGCAGTGAGCTACGGCTTCGACGACGGAGCGCACAAGCTCAACTACAATTACAGCGACTCGGACAATAAGTACACATTCAATGATACCCAGGCATTCAACATAAATAACCGCATAGGTAGTTATAATACGGGCTTTTCCTGGGATGAGAGCCAGAGCCTTAAGGGCCCGAAGTGGAAGAACATCCACGAGAGATTCTTCCACGAGCAGTCGCTTTTTACGGATGATGCCAAATTCTCCCTGAACGTGAATTATTCAAGCTATGCGACGGACGAGGGTGTCGTTGCCGACGAGAAGCTCGAACCGAGGATCGACCTGACATACAGGGGGGCCTTTTATTCTTTAAGGCTCACGGAGAGCTGGTATGTGGACCCGGACGAGAAGCGGTACCGGGGCGACGATAATTACGAATATCTGGAAAGGCTTCCGGAAATGGAGATCGCTTTCAATCCGATCGACCTTAGATACGCCAATTTGAACCTCACCATGGGGGCGGCGCGCTACCACGAAGCAAAATATGTCCCGACGTTCTTAAGGATGAGGCACATGACAACTAACAGGTATTCGGTGGGAGCGGGGCTTTCCAGGACCGATAATCTGGGACTGGGCACAACGCTGAGGTCGGGACTGGGGCTTGATCAATATTCTTACGAAACCGGCGACCAGAGATATCAGCTCAAGGAATCACTTAACATGGAAACGAACCTGGGAGGATTTTTCAGGAACAACACGGACTGGGGAAAGGCAAAGGTCGACGGCAACACGCCGTTCTTTTTCGAAAGTTTGGGGAGCCAATATGAATATATCAGCGACAAGATAACCCTTTATTACCTTAACAAGGTATCGTGGGACATATCCGCCGGCTATAACTATATGAACAGCACTTACAATGATGTCGTGACGAACCTCCTGATAACGCCGGACGAGAAATTCACTTACAGGACCACTACGGGCTGGAGCATAGAGAACCAGAGGTTCAGGGACATGGTGAACTCCGTCACTGTAAGGCCTTTTCCGAAATTCACGAACACCGCCAGCATTGTTTATGACCTGAACACAGGGAGACTTCTTTCCGCAAACAGCCTTGTTGATCTGGAAATAGGCGAGACCTGGCAGGAAAGATGGCATTTCAAGATGGGAAATTCGTATGATATCTTCATGGACAGGTACATGCTCAGGGACCTGGCCATAGTTAAGGACCTGCATTGCTGGGAGGCAGTATTCACGTACAATGATTACCTTAAGGAATACAGGTTCGGGATGACGCTAAAGGCTTTCCCGCAGTTCCCGCTTTCATACGTCTCGAGCGACAACGGGAATTATTTCAACAGTTTCATGAACAACATGCATTTCGAGCAGGAGTCACCCAGGAGATACTGATGAAAACCCAAATAACCAACAACCAAGTGCCAAACAATAAACAAATACCAAATTCGAAAAATGGTCATTGGGCATTGAATATTGGCAATTATTTGGTCATTGGAATTTGGTCATTGGTTATTGCAGCCATGCTTTCTGGCTGTGCCAAGGTGGTGACACCCGTGTTCACTGCCGGAAAGCATATAACTATGGAGATCAATTATAAGGCCAATATCGACACGACGGCCAATAAATATTACATTATTTTTAATAATAACTCCGCGCCGCTATTACCTTTCATGCCTGTACAGTTCGTTGAACCGGGAGAGACCCCTGCGCAGCCCGAAGTCGATTACTACGGACAGTATTATCCGACATGGAAGAGTTACGTGGTCCTGGACGGGAATTCTTTTTCATTCGTGAAGGGGCCGTTCACTTCAGAAGCGGTCCCGACAAAAGAGGTAATCGCAACCTGGAGCGGAGCAGAGTCCGATCAAATATCGATCACTTTTGACACGGCAAGGCTGGGGACGCTGACAGAGCGGCTCAATTTTGACATTGTTTCGGTTGACAAAACATCGAAATTGGTCAAAGATAATTTGTCGCCCTTGAACAGTTCTCCGTCCACTTCCTATGTGTTCACGATAACGGATACGACCGCGACAGGGAGCGATGAGGCAACACCCGGGATACCGGAAAGCGTTGACATACTTAACTGGAGGATCTTGGTGCAATGACCGAATTCATATTAGCAGTTTTTTCCGGCCTGCTTCTTATCTTGGTATTTCCCAAGGCGGACCTTTATCTTTTCGCATATGTGGCGCTCGTGCCTCTTCTTGTCTCATTAAAGAGATCAAGATCCATATTGGAAGCGGCCTTTTGCGGAGCGGTATGCGGCGCAATCTATTTCGGCGGGATCCTTTCCTGGGTGTGCATCCTGTCCAAATGGGCCGGTCCGTGGGCGTATCTTGCCTGGGCGGTTTTGGCGGCCGCCGAAGGCCTGTATGTAGCCGCATTCGCCGGAATATCAAAGTATCTTTCGGGAAAATTCCCTAACATGGACATAATACTTGTCCCGCTTACCTGGACGGCCATAGAGTGGATAAGGTCGCTCGGGCCGTACGGGGTGACCGGCGGCGGGCTCGGGTATTCACAGGCGGATTTCCTAATGGTCCTTCAGATCGCGAGCGTCCTGGGGGTGTACGGGATCTCTTTTATTATAGTCCTGTTCAATGAAGCCGTGGCGGGAGTTTTCCTTGAAAAGAGAACGGCCGCCCTTGGCCTTGCTATCCTGATATTGACTTTTGTGCTCGGTTTCGGAAGTTACAGGATCAACGCGTTCAAAGAGCTGGGCAAGCCTGTCAACCTGGCCGTGATCCAGGCGAACATATCCCAGGACGTGAAGCTTGATTACAATTACGCGCATCAAATAGTGAATGCTCACGAAATAATGAGCAGGAAGGCTTTATCTTCAACCCCGGACATAATGATCTGGCCCGAAACGGCTGTCACGACCTACCTTTTTGAATCAAGCGCGATGCTTAAAAAGATCCGGGGCCTCGCGGCAGGGGGAGATGCTTTCTACCTCATAGGTACGCCGTACCGGGATAAAGGCAAGATATACAATTCTGTCGTGGCGTTATCAAAGAACGGGAATTTGATCGGAAGATACGACAAGCAAAGGCTTATCCCTTTCGGGGAATATCTTCCCATAAGGCCTTTTTTCTACCGTTTGCTGGGGGAAAATCCGCTATTCGCCGAGGATTATAATCCAAATCCCAGGCCTGAACTGATAGACCTCGGCATTGCAAAGGTCGGGGTCGTTATCTGTTTTGAATCCACTCTGCCCTACCTTGTAAGGGATAAGGTCAAAAGGGGAGCGCAGTTCATTCTTGTCGCGACCAATGACGCGTGGTTCTTTGATTCGTCGGCGCCGTACCAGCATATCCAGGCTGCTCAGATGCGGGCCGTAGAGAGCGGCATGTACGTTGTCCAGGCAGCGAACACGGGGATATCTGCGATAATAGACCCTCTTGGAAGGATCGTTAAAAGCTCGAAAGTCGGGCAGGCCTGTGTTCTATCGGGCACGATATACGTTCACTGAGTCGATTTGTTCAGGATATACGTCCCGATCCCCCCTGTGATGATGTTTGGAAGCCACGCAGAGATCATCGGCGATATCAGCCTCAATTCACCGATCGCCATCGTGACGAACGTAAGGAAATAATAAAAGAAAACTATCAGGACGGAAAGCCCCAAGCCTATCGATGAAGAGCTTCTCTGGGGCGAGAGGCCCAGCGGTGCGCCCAGAAGCACGAAGACAAGGCAGGAGAACGGGATGGCTCCCTTAAGATAATACTGGATCTGGAGGTCCATCGTATCCTCTCCCATCTTTTTCTTCAGCTTGATGAATTTCTTAAGCTCGGCCATGTTCATCTCTTCGGGCTTCCTGTCGCCCATGTAAAAATCCGCGGGCGTGTATTTTATCGTCATGTACTGCTCCTTAAATCTGATAAGGTGCTTGTATTCTCCGGATTCGTTCAGGAGGTAGATTATGCCGTTCTTGAAAAGCCAGGTGCTCTTCTCCTTATTCCATCGGGCTTCCCTGGCATTGATTATCTGCGAGAGTTTCCCGTCCGTGAACTCTTCAACCACCACATCTTCCATTATGTCGCCTTTGAGGCTGCCGGCAAAATACATCCTTTTCAGGACATCGTTTTCAATTTCCGGAATAAGAACGTTCCTCTGGATCTTCGGCGATTTCCTGGCCTGCGTTTCGATCATGAGATTTGTCGCGGCAATGCTGGACCTGGGGACCACGACTTCATAGAACAACAGCGTTACAAGGCTTATCGCAAGCCCGAAGGCGAGCACCGGAATTATTATCCTGTAAAGGCTTATTCCACCGGCCTTGAAAGCCACTATCTCGCTCTGGGAGGAGAGCTTTGCGAACGCAAGAAGGGCGGCCAGTAGCGTGGCCATCGGGAATATATAGACAGCAGTTCCGGGCAGCCTGTAAACAAATATCTGGGCAGCTGTCAGGAGAGGCATCCCTCGGACAACCACGGCGCGCACAAGGTCTAAAAGTATCATGCTTGCGGAAAGTATGGCGGTGAAGGCGCCCAGCCCGAAAAGGAAGGGGTCAAAAAGCTCTTTAATTATATAGCGGTCGATTATCTTTATCATTACATCTTGAATTCTTCGCCGAGGTATAATTTCTTCGCGGTCTCGTCCTCGGCGATCTTTTTGCTTGAGCCGGAGATCAGCACCTTGCCTTTATGTATTATGTAAGCGTGGTCGGTTATGGCAAGGGTCTCCCTTACGTTATGGTCCGTTATAAGGACGCCTATGCCTTTGTTTTTCAGCATCCTGATTATTTTCTGAAGGTCAGAGACCGTCTTGGGATCGACGCCGGTAAAAGGCTCGTCAAGAAGAAGGAATTTGGGGTTGGTCGCCAGCGCCCTGGCTATCTCAACGCGCCTTATCTCCCCTCCGGACAGCTCATAGCATTTCCGTTTCCTTAGATTGGTTATGCCAAGTTCTTCAAGTATCAGGTCAATGTTTTGATTCTTTGCCATGTGCGGCATTATCTCCCACAGCACAAGTATGTTCTCCTCTACGGTCAGTTTCCTGAATACCGACTGCTCCTGCGGAAGGTATCCTATTCCGCTTTGCGCCCTTATGTGCATGGGGACATGGGTTATTTCTTTTTCTCCAAGGTAGACGGTCCCGGAGTTGGGGCGCACCAGTCCCACGACCATGTAGAATGTGGTGGTTTTTCCGGCGCCGTTCGGGCCGAGCAGCCCGACTATTTCCCCCTGCTTTACCTCGATGGAAACCTCATCGACAACTCTTTTGCCGTGATACGCCTTGACCAGTTTATCCGTCTTGATGTGCAAAATATTCCCTCCTATTTGTCATACTGAGCGTAGCGAAGTATCTGCATTTGACTCTTCGCTTCGCTCAGAGTGACATTAACCATTCGTGAATTTTATCAGTTCCTCGAGCTTTTTTAAAGCGGCTCGGCTTTCTATTGCTTCTTTTGCCCTTGCTATGCCGTCATTGATGTCTTTTGCAACCTGTCCCACGACGAGGGCCGCGGCTGTATTAAGCAGAACGATATCCCTTTTTGCGCCGGTCTCGATCCCTTTAAGGACGTCATTTGTTATCTTAATGTTATCATTGACATTTCCGCCGACCAGTTCTTCTTTCGCATGCCGGTTCATCCTGATGTCTTTGGGCTCAATAAAATAATTTTTGATGTTCCCGTTCTTCAGGTGAGATATCTTGGTCCTGTTGGTTACGGTTATCTCATCCAGCCCGTCCATTCCGTGGACGACCATCACCTCAAGCGATCCCAGGTTCTGCAGGACCAATGACATTAATTCCGTCAGCTTCTCGCTGAAAACCCCGAGCAGCTGGTATTTGGTCCCGGCCGGATTCGTGAGCGGCCCGAGGATATTGAAGATGGTCCTTATGCCGATCTCCTTGCGGGAAGGGGCGGCATATTTCATCGCCGGATGGAAGTTGGGGGCGAATATGAACCCAATGCCGACTTCCTCTATCGATGCTTTTACTTTTTCCGGCGGGATATCTATCTTGACCCCCATCGCTTCCAGTATGTCCGCGCTCCCGCATTTACTGGATGCGGAGCGGTTGCCGTGCTTCGCGACGCGCGCCCCGGCCGCGGCAGCCACTATTGCAGAAACCGTTGAGATATTGAATGTGCCCGAGAAATCCCCGCCGGTCCCGCAGGTATCCACTATATTGCCGTATTTTGAATGGATCTTCACCGAGTTCTCCCTCATTTTTGAGGCAAACCCGGTGACTTCGTCGGAGGTCTCGCCTTTCATCCTTAACGCTGTAAGGAGGCAGGATATCTGTGAAGGAGTGGCTTCCCCGCTCATTATCTCTCCCATGACGGATGCTGCTTCATGCATCGAGAGGTCTATGTTATCAACTACTTTTTTTATCGCATCCTTTATCATTATGATCCTTTCGTGCTGCAGGTGGAACAGACCCCGCTTGTGCAGCTTGAGCAGGAGCCGCTCTGTTCGGTCCCTTCATTGCTAAGAGAGTCAGATCTTGAAGGCCCGCGCCTGAAAACATTGAATTTCCTGATTGTTTGCCGGCTTTTGCAGAAAGGGCACTTTGGGGAGACCTTTTCGTTCATCCCCTTTTCTATCTCGAAGGTTTTCCCGCAATCCCTGCATTTGTAATCGTAGAACGGCATAACGGGACAATTATACAATAATTTTGTGGAACCTGCGACTGAAAGTCGCGGTTCCGTGACAATATGGAACCGAGGCTTTTAGCCTCAGGTTCATTCCTTCTTCCTTGCCCGTTCGTTCTCGGTGAGGAACTTTTTTCTTAATCTGATGCTCTTCGGGGTTATCTCTACAAGCTCATCATCATCTATGAACTCCAATGCCTGCTCTAAAGAAATAAGGATGGGCGGGGTGAGTTTTATGGCTATATCTGCGCTGGAAGCGCGGATATTGGACTGTTTTTTTTCTTTCGTCGGGTTTACCGGCATATCCTGTGATCTGGAATTTTCCCCGATTATCATTCCCTCATATACCTGGATGCCGGGTCCTATGAAAAGGCTTCCCCGTTCCTGAATATGGGCAAGCCCGTATGCCGCAGTTTTGCCGTTATTGGAAGAAATAAGAACGCCGTTCTGCCGCTTGGATATCTCACCTTTGAATCTTTCATATTTGGCGAATGCATGGTTCAGTATCCCTTCTCCCTTGGTATCCATTATGAAATCAGCGCGGAATCCCAGCAGTCCGCGGGTCGGGACATTATAAACAAGCGTTGTTATCCCGTTCTTATTGCTCATCTCAAGCATTTCTCCTCGCCTGCGGCCCAGTTTTTCTATAACAGTACCGCAGAACTCCTCGGGGACATTGATGATGGTCTGTTCAATGGGCTCCATTTTTTCGCCATGAACGGTCTTAAATATTACCTTTGGCTGCGAAACCTGCACTTCAAAACCTTCCCTGCGCATTGTCTCAATCAATATTGAAAGATGGAGCTCTCCGCGTCCCGATACCTTGTATCCGTCCGTAGTATCAAGCGGTTCCACCCGGAGACCCACATTTGTTTCAAGTTCACGATATAGTCTTTCTCTAATATGTCTTGTTGTAACATATTTTCCCTCTTTTCCTGCAAAGGGTGAATTATTGACCAGGAATTCCATTATCAGGGTAGGCTCATCTATTTCAAGCAGTGTCATAGGTTTCGGATCATCCGGAGAAGAGATCGTCTCTCCGATCGTGATATTCTCAATGCCTGCAACCGATACAATATCCCCGCACTGCGCTTCATCCACTTCTACTTGTTTTAATCCTTCAAAAATACAAAGCTTTGTGATCTTGGCCGGATCAACAGTACCGTTGCGTCTGCAAACCGATACATTTGACCTTTTATCCAGATGTCCGCCAGTTACCCTTCCTATAGCGATGCGGCCGACATATTCATCGTACTTTAGATTCGTTACCTGCAACTGAAGTACTTCTTTGGACCTGTCAGGATAGGGTTGGACATGCTTCAAAATGGTGTCAAAAAGCGGGGTCAGGTCATTTGAAACATCATCAATGTTGTATTTCGCGATGCCCTGCCTTGATATTGTGTAGACTACGGGGAAATCAAGCTGCTGGTCGCTGGCATCAAGCTTAACGAAAAGGTCGAATACCATATCAACGACCTTCACCGCCCTGTGTCCCATCTTGTCTATCTTATTGATGACCACTATCGGCTTTTGCCCCAGCTTCAGCGATTTTGCCAGCACGAATTTTGTCTGGGGCATGGGGCCTTCCTTTGCGTCAACAAGCAGAAGAACGGAATCCACCATTTTCAACACGCGCTCAACTTCACTTCCGAAATCCGCGTGTCCGGGGGTGTCAACGATGTTTATCTTGTAATCCTTATAATGTATGGAGCAGTTCTTGGAAAATATGGTGATCCCGCGCTCGCGCTCAAGGTCATTGCTGTCCATGACAAGCTCAGTTATCTCATCCCGCTCTCCGAAAGCCCCTCCCTGACGGAGAAGGTGGTCCGTGAGCGTCGTCTTTCCGTGATCGACGTGTGCTATGATGGCGATGTTGATTATTTTCTGCATAGGACGGGAATTATAGCAGATAATGGCTTTTTTTCTTACATATATGATGTATAATTACCTCATCCCTAGCCCTTCTCCTATAAATAGGAGAAGGGAAACTAAGCTACAGTTTTGTTCCCCCTCTCCATGAAATGGAGAGGGGTTAGAGGTGAGGGGAGAAACGCCGAATGTATTTCCAGGACATAATATCGAATCTTTCCAGCTACTGGGCAAAAAAAGGCTGCGTCATACAGCAGCCTTACGACATGGAAAAAGGCGCCGGGACAATGAGCCCGCCTACTTTCTTCAGGGTGCTGGGGCCCGAACCCTGGAATGTCGCCTATGTTGACCCCGTAAGGCGGCCGACCGACGGCCGTTACGGCGAGAATCCCAACCGATTGTTCCATTATTACCAGTTCCAGGTGATAATGAAGCCGTCACCGCTTGATATCCAGAATATCTACCTTGACAGCCTCCGCGCTCTGAAGATCGAGCCGTCAAAATTCGATGTAAGGTTCGTCGAAGACAACTGGGAATCGCCGACACTTGGGGCTTGGGGGGTGGGGTGGGAAGTATGGCTGGCGGGCATGGAGATAACGCAGTTCACTTATTTCCAGCAGTGCGGGGGATTCGATGTGAAACCGGTCAGCGTTGAGATAACTTACGGGCTTGAGAGAATAGCCATGTTCACGCAGAAAGTCGACAATGTTTATGATATCGAGTGGGCAAAAGGCCTGCCTGCCGGCAGGCAAGGCATAAAATACGGCGACATCCATAAAATGTCCGAGATAGAGCACAGCAAATATAATTTCGAGCTGGCCGATACGAAGATGCTCGACAACCTTTTCGACCTTTACCAGAAGGAAGCGTTCAACATAATAAAGGCGAACCTTGTTCTCCCTGCTTTCGATTATGTCCTTAAATGTTCACACGTGTTCAACCTCCTTGACGCGCGCGGGGCCATAAGCGTAACCGAAAGGACGGCTTATATAAGCAAGATAAGGAGATTGGCCAGGGAATGCGCCAAATTATATATCGAACAGAGGGAGAAGCTGGGGTACCCTTTGATGAAAAAATCAAAATCCAAATGACAAATGACAAATAAATCAAAGACAAATCCAAATGTCAAAATAAATGCGCTGCTTGAGATAGGACTTGAGGAAGTGCCGGCTAGGTTCATGCCTGCCATTCTCGACGACCTGAAGCAAAAAGCGGAGAAGGAACTTCAAGCATCAAGGCTGCCATGCAGATCAATTTCCACTTACGGCACCCCAAGGAGGATCGTCCTTTATATAGAAGGGCTTCCGAAAAAACAGGAAGATCTTTCGAGGGAGGTCAGAGGTCCGCAAAAGCAGGTGGCTTTCGCCAATAACTCAACGCCTACAAAGGCAGCTGAAGGTTTCGCGAACAGCCAGGGGATCAAGGTTTCAGACCTCAAAGTAAAAAAAGCAGGCGACAAGGAATTCGTTTTCGCCCAAGTGGAGGAAAAAGGGATCGAAACTGAAAAAGTGCTCGAAGCATTTTTGCCGAAGTTGATAAGATCTCTCTATCTTCCCATATCAATGAGATGGGGAAATAATGATTTTAAATTCATCCGCACGCTTCACTGGATACTGGCGTTATGCGGGAGTAAGACGCTGAATTTTGAGATCGCGGGTATAACTTCGTCGAACAGGACTTTCGGGCACAGGTATTTCAGCTTAAAGCCGATAACAGTCAATACGGCGAAAGGAATAGATATCGACGCTTTCAAGGATATTCTCTTAAAGGGCAAGGTAATGCTTGACCAGGATGAGCGAAGGGCAAAGATATCCGAACTGGTAAAAGCGGCAGCGAAAAGGCTCGGCGGGACAGCTTTGATGGATAAGGACCTTCTTGAAGAGGTCAATTACCTTGTGGAATGGCCCGTGCCTCTCTCCGGGAGCCTGAAAAAGGAATTCCTGAGCCTGCCGAAGGACGTCCTTGTCACCGTCATGAAAAAACACCAGAAATATTTCTCCGTAACGGATTCGGCGGAGCGATTGCAGCCGTATTTTGTGAACATAACGAACGGCGTAAAGAACGAGGACATTAAGAACGTGATGGAAGGCAACGAGCGCGTCCTTTTCGCCAGGCTTAACGACGCAAAATTCTTCTTTGCCGAAGACAGGAAGAAAATGCTTGATGACCTGGTCCCGAACCTGACAAAGGTCGCCTTCTATGAAAAGCTTGGCTCGGTCTATGAAAAAGTCGAGAGGATATGCGTTTTGTCCGACTGGATAGCGAAAGAGCTTAAGCTTGCGCAGGGGCAGAGGGACAACATTAGGCAGATAGCGAAGCTGTGCAAGGCGGACATCCTGACGCAAATGGTATATGAATTTCCCGAATTGCAGGGAGTTATGGGAAGGGAATACAGTCTTCTTGAAGGAAAACCGAAAGAGATAGCGAACGGCATATTCGAGCACTACCTCCCGAGGCATTTGGAGGACCAGATGCCCTCATCCATAGAAGGGGCGGTCGTCGGAATAGCTGACAAGATCGATTCCATTGTTGGATGCTTCAGCATAAACCTTATCCCTTCCGGTTCCGAAGATCCTTACGCATTAAGAAGGCAGGCGCACGGGATCGTCAGCGTCCTGTTGAACAGGAAGATCAACCTGGAATTGGACGGTCTGATCGAAAAAGCGTATAAATTGTATGAACCGCTGTTCCTCGGGGAGATATTCACGACAGGAAAGGTGAAATACAACGAGATCCAGAAGGTCTTGGCGGACGTTCTTTCGTTCATTGCGGCCAGGATAAAATCCATCCTCCTCGAAGGAAATACAAAATACGACGTTGCCGATGCGGTCCTGTCCAATTTTGCGGATGTCCTCGATTCCTGCGAAAAGGCAAAAGTGCTGTCAAGGCATCTTAAGGATGAATGGCTTAAGGGGATAGTTTTCACGGCGGACAGGATAACAAGGCTCGCGGTCAACGCGACAAGGGAGAACGTCATTGAATCCGATTTTGTGCAGGAAGAAGAAAGGTCGCTTTACGGCCTCTCCCTGGAAGTGAATGCGATTATAGGCCAGTCCCTCTTGAAAAACGATTATGATTCAGCGTTAAAGGAATTGGTGCGCATGACGAAGCCCGTGGACGACTTTTTCGTTAAGGTCATGGTGATGGACAAGAACGAAAAGGTCCGCGCCAACAGGCTGGCTCTTCTTAAGACGCTTGAGAGAACATACTTTGAGATAGCCGATTTCTCGAAGATAGTTATGTAATTTTTGCCGGATAGGGGTGCATTGTGCTTTCCGCATTGATGCTCGTCATAATATTCATTGAAATGTTCATAGCTGTCGCAACCATTCTTGGCGGCATGCTTGTGGCTGCCCAGTATCTGGCAAAAAAACGCGTACAGGACCTTTATGTTTTCCTGATACTTGCAGCGGCTGGTTTCGGGGACATGGGCATGCTTTTTTCACAAATAGCATTTAACCTGCAGGATCCCCATGCTTATATCGGCATCAAGATCTTTCTATACTGCGTCATCCTAATGGCTGTATTCACATGGTTCCATCTTGCCAATATATACGGATTCAGGTCAAGGACCATGACCGTATTTCTTTTGGCGCTTTCTGCCGCTTCGGCTTATTATTTTGCCCGGTCAAAAGTCGACCTGGCATTCCAGGAAGGCGTGGTCGTCCCAATAGGGGACATCGTGAATTTTGTTTTCGGGTTTTCGATCCTCGCGTTCATGATAGCAGTTGAATCGCTATTTTCGCTGACAGGCCTCAGGAAACCGGAGAAAAACGCCGCAAACCGTTACAGGATAAGCAAAATTGCGGGATCTTCGTTCCTCATGTTTTTCATATGTTTCTCCGTTTATATAATCACCAGGATGATATATTTTTATGTGTTCACATGGGCATTTGCCTTCTTCTCGATGCTTTTTTTGTTCCTCTTCTCGATGCTGTCGCAAGACAGCCCTCTGCTCAGGAATCCTTTCAGCTTTTTCAGGACGAGGATATTGTTCAAGCTGATAATCACCCTGGTCGTTATGATAATCATATCGCTCGAAGGCATGTCTTTCATTTCGATAAGCATCAGCAAAAAAGCGTTATCCGAATCGGTCATCGAAAGTTACAAAAAAGTCGCGGAAGACACGATAAATCTCATAAGTAAAAGCAAGATCGACGCATCCTCGGAACAAAATACGCTCAGGGTCATCGCGAAGATACTGGAATCCACAAAGATCGGCGACAGGGGATCGGTATTTTTGATATCACCCGACAAGGACATCTACATAAACAGGGAGAATAAATGGATCAGCCTGGGTAGTTCCCAGTCTTTTGCGTCAAATCAGATATTTTCCGGCAAGGTATCCGGCGGCGAAATGGAAATATTCGGGGAGAAGATCATTGCCGCAAATATCCCGATAAAAAAACTGGGCTGGAGCATAGTTGTGGGCCAGCCCATAAATTACGCTTATGCGCGGATCAAGCAAATGGAATCCACTTTCATAATATTCGTGCTTATATGGATATTCCTTACTATCATTATCGGGGTAATATTGGCAAGGAACATAGAAGACCCGATAAAGGAGCTAAAAAAAGGCATATTAAAAATAGCGGAGGGAGACCTGAATTATAAGATAAACATCGGGAAGATAGACGAGCTCGGAGAGCTTGCCGATAATCTCAATAAAATGACGAAACAACTGAAGGAATCGCAGGAAAGCCTGCTGCGGTCAGAAAGGCTGGCATCGCTTGGTTACATGGCCGCAGGCATGGCTCATGAAATAAAGAACGCGCTGGTCCCGCTCAAGACGCTTACCGATATGCTTTCAATTTCCGGAAATGACCCGGCTTTTACAACAAAGTTCAATGAACTTGTTCCGAAAGAAATAGAACGCATAAATATCCTGTCGACAGACCTGCTCCATTATTCAAGGCCCGCGGAGCCGGTATTCGAATACCTCGATCTTAATGAAGCCGTGGAGGAGACCGACAAGTTCCTCGAAGTCCAGGCCAAAAAGAAAAATGTCGCGATAAAGCTGAAGCTTTCAAAAATATCCGAGGTGAAAGCCGACAGGAACAAGATGATAGAGGTGCTGACAAATCTGATACTTAATGCCATAGAAGCGATGAGCAAAGGCGAGATCGTAATATCCAGCTATGAAAAGGATGACAAGGTGGTCATCGAAATATCCGATAACGGCCCGGGCATTCCTCCTGAGAACATGAATCGGGTATTCCTGCCGTTCTTTACAACAAAGAAGGAGGGGACCGGGATGGGACTGGCCTTGACACAGAGGATAATCGCTGACCACGGCGGAAGCATTGAACTGAAGAGCACCCATGGCGTAGGCACCTCATTTTTCCTGTCATTTCCCAAAAAATCATAACTTGTAAAAGACCGCCTATTCCTGTATGATTCCTCTGTTTTCTTGATTTTTCTGGCAGGCCCCGATACGTCAGCAAAGCAATTCTGACATTGATTAATAGATCGGCTCGTCGGGGCAGGGGTGGATGGGAGAAAAGTATGAAGATGTCACGTTTACTTGCCCCCACTCTCCGCGAAGACCCTACGGAAGCGGAGATAGCTAGCCACAAACTAATGCTAAGGGCAGGTCTTATTAGGAAGCTTACTTCAGGGGTCTATACATATTTACCTCTTGGATGGCGCATCATACATAAAATCGAAAATATCGTAAGGCAGGAAATGGACAGGGCCGGCGCGCTCGAAGTAAAGCTTCCGGCGATACTTCCTTCGGAACTATGGAAGGAAACAGGGCGTTGGGATGTTTACGGCAAGGAGCTTTTCAGGATCAGGGACCGCCACGACAGGGAATTTTGCCTCGGGCCGACGCACGAGGAGATAATCACGGACCTTGTCCGCAGCAACGTGAAGTCTTACAAAGAACTTCCTCTCAACCTTTACCAGATCCAGACGAAATACCGCGACGAAATAAGGCCGCGCTTTGGCGTGATGAGGACAAGGGAATTCATAATGAAGGACGCTTATTCATTTGACAGGAACGAAGCGGGGCTTGAAGGCAGCTACAAGATAATGTATGAGACATATAACCGCATTTTCGACAGGTGCGGGCTCAAATATAAGATCGTGCATGCCGATCCGGGCCCGATAGGCGGCGGATTCTCACAGGAATACATGGTCCTTTCCCCAATAGGCGAGGACGAAATAATGCACTGCGAAAAATGCGATTATGCGGCGAGCAAAGCAATGACGACCTTTCAGGTAAATCCAAAATCCAAAATCCAAAATCCAAAACAAATCCCAAAAGTTGAAAAGATCAAAACACCAAATATAAAAACTGTTGAGGAGCTTGAGACATTCCTGAAGGCGCCCCAGAACAGGATGATAAAAACATTACTTTATAGATCAGGAGATAAAATTATTGCTGTTCTTATACGCGGAGACCATGAGTTGAATGAAGCCAGGTTAAAAAAGATACTTGGCAGGGAAGATATAGAGATGGCGGACGCGGCGACTGTTGAAAAAATATCAGGTGCGCCGGTGGGATTCGCCGGACCCGTGGGATTGAAGGGCGTAAAGATATATGCCGACAGATTGGTGACCGAGATCGACGACGGCATTACCGGGGCAAATGAGAAAGACGCGCACATAGTTCACGTCCAGTACGGAAGAGATTATAAGGCCGATGAGATCGATATCCTCAGGCTTGCGAAGGAAGGCGACCCGTGCCCGAAATGCGGGGGAAAGCTTATTATTACTAGAGGCATTGAGGTGGGGCATATATTCAAGCTCGGGACGAAATACAGCGAAAAAATGAAAGCGACATTCCTTGACGAGGACGGGAAAGAAAAACAGTACATAATGGGATGCTACGGCATCGGGGTTTCAAGGATCGCCGGGGCGGTGATAGAGCAGAATCACGACAATTTCGGGATAAAATGGCCGCTTTCGATCGCTCCATATAAAGTCGCCGTGGTTCCCGTGAATATCAAGGAAAAGGAGCAGGTCAGGGTCGCTGAAAAGATTTATGATGACCTGGCAAATGCCGGCATCGAGGTAATTCTTGATGACAGGGATGCGTCCATCGGGGTCAAGCTGAATGACATTGATCTTATCGGCTTTCCGATAAAAGTAATAATCGGCCCGAAATCTCTGGCGGAAAAGAAAATAGAGATAAAGATGAGATCCGATGGGAAGACCCAGTCGGTGGATATCGACAAGGCATTAGACAAGCTTAAAGAGTTATGCCGGTAGCGACTGTTCTGATAAAGATAAGAGCCAAAGGCAATGACGACGTTGTCGACATAACTTCAAAAGTTGCGGAAATTGTTTCGGGCTCAAAAATGAAAAGCGGTCTGGTCAATATTTTTGTTTCCGGCTCTACTGCATCTGTCACCACGATCGAGTATGAACCGGGATTGATAAGGGATATCAAGAGATTAGGCGAGAGGATTGCCCCGTCAGATGAAGATTATTCTCATAATGATACATGGGGCGACGGGAACGGGCATTCGCACATAAGGGCTTCGGTCATCGGCCCGTCATTGACGGTGCCTTTCACCGCAGGGAAGATGGCGCTGGGAACATGGCAGCAGATAGTCATCATCGATCACGATACCAGTGCCAGATCGAGAGATATCGTAGTCAAGATAATGGGAGAATAATATGAGGGAATTCTGCGGAGTTTACGGGGTATATTCATTCGAGAGCGATTCGATCTCAAAAATGGTCTATTACGGCCTCTTCGCGCTTCAGCACAGGGGACAGGAAAGCGCCGGCATCGCCACATCGGACGGCAAGGGCATAAAGATACACAAGGGAATGGGCCTCTGCGCGGTGGTATTCAATGAAAAGATATTAAGCGGCCTTACCGGCCACATCGCGTGCGGCCATGTCAGGTATTCCACGACGGGCGGAAGCACGCTTGAGAATGCGCAGCCGGTCGTTGTTGATTCAAAGTTCGGCCCGCTTGCTCTCTGCCATAACGGCAACCTTATCAACTCATGGGACCTAAGGATGGAGCTCGAGGAAGAAGGGCATATTTTTCAAAGCACTACCGACAGCGAGGTCATCGCGGTCCTGATATCAAAGTCAAAAGAGGAAACGCTTGAAAAAGCCATAGCGGATGCGTGCAAAAAAGCGATCGGCGGCTTCTCCCTTGTAATAATGACAAAGGACAAGCTTGTGGGCGTGCGCGACCCGAACGGCTTAAGGCCTTTGTGCATAGGCAGGCAGGGAAGTTCATATGTGATATCTTCTGAATCGGCAGGACTCGATGTTATCGGCGCTGATTTCACGAGGGATGTTTCAAACGGCGAAATAGTGATAATCGATGAGGATGGCCTTAGATCGATAACATACGCTCCCAGAGCGAAAAAGGCGCTCTGCGCTTTTGAATTCATTTATCTTGCAAGGCCGGACAGCAAACTTGAAGGAAGGACCGTTTACGAGGCGCGGACGATAATGGGGAAATACCTTGCGAAAGAGAACAAGGTCGATGCGGATATAGTAATAGGAGTGCCCGATTCCGGCCTTTCGGCGGCCATCGGGTACGCCCAGGAATCAAAGATACCTTTTGCCGAAGGCCTTATAAAGAACAGGTACATCGGGAGGACATTCATCCAGCCGAGCCAGGCAATAAGGGACCTGGGCGTAAAATTAAAGCTGAACCCGATAAGGGATGTGGTCCGGGGCAAAAAGGTCGTGATAATCGACGATTCGATCGTTCGCGGGACCACAAGCAAGCAGATAATCAAGATACTCCGCGAGGCGGGAGCGAGAGAAATACATATGAGGGTCAGCTCCCCGCCCATACTTTTCCCGTGCTTCTACGGGATCGACACGCCTTCCAAAGCGGAGCTGATAGCTTCCACGACCAGCGTCGAAGGCGTCCGCCAGTTCCTGGAAGCCGATTCACTTAGCTATTTGACGATAAGGAACCTTATCAATTCCATAAACCTTCCGAAGAACAGCCTCTGCCTGGCATGCCTCAACGGTAACTATTGCGTGAAGATACCGGAGCGCGTACAGAACCTGAGCCTGGTCTTCAGATAAAAAGAGGAGGAAAAATGTTCAAAGAAGCATGCGGGGTTTTTGCCGTTTCATCGAACGGCGTAAATATCCTTGATGACCTGTACCTCGGCACATTTTATCTCCAGCACCGCGGGCAGGAATACTGCGGGCTTTCAACTTTTGACGGCAAGGACATCAAGATAAGGACCCACAAAGGCCTTGTACGGGCGACTTTTGAGGATGACCTGCCCGGGCTTGAAGGCACATCCGGCATAGGGCATGCCTCCCTCACGGGCCGTCAGCCTATCAAATTCTACTCAAAAATGGGCGAGTTCACGATATGCTTTTCCGGCAACATCATCAACTCAAAGGAGCTCATCGATAAATTCAAGGCGCAGGGCCACAGTTTCTATTCGAACGAGGACATAGAGATAATCGCTAAACTCATAGCGCAGGGCTCGAACTTCGTCGAGGGCATAGAAAAGATGGCAGGCGAGATAAGGGGATCATATTCCATCGCTTTGCTGTCAAAGGACGGAATATTCGTAGCGCGCGACAAGATGGGCTACAAGCCTATGATAATAGGGCAGCGCGACGGCGTCATCGCGGTCGCATCCGAATCATGTTCTTTCAATAATTTGGGAATATCAATAGTCAGGGATGTTACGCCGGGAGAGATCATACACATAAAAGATGGGAAAATGAAGACCGAGAAGATAATTAAAAGTGATATTACCCAATTCTGTACCTTTGAATGGGTTTACTTCGCGGAAATGGCATCGATAATAGACGGCGTATCCGTTGCCATTGCAAGAAAGAACATGGGGGCTTGCCTTGCAAAAAGATATTCTGTTCCGGCGGATGTTGTCTCTCCTGTTCCTAATTCAGGGATCGGCCACGCTCTTGGTTATGCGATTGAATCTAAGATCCCTTATGATTATGTTTTTGTTAAATACGGATATGCCGGCAGAAGCTACACGAAGCCGACGCAGGAAGAGCGAGACAGGGAAGCGAAGATAAAGCTCATAACCATCGCGCCGAACGTCGAGGGTAAAAGGATAGTCCTTTGCGACGACTCCATAGTCAGAGGGACGCAGATGAAGAACGACCTTGTTGTGAAGCTGAGGAACGCCGGGGCAAAGGAGATCCATGTTAGGATAGCCTGCCCGCCGTTAAAATCCCCGTGCAAGTACGGCAAATCGACAAGAAGCACCAAGGAGCTGGCGGCAACATCAAGGACGGTGGAGGACATAAGGAAATACATCGGGGTCGACAGCCTGGGATATAACACGCTGGAAGACCTTGAATATTCGGTCGGCATGACAAGGAAGCAGATATGCACCTCATGCTGGATGGAAGGAGGGTAGGAACATGGCAGATGAAAATTTTCCAAAATGCAAGAAATGCGGGAAAGGGGAATTAGTGCCGCTCTCGGATTTCAGCAATAATCAGGTTGCGATAAAATACAAGGCGTGGGCCTGCACAGATCCGAACTGCAGGTTCTTCATAGTCCTGCGCGGCGGCGACGTGTATTACGGCACCGCGTCGGCGGAACAGGCGAGATAATGAAATCGGTAAACTATAAGCAATCCGGAGTTGACATAGAGGCCGGTTATGAAGTCGTAAGGCGGGTCAAAAAACTTGCCAAGTCGACCAACATTAAAGGCGTCCTCGGGGAGATCGGCCTTTTCGGCGGATGCTTCGAGATCGACAAGAAAAAATATCGGCAGCCCGTGCTGGTATCGGGCACCGACGGTGTCGGCACAAAGGTTAAGATAGCTTTCGACATGAACAAGCACGACACGGTGGGCATCGACCTTGTGGCGATGAACGCGGACGACGTGGTGTGCCTCGGCGCTAAGCCGCTTTTCTTCCTCGATTACATAGCGTGCAATAAGATCGAGCCGGATATAGTCGAGAAACTGCTCAAGGGGATGGCGGAGGGCTGCAGGCAGGCGGGTTGCGCGCTCATAGGCGGCGAGACCGCGGAAATGTCCGACCTGTATAGGAAAGGCGAATATGACCTGGCAGGCTTCGCTGTCGGGATCGTCGATAAAAAGAAGATCATCAACGGCAGCAAGATAAAAGCAGGCGATGTTCTGATCGGGCTTCCCTCATCCGGACTCCATAGCAACGGGTACACGCTTGCAAGGAAAGTTTTATTCGATGTCGCGAAGCTGAACTTTAAAAGCAGGGTAAAGGGATTGAATGGGACCATAGGGGAAGCACTTCTTAAGCCAACGGTCATTTATTCAAAAACGATATTGAAAGTCATCGACAAGATAAAGGTAAAGGCTATCGCCCATATAACCGGCGGCGGGCTTCCGGAGAATGTTGGAAGAGTCCTGCCAAACGTGACAAAAGCGGAGTTTTACAGCGCTTCCTGGAAAATTCCGAAGATCTTCGATGTCATTAAAGAATGCGGCAATATTCCCGACGCGGAAATGTTCAAGGCGTTCAACATGGGCATAGGGATGGTCCTTGTCGTTGATAAAAAGGATGCAAGGGCTGCAGCAAAGCTGTCCAAAGGCGTTGTCATAGGTCAGATAAAGCCAGGAAGCGGCCAGGTGGAGATAATATAATGTTGAAGATAGGCGTTCTTGTTTCGGGCAGGGGTTCCAACCTTCAGGCGATAATAGATGCGATCGAGGCAAAAAAGATCAAAGCTGAGATCGCGGTCGTTATCAGCAATGTTCCCGGCGTCATGGCCCTTGATAGGGCGAAAAAGCACGGGATAAAGGCTATTGTCATCGACAGCAGGGAGCACAGCGACAAATCCTCCTATGAAAAGCAGGCCATCAAGGCGCTTGAGGATAATAACGTTGGCCTTGTCTGCCTTGCCGGATACATGAAGCTCTTGTCTCCGGAACTTGTCCATCATTTCAGGGGACGCATCATGAACATACACCCGGCTCTTTTGCCGGCTTTTCCCGGGCTTCATGTCCAGAAAAAGGTGCTGGATCACGGCGTTAAATTTTCCGGCTGCACCGTTCATTTTGTTGACGAAGGCTGCGACACCGGCCCGATAATTTTACAGGCCGTTGTTCCGGTGCTGGATAGCGATACGGAAGAAACTTTATCGGCAAGGATACTTGAACAGGAACACAATATATACCCTGAAGCCATAAGGCTTTTCAGCGAAGGAAAATTAAAAGTAGAAGGACGGAGAGTAAGGATCGTCGGAACCTGAGGCTAAAAGCCTCGGTTCCCATCAAAAAGGAACCGCGACTTTTCCGCCAGAGGCGGATCTGCCTCAGGCATGACAGTCGCAGGCTCCAGAATGGAGTGGTGAAAATTGAAACAAAATAAGCTGGCTCTGATTTCAGTTTCAAACAAGACGGATTTGATCCCGTTTGCAAAGGGGCTTAAGCGTTTGAAGTACGATATAGTCTCCACAGGGGGAACCGCGGAATTTCTGAGGAAAGGAAAGATAAAGGTCATAGAAGTTCCGGAGCTGACGGGATATCCGAAGATGCTCGATGGCAGGGTAAAAAGCCTTCACCCGGCGATATTCGGGGGCATACTGGCTGACCGGAGCAAAAAAAGCCATCTTAAAGACCTCAACGCTTTCAAGATCCGGCCGATAGATGTTGTCGTATGCAACCTTTACCCGTTTGAGCAGGTGGTTTCCAGGCCAAAATTCTCCCACGATGAAGCGATAGAGAACATCGATATAGGCGGCCCCAGCATGGTGAGGGCGGCGGCAAAGAACTACAAGGACGTGGCGATAATCGTGGATCCCGCCGACTATGGAACGGTATTGAAGGAATTAAAGAAAAAAGGCGGAAAGCTTTCGATCCAGACAAAAGAATTGCTTGCCAGCAAGGCTTTTTCCCACACGAAAAAATACGATTCGCGCATCTCGCTTTATTTCAAGGGAAGGGTGAAGCAGGAAGAAAAGCCCGGAATGGCGAACGATATAGACCTGTTCCTGGAAAAGGCGCAGGACCTCCGTTACGGAGAGAATCCCCACCAGAAAGCGGCTTTTTACAGGGAGCTGGGCGTGCAGGGGGATATTACGCAGATGAAGCAGCTTCACGGTAAAGAACTTTCATTCAATAATATATACGACATTGATTCGGCATGGTCCATCGTCAAATATTTTGCCCTTCCTACGGTTGCCATCATCAAGCACACGAACCCGTGCGGCGTTGGACAGGCGGATAAGGTCGTGCATGCATATAAGAAAGCATTCGCATCAGATCCGGTTTCCGCATACGGCAGCGTCATTGCTTCCAACAGGACGGTCGACGAGGAAATGGTCATGGCAATAGGAGACCTTTTTGTGGAGGCGATAGTCGCGCCCGAGTTCGACAAGGCGGCGCTTAGGATACTAAAGAAAAGGCAGAACATCAGGCTGCTTGAAATGGGGAAGGGCGCGGTCAGCAGCCAATGGAAAGGGCTTGATTACAAGAGGGTCAGAGGCGGTTTCCTCATACAAGATTCCGACATGCTCGAATTGAACCTTTCGGACATCAAAATCGTTTCAAAGAAGCAGCCGTCCGTCGCGGAGCTTGAGGACATGTTCTTTGCCTGGGGCGTCGTGAAATTCGTAAAGTCGAACGCAATAATCGTGGCGAAAGGCAGGCAAACCCTCGGTGTCGGGGCCGGGCAGATGAGCAGGGTGGATTCCGTCGACATAGCGCTTAAGAAAGCCGGGACGCTTACGAAAGGCGCCGTGCTCGCTTCGGACGCGTTCTTCCCGTTCAGGGATTCCATAGATATCGCGGCAAAGGCCGGGATCTCCGCGGTCATGGAAACAGGCGGGTCAATAAGGGATGCGGAGGTCATACAGGCCGCGAACGAGCATAACATAGCCCTTGTGTTCACCGGAAGAAGACATTTCAGGCACTAAATGCCGAGAATAGAGATCAGAGATGTGAGATGCGACCTGCCTGCCGGCAAGGCAGGGATTAGAATGTTTTTGATTTTCCTGCTATTTTTCATATTATTATTCTCTCCGTGTGTTGCCGAAAACGAAATAGCCATAATAGTGAACGGCGACAATATCTACAGGGACGAATTCGATTACGCGCTGTCAAAAAGGGAGAACATTGACGGCGCTGTCCGCGATAGCATCAAGAAGGAAATGATAGACGCCCTTGTTAGCGATCAGCTTTACCTGCAAGAAGCAAAAAGGAGAGGAATCACGGCTAAAACATTTGCGGGCGAAGAGGAGATAGAAGATCTGCTTATGTCAAAGCCGCAAACTTCACCGGAATCTGAGGGCGGACGAGACAGGGCGGAGAAGGTCATTTTGGCGTACAAAATGAGGGAGCTTATCCCTCCGAAGGTCATCGCGGCGATAAAAGAGGATATTACCGAAAGCGATACGGCCTTCCTGGATGAATACCGGAAAAGAGCGGAAAAAATGAGGGTTAGATACTTGACCGTGGATCCCGTCGCAATAGCAAGCAACATGGAAATATCAGAGGATGAAATAAAGTCATATTACAAGTCCCATAGCGAGAGGTTCCGGATACCGGCGGCAAAAGAATATGCAGTGCTTTATTTCGATCCCTACGAATATGCCGGCATGGTCAGCATAACGAAAAAAATGCTCGAGGACTATTACAGGGAGCATGTTGACGACATGAAAAGCGACAAGCTTGCCAGGGTCAAGTATGTCCTTTTCAGGACAAAGGATTATGCCAGGCGCATCTACGACGTGGGGGTTAATTTAAGGAAATACTATGAGGACAACCTTGATCAGTTCATTGAACCAGCGGAGGCAAGAATAAGGCTGATCACGCTAAAGAAGCCGTGCAACTGGACCAAAATGAGGGGCCTTGAGAACGGATTAAAGCAGGGGGTTGCATTTCCCGAGCTTGCAAAACAGTATTCCGATGATGCCGCGACGGCAATGAGCGGCGGCGACCTCGGATATATAAAAAAGGGGACATTAAAGGAGCCTTATAACGGCATCGCGTTCGGCCTCGCGGAAGGGCAGGTAAGCGGCATAGTTGAGACCGATAACGGCTACTGCGTTGTTTCCGTTGAGGAGAAAAAAGAAGCTCATATCCTGCCTTTTGAGGAAGTCAGCGTCAAGATCGAAGAAAAGCTGCTTTACGAGGCTGCAAAGCCGCTTGCGCAGGCCGATGCAAAGCGGTTCAAGATAGACGCAAAGAAGAACGGCTTTGAAAAAGCGGCCATGAAAAAAGGCGCCACCGTATTTGAAACGGATTTCTTCAATTCAACCGACAGGATCCCGACTATCGGAAGGAACCTTCTGTTCGCGAGCACCGCGTTCGGCCTCGTCTCGGGAGAGGTCAGTAATGAAATAGAATGTGACGAAGGATACGCCGTCCTGGAGGGCATAGACATAAAACCCGCGGAAAGCCTTCCGTTCCCGGAGGTTTCCGGAAAGATAGAGAGCAAGATAACGAAAGAGGATTCTCTCGTATACGCCGAGAACGCGGCTAAGCACGCGCTGAACCTCATCTCCGAGGGAGTCCCGATAAAGGAACTTGAGAACAGGATGAGCGTTCATATTACCACGATAGAAGTGTCATCCACATATGAAAGCCCGAGCAAGGTGGGGGAGGTCACGAAAAAAAGCGACGGATATTACGTTACCATTTTCACGACGGAAGAACTGTCGTATGTCCCGGCTTATGACGGGATATCATCCGAAGTTGCTGCCGCAGTTGCCATGGACAAGGCGGACAAGCTGGCAGTAGAGGAGGCGGAAAAGCTTCTCACATCCCGCGCTATAACGAAGGATCCTTCGGTCTCCACTGCTCCGTTCTCAAGGAATGATTATATTGTCGGCAGGGAATACATGAGGCCTTTCGTTGAACAGTGCTTTTTGCTCAATGCGGATCAGTCGGGAATAGTTAAGAGCATGGGCAAGTATTATGTCGTCCAGGTGATCGAACGCGGCACGGATATTCCCGGATATAAGGATGAAAGCGCTGTGATAAGATCACAGGTTCTTAAGGAAAAAAAGGCCGAATATTTGGATGATTGGCTGAAAAAGGAAAGGGAAAAGGCCCGGGTCCAGATAAACATATGAAAAAACTTTTATTATTCGCGGTATTTATCATATCATTTTGTTACTTAGCCAATGCTATCAGTATCGAACCGGGATATTTCTCCGATCCAAAGCTGACTTCCGGAACGCTGTCGCTTAACGGCGATTTTTCCTCTCCCGATATTTCATACGGGATAATACTTAATGCGAATCTTTCCGACAAGAATTACGGTCTGGAATCCGCTGTCGTCAAATACGCGGAGTACGATGACGGCATACTTGGCATCAGGTACGCCCCTATAGAGGACATGAGCTTCGGTTACGGCATGCTCCTTAACGACCTCAGCACTACATACTACCAGCCGGCATTTTTGACCAATGAACAGTGTGGCCTTAGGATCTATTATGATCATGATGATTTTGTCCTCGAGGGATTAGGGACTTATTCGCATCTTTATGGCATAAGGCTGAAGGACATTAGCTTTATGAACATGAATATCGGCATTGAATGCCTCAGCGACACGAAAATGCTCAGCAGGGAAGGTTTTGGAAGTTCCGCTTATGGAGTATATGTCGAACTGCCTCTGACCGATGAATTCAGTTTATTCGGGGAATCCGCGGGCACCTCCAGCGGAGGGGAGGGGAACATGGCCGGCGTCTCCCTTGATTACGACCTAATATTCGCTTATTCGAAGATCAATGTCGCTGCTGTGTCGTTCAATGACCGCTTCATTCCGGGGTATTTCACTTCGGGCTATGACATCAATCCCGTAGATTTTTCCGCTCTGGAATCAGAGGGGACGCGCCGGTACGGTTCAATGGGTTCGCTCGATGTCGGGATACTCGGGCTCATCGCATTGAATTACGCGAATGAGAACTATACGGACGGCGGTACGGCGAATTCGGGCAGTTTCCTTATCACTCCTTTTGACAGGCTGAACATCACCGGATTCGTCAAGGAGCTTTCTTTCATGGATTACAGGGCGATAAAAGGGAACAGCTCAAATCTTTTAGGCGGGGCCATCGAATATAAAATGAAGAGCGGAATGTACTGGTCGCTGAACTACAAAAAATCGCTTATCGGGGAGGGACTTGACCTGACAGATGACCTGACGAAGCCCTTTGAAACCTATTACTTCAAGATCGGATATCAGTTTTAATAAGTGCAATAAGGCTTGAAAAGGCTCAATAAGAGGAATAAGTGAAAAAAGTGTTGGTCACTTATTGCACTTATATCACTTCTTCCCCCTTTAAAGCCCTATTAAGCCTTATTGCTCCTTTTCTCAATACTTGCAACTTTCCGCCCACTACTGCAATTACTGACGAAGGCATTCCTATCCTGCATTTTCCGCCGTCTATGATGATATCGATGCCTTTCAGTCCTCTTATGTCGTTTGCCGATGTCGCGGGTTTATTTCCGGATCTGTTCGCTGAAGTAACAGCGAGCGCCCCGCCGGCTTTTCTTATCAGCTTCAACGCTATTTTATTGTCAGGCATCCTGATGCCGATAGTCGGGAGATTAGAGGTCAAAAAGTCAGGTATCGACTTTCTTTTCTTGAATATCAAAGTAAGAGGTCCGGGCCAGTATTTTGTCATGAGGTATTTTGCTTTTGACGGGATTGAAACAGCGAATTTCCCCGCCAATTTCTTTGAACTGACAAGCAATGCGATCGGCTTTTTCTTCTCTCTTTTCTTTATATTATAGAGTTTCCTGACGGCTTTTTTATTGAGAGGCATTGCTGCGATGCCGTAGACGGTGTCCGTGGGGAAAGCGACGATCCCGCCGGATCTCAGGGTCGCGATCGCTTTAGCCATTGATCCATTGTTGGGGCGTTCAATTATTGTCATAGATAGATTTGAGCAGCCCTGTAAGCCGGATCCTGTATTTGTGTAGTCATCTGTCTTGTCCCGACGTCACCGTCGGGATCTTTGCGGCCTACTCGGGATCATAACGCCAAGTGCGGGCTTTCCCTGTTTGACCTTGCTCCGGGTTGGGTTTTCACCCCGCCATGTTGCCACGTCGGGGCGGGAGCTCTTACCTCCCGATTTCACCTTTGCCCTTACTCCTTTAGGGAGTGGTGGGCAGTGTATTTTCTGTTGCACTTTCCGTCGCATCGCTGCGCCCAGCCGTTAGCTGGAACCCTGCACATCGGAGTCCGGACTTTCCTCCCCGACGTAAAGTCGGGGCGACTACCCGGGCTGCTCATACATATTCTACTACTATTTTATCAGTTTGAAAAGAGGGGTCGTTCTCGCGTGAAAGTCTATGCCTTTGTTCGCCATCTTGTCTGCGTGCTCGTTCTTTTCCCTTGTCACGTGCTTTATGGAAAAATCCTTCATCCTGTCCACCAATGTGAGCACGTGATAGTGGAGAGGGATCAGGTTCTCGTGCTTCACTTTATACTCGCCATTAAGCTGTTTCACCAGGAGCTCGCTGTCCGAATAAAAACTTGCCGACCTGAAGCCCCTTATGAGGACCTCTTCAAGACCCCTTACAAGGGCCATGTATTCGGCTATATTATTGGTCGACTTGCCGATGTACGCGCCGATCTCCTCGATCAATTTCGGGCCGTCCTTTATAACGACGCCTATGCCGGCCGGGCCGGGATTCCCGCGCGCTGCTCCGTCAACGTAAACTTCTATTGCCATTGCGGAGGAAGTATACCATATTGTTTTGGCCTGTGAAATAGAGTAAAATCGCCATGTGTCGCATGAAAAATTCATGAAAATGGCGCTTGCCGAGGCGGAAAAAGGTTTCAAAAAGGACGAGGTGCCGGTCGGCGCCGTGGTCGTGGCAGACGGAAAGGTCATTGCCAGGGCCCATAATCTAAGGGAATCGCTTGTCGATCCCACGGCACACGCGGAGATCCTGGCCCTTAAAAAAGCGGGCAGGAAGCTCGGCGGCTGGAGATTGAACGAAGCGACGCTCTACACGACGCTTGAGCCGTGCCCCATGTGCGCCGGGGCCGTGGTCCATTCAAGGATAAAAGAGCTTATCTACGGCGCGGATGACCCAAAGGCCGGGGCGTGCGGAAGCATAATGAACGTTGTTTCTTCGGGGCATCTGAACCACCGAGTAAAAGTAACATCGGGTATTATGAAGGCGGAGTGCTCCGAGATTCTACGGAAATTTTTTAGGAAGCTGAGATCGAGGAAATAAGGGGAATGGGTATAGGTTAAGATGCGGGTTTAAGATAACCAAACTCGCTTCCCAACCCTAACCTAATTTCCATTTTAAGGAGGGATGGCCGAGTGGTTGAAGGCGCACGCTTGGAAAGCGTGTATACCGCAAGGTATCGTGGGTTCGAATCCCACTCCCTCCGTTGAAAAGTTTAAAGCATTAAGGAGGTATATATGTTCAAGCCAAAGGTTAAACCGGTAAACGAATCAAAGCCCTCGGAACTTCAGGCCTGGATGTGGAGCTGGGGGATCGGCGGATTAGGTCTGGGCGCATATTATGCGAATTATCTGCAACGGTATGTCTTCTTTATACTTTTGATAGGCGTTGCAGTGCATATCTGGTCAATGTATAAAGTGTATTTAAAAAAATGAAGAAAGAACCCAATTTAACCTACGTTATTTTCAATAAGCCCTACGGAGTTTTGTGCCAATACACGGACGATATGGGCAGGGCCACACTGAAGAAATATATCCCGATGAAGAACATATATTCAGTGGGGCGGCTTGATATGGATACGGAAGGGCTGCTTCTGCTGACGGACGACGGGGACCTTAACCACTGGATGGCAAGCCCGAAGAACAGGATGTATAAGACTTACTGGGCCCAGGTCGAAGGCATCCCGGATCCTGAGCAATTAAGCCAGCTAAAAAAAGGCGTCATGATAGAGGGCAGGTTGACGCTGCCGGCGAAAGTCAGGCAGATGGATAAACCCGATATATGGAAAAGGCCGAAACCTATCCGGTTCAGAAAAACTGTTCCCACTTCATGGATAGAACTGTCGATAATGGAAGGGCAGAACCATCAGGTAAAAAGGATGACCGCTGCGGTCGGGCTGCCCTGCCTGCGGCTCATACGCATATCCATCGGGCCGATCCTTCTCGGCAATCTCAAACCGGGAGAATTTAAGAAAGTCCCAAAACCGAGAATATAATATTTTGTGTTATACTTTGTAAGTTGATATGCGGAGGGGTGGCAGAGTGGTCGATAGCGCTCGCCTCGAAAGCGAGTATACTGGAAACAGTATCGGAGGTTCGAATCCTCCCCCCTCCGAACTCGCAAAAGCGAGTTCCCTTGTTCTTGTACTTGTCCTTTGAATTGGAACTGCTTTTGCTCGTAGAACGAGGATAAGGACGAGAACAAGGAAAACAAGAAGAAGAAAGGTTAATAAAATGCCCATCAAATTCGGGACTGACGGCTGGCGCGCGGTAATATCGGACGAATTCACCTTCGAGAACGTAAGGATAGTAGCGCAGGCCATTGCTTCTTATGTCACCGACCACAAGCTCAATAAAAGAGGGATAATTGTAGGGTATGACACAAGGTTCCTCGCCGAACATTATGCCGAAGAAGTAATAAAGGTCCTTCACGCGAACGAAGTGATCTGCTACATGACGGACCGCGATACTCCGACCCCGGTCGTGGCTTTTTCAGTGAAAGACAAGAAGGCAGGCGGGGCGATAATGATAACCGCGAGCCACAATCCCCCGCAGTACTGCGGGATGAAATTCATACCGGAATACGCAGGCCCCGCATCATCCGCGATAACCGAAGAGATAGAAAAACATTTGAAGAGCGGAAGGAATTCGGGCGCAAGAACTTCGCTCAAGGTGGAAAGGTTCAATCCCACGCAGAGATACCTTAAGCATTTAAAAGAAGTTATCGATCTCGATGCGATAAAAAAAGCAAAAATGAAAGTTGCCTACGACCCCCTCTGGGGGACGGGAAGGGATTACCTGGACAAGATACTACAGGGATCCGGCTGCGAGGTCCTCATGATAAACGGCTATCGCGACGTTCTTTTCGGTGGCATCACCCCCGAGCCGATAGGAGAGCATTTAAAAGAGCTCAAGGAACTGGTCGTGAAGGAGAGCTGCAACGCGGGACTTTCCACGGACCCGGATGCGGACAGGTTCGGCGTCGTGGATGAAAAAGGGAATTATTTGAGCGCGAACCAGGTCATCTCCGCGCTTTTCGCTTTCCTTGTGGATGAAAGAGGGGAAGCCGGCTCGGTCGTGAGGAGCATTGCCACCACGCACATGATAGACGCTATCGCCGAGCATCACGGCATAAAGGTCCATGAAACCCCGGTCGGTTTCAAGCATATAGCGCAGATAATGCTGAAGGAGCCGGTGATCCTCGGGGGGGAGGAAAGCGGGGGGCTTACTATAGGCGACCATATACCGGAAAAGGACGGGATCCTGGCCAACCTTCTCATCTGCGAGATGATAGCAAGATATAAAAAGCCTCTGTCCCGGATCATGAAGGACATGTCGGATAAGTACGGACGTTTTTACGACAAGAGAATAAACCTGAAGCTGACGCAGTCATCCAAGGAAGCGCTCATGAATCTCCTTGAAAAAGAACCGCCCGCAAGGAGCGCCGGCGCGAAATTGAGCCATATCTCGAAGGTTGACGGCATAAAGATGGTGTTCGACGACAAGAGCTGGATACTGGCGCGAGCATCCGGGACGGAGCCGATGATCCGCACCTATTACGAGAACACCTCCGAAAGCAAACTTAAGGACATGATATCTGACTTTGAAAGTTTTGTAAGCTCCGTAATAGGTGTATAATAGGGATAATATGAGCGCTGCAAGAGAAAAAATGGTAATGGACAAGGAAGAGATCTCGCTGGCGTTGAAGCGAATAGCGAAGGAGATAATTGCGAACAACAAGGACGCGAAAGAGATAGTCCTCATAGGGATATTGAACAGGGGGCTTCCGCTGGCGAACAGGCTCGCAGATCTGATAGAAGGGCTGGAAGGGGTGAAAATCCCCGTAGGAAGCCTTGATGTGTCGCTTCACAGGGATGACATCATGAAAAAAGGCAATAAGATAGAGGTGAAAAGGTCGGACATACCTTTTTCCATTGACGGGAAGGTCGTAATACTTGTGGATGATGTCATTTATGCCGGCAGGACCATAAGGGCCGCGATGGATAGTTTGGCCGATTACGGCAGGGCTTCAAGGATACACCTGGTCGCGCTTGTCGACCGGGGGCGCAGGGAGCTTCCCATACACCCCGATTATGTCGGCAAGAAGGTTTCCACCGCCGCGGACGAAGATGTTACCGTCAACCTTACGGAGATAGACGGTATTGACAAAGCCGTGATAAAGTAATATCGTTATAACGAAAGGGGGGATAATTTTGAAACTCAACGTATTAAAGCTCGCTTTGGCTTCCGCTATAGTTTCCGGCATCTCGTTGGCACTGCTCCCGATCTACGGCATTTATTTCGGCAAGGCATTAAGGGCGGTCTCGATCCTGGGAGGGGTTTACCCCGGATACGTGGTAAGCTGGCAGGGAGCCGGGCTTGGACTTGTTTATGGTTTTGCATCATGTTTTGTGTATATGGGGATATTTGCCTTGGTTTATAACCAGTTGCTGACATTCAAGGGAATTAAGCTCCCAAAGATAAAGATAAAGGCAAAGGCAAAACCGGTCAGCAGGAAAAAGAAGAAATAACCGAATAGTTTTCTATCAGATCTTGGCGTAAGCTATATCAGGCCTTGATATAGCTTATGCCCTCTTCGTTTTCCGCCACTTCTATTATGTTCTCTATTATCACTTAACATTCTCGATGTGAGTTATATGTTCATTTTACAGTATATTTGTATTAGGATATAATATTGATCTGTGTCAAAAATTGAACTATCCAATACAACCGATTTAATTCTTAAAGAGTTAAATAGTCAACAAAAAGAAGCTGTTGCCCATGGCGAGGGGCCTCTTTTAATTATTGCAGGTGCTGGCACAGGTAAAACCCGTGTCATAACATACCGTATTGCTTATCTTATAATGTCAAAACTAGCAAAGCCCGAAGAGATCCTCGCACTTACTTTTACCGATAAAGCAGCTGATGAGATGGAGGAAAGGGTTGACGTTATTGTCCCATATGGTTTTACCGATGTACAAATTTCCACTTTCCATGCATTCGGTGACAGAATATTAAGAGATCATGCCATCGACATTAAGCTGTCGGCTGACTATAAGGTAATGTCGCAGGCGGAGCAGGCAATATTCTTCAGAGAACATATTTTTGAGTTACCACTTCAATACTACCGGCCTCTTTCAGACCCGACAAGACATATTTATTCACTTGTTACATATTTTTCTAGGCTTCGTGATGAAGATATAAGTCCTGAAGAATATATAAAGTATGCAAAAAAGCTTGGAAAGCCAAAAACAGCTGAGAAAGCCGAAGAAGCACTAAAACATCTCGAGCTTGCTAAAGTATATAAAGCTTATCAAGAATTGAAATTGAAGAATGGCGTTATTGATTTTGGAGATCAAGTGAGCCTTGCATTGAACCTTTTAAGGGAACATCCGACTATCCTTAAACGGTATAGAAGTAAATTCAAATATATTCTGATAGATGAATTCCAGGATACAAATTATGTTCAGTTTGAACTTGTTAAACTCCTTGCCAAATTGCATAAGAACATTACTGTCGTAGGCGATGACGATCAGAGCATATTTAAATTTCGCGGCGCTTCTATTAGTAATATTATGGGTTTTTCTGATAATTATAGGAATTTAAAGAAAGTTGTTCTGACTAAGAATTATAGGTCTACACAGGAAATATTGGACAAATCATATCGGTTAATTAAATTTAATGATCCCGAAAGGTTGGAAATAAAAGAACATATCTCGAAAAAGCTTTCAGCTGTTGAATTAGGCGGCGCACCTGTGAAGCATCATTATTTTGATAGCGTTTCAACAGAGGCAGATGAAGTCACAAAAATAATAAGCGAGAAGGTAACAAGTGGAAAATATCATTATAAGGAATTTGCAATTCTCGTACGTGCGAATAAGGATGCTGATCCATTTCTGCGCGCTATGAATATAAATAATATCCCTTACCATTTTTCAGGATCAAGGGGGTTATATAAAACTGCTGAAGTTAGAAACTGCATTAATATCCTTAGAACGATAGCTAATTATGAGGATTCCGTTAGCCTTTATTCTCTAGCTGGGTCTGAATTCTATAAAATGAATGAAGTGGAACTCCAGAAATTAACTACATACGCGAAGAATCGTAACAAAACTCTTCATTGGGTATTTGAGAACATTGATAAACTTTCAGAATCATTGGAAATAAGCGATGCCACAAAAGCAAAGATTGAGAAAGTCATTAGTGATATCATAAAATATACTAAGTTAGCATTAAATGAACCCGCCGGGAGGGTTCTTTATATGTTTCTTAATGATATAGGCTATCTTGCAAGACTTGCAAAAGGGAAAACACCAAATGAGGAAAGCGAAGCAAAGAATGTTGCAAAATTCTTCGGCAAAGTAAGAGAATTTGCATTTGTCTGTCATCACGATAGGATCAACCAATTTATTGACCATATAAACATGATGATCGATGCAGGGGATGATCCCGCATCAGCAGAGGCTGATTTTGATTCTGATGCGGTCAATGTATTAACGGTGCATAAAGCTAAAGGGCTTGAGTTTCCGGTGGTTTTTATGGTTGGTCTTGTTTCGGGAAAGTTCCCCTCCCGTGATAGAAGAGATGTAATTGAGGTACCTGAAAAGCTTATCAAAGAGCACATGCCAGCAGGGGACTTCCATCTTCAGGAGGAAAGAAGGCTTTTCTATGTGGGAATGACCAGGGCAATGAAGGAGTTATTCTTGACTTCTTCGAGAGATGTCGGGGAGAGACGTGAGAAAAAACCCTCTCAGTTCGTTCTAGAAGCACTTGATATGCCAAAGGTCGAGGCGAAAGCTTTTAAAGCGTCAGCTCTGGAGTCCATAGGGGGACATGCCCCTCCGCCTAAAAGCATACCTTTGACAAATATTATTCCCGAGGACAAGATGCTTAGTCTCTCGCATTATCAGGTTGATGATTATATGACTTGTCCGTTGAAATATAAATATGTTCATATTATGAAAATTCCATTGCTATCACACCACACAATCGTTTTCGGAAAAGCATTGCACAATGCTGTGCAGTTTTATCATCAGCAGAAGGCAGGGGGTGCATCTGTTACCTTAGCAAGCTTATGGAAGGTATTTGAAGACTCATGGATTAGCGAAGGATTTATTGATAGGCAACATGAAGAAACAAGATTTAAAGTGGGGAAAGTCATTCTTAAAAGATTTTATAATAATGAGGGAAAATCAAAAGTTAAACCAACATATATTGAAAAGGAATTTGACTATGTTAAAGGGCATAATCGGGTAAAGGGGAGATGGGACAGAGTTGACATAAACGGCAATGAAGTTGTTATAATTGATTACAAATCTTCAGAGGTGAATGATGTTGAAAAGGCTGCAAAAAGAGCGAAAGACAGCCTCCAGTTAAAAATGTATTCTCTCGCCTATAAAGAAATGTTTGGTAAGGTGCCTGACAGAGTCGAACTTCATTTTCTTGAATCAGGCGTCATAGGGGCTACAAAAAGCACTCAAAAAGATCTTAATGAGGCTATGGATTGTATAGAAAAAGCTGCATATGGAGTGCGTAATGCAATATATGAGCCCACACCTGGATATAATATTTGCAAATATTGTGCGTACAATGAAATATGCCCGAGTACTTTATATAAGGGATAAGCTTTTTTGATTAAAACAATTAATTCTGGTCATTCATTTATTTAGAAGAGTCCGGAGTGTCTTCGCTAATAGGCCCTAATTCCAAAGCTTTTATTTCTGGCAAAGAAGAAGCCCCGATTACGCCTCTAATTTCGCCATACATCCCCACAGTATTTTTTACTATTCTTTCGACATGTTTTTCTCTTTCCTTCCATATTTTCTCCATAGCTCTCTTTTCGCTATCTAATTGTGCTTTCATGCTAACGAATGTCTCAACTAACGCCTCTATTTTTTGTCTAAATTCGGTTCCAGAAAGATATTGATAGACAGCTTCCATTTTTTCATTTTTACCCACAGAAGAAGCTTTAACAAACTCTACTTCAATTAGAGTTTGTCTTAATGCTAAAGCAAGTGCGGCAACTAAATCATATTGTGTTATCCAAACACCATTTAATATTCCAAAGCCGTCTATGCCCTTAGGCATTGATTCTGAAACTATAACAGCCATCTCTGCTCCAATTTCTCTTTGATCGTCTTTTAATTTCTGGATCCAATCATCGTTCCAGGCTTTTGTTCTTTTAGATTCCCAAACAATTGTTCCGCAAAGTCTACCACCTTTACCATGTACCTTATGAGTTACATCTGCCCCTTTAATTCCTTTTGGTACTGGTTTAATATCATCAGCTGGAAATGCCCTTTTAAGGATATCTTCTATGCTGAGCTCTAATACTTCGCCTTGTATTTGTGTTGATCCTTGCTCAGCTTTTCTTTTCGCTTCATCTAATGACTTCATTAGATCTTGAATCTTTTTATCTTTTTCCATGTCTTTAAAGCGGTGTGACTCATCAGCTTTTTTAAGTGCTTCTTGGGTTATTTTCTCTCTTTCAGCATCTATTCTTCTTGATACTTCCAACTCTAATGATTTCTTTTGATTTTCCAATTCTCGTGTTTTCGCCCTTAAGGTTAATTCCGCAGTTTCAGATTCGCTTAGCTTTTTATCTTTTTCAGCAAGTTGGACTTTTAGATCTTTAATCTCGACTTTTACAGATTCTAATGCTTTTTGTTCTGCTTTTTCAATCAACTGAGCTTCACGTTTCTTCCTGTCTTTTTCTAGTTCAGCTGAAAGAGTTTCTTTTATTTGATGGGTAAGAACTTCTGATACTGGGATTAAAAATCCGCATTTTGGGCATTTAATAGTTTCATTGCTCATATGATTTTCTCCTTATTAATAGATGGGCGATCTTCATGACGAGGTATTATACCAGAATTGGGGAGGCAATGACATTCCCCCCATGAAATTCCCTGAATTTCGCGGGTATCAGGCGGCCTAAATATTCATCACCCATATCATCACCGGCGAAAAACACCCTTATATAGCCGCCGGTTAACCCTTCGTACATGCCGGTTTTCCCGTCTTTATGCTCTATAAGCACTTCAACGGGCTTTTTGATGAACGACCTATGGAATTTGAGCATTAATTTGTCCCTTAATTCTCCCAGCTTTTCACGTCTTCTTGCGATGATTTTCGGCTCGACCTTGTTCGGGAGCTTTGAAGCCGCGGTTCCCGGCCTGTCGGAATAGGAAAAAATGTGGATCCTGGAGAACCGGGCCTGCTCGGCCAGCTTGCAGGTATTTTTGAATGCCTTTTCATCCTCCCCGGGGAAGCCGACGATGATATCCGTTGTAATGGCAATGTCCTTTATTTGTTTTCTTATCTTCCTGGCCATGTTCAGGAGATCTTTTGAAGTGTAATTCCTGTTCATTGCTTTAAGTATCTTGTCGTCGCCGCTCTGCGCCGGAATATGTAAATGCTTGCAGACCTTCGGATCTTCTTTGACCGTTTTGATAAGGTCGTCGGTGATATACATCGGCTCAATGGAGGACAGCCTTATCCTAAGTAATCCATCGATCTTTGATAAATCGTCAATAAGCGCAGGAACCTGCGACTGAAAGTCGCGGTTCCTATTTGATCGATTGGAGCCGACCTGCCTGCCGGCAAGGCAGGGACTTTTAGTCTCAGGCTCCAAAGCGTATTCGCCGAGGTTGATGCCTGTAAGGACTATTTCCTTGACGCCTTCCTTTACCATCGACTTCGCTTCTGCGATCACCTGCTCGAAAGGTTTGCTTACTATCTTTCCTCTGACGAAAGGAACAATGCAGTAGCTGCAGGAATTCTCGCAGCCGTTCTCTATCATCAAGTTAGAACGGATACGAGACGCGAGATGGGAGATGGGAGATTTGAAATGAGAGATGGGAGATGCGAGATGCGAAAAGCACTTCTCATCTCTAAGAAGATCTAAGATGTTGAATTTATTTTTGTTGGGCAGAATTAAATCAGCCTCGTTCATATTGAAGCTTTTTGTTTCCACATAACATCCGGTCGCGATGACCGTTGAATCCCTGTTCCTCTTTTTTGCCATTCTTATCGCGTTGCGGGATTTTTTGTCGGCGTTGCCGGTGACGGTGCAGGTGTTAATGACGTAAATATCGGCCTGTTCTTCAAAAGGGACTATGTTAAATCCGGCAGCGGCGCAGATCTTTTTCATAGCGTCATTCTCATACTGGTTCGATCTGCAGCCTAAGGTATAGAACGCTATTTTCGGCATGGGGGTTTAAAGTTCAAGTTCGTAATCTATCATCGAAAGGACCGCGATGGATGCCGTCTCTGTCCTTAATATGCGGCTGCCGATGGTGACGGGAATAAATCCATGGCTTTTTGCGAGCTCGACTTCATCGTGGGAGAATCCGCCCTCGGGACCGATAAGCAATAGAAGGCTCTTTATGCTTTTATTTTCCTGCAGGAACTTTTTAATGGTGTTTTCTTTTTCCATTTCCCAGAGGATGATGCACTTGTCAAAATCGCTGCAGAGGCGGAGAACTTCCTTAAGGTCGCGGATCTGTTCAACGAACGGGATTATCAATCTCCCGGATTGCTCGGCGGCTTCCTTGGCGATCTTCTGCCACCTGTTCACCTTTATCTCTTCCTTTTCACCCTCTATCTTCACGATGCTTCTCTCCGTCTTCACGGGGATTATCCTAAGTACTCCGAGCTCTGTCGCTTTCTGGACGACAAAATCCATTTTCGGGTTCTTTGGTATTCCCTGCGCAAGGGTCAGCTTTACTTTTGATTCCGACTTGGGGTGTTTTTCCGCGATAAGGTCTACTTTTATCATGTCTTTATCTATAACAGTTATCTTTGCGGAATATTCCTTGCTCTTGCTGTCCATTATGGATACCTCGTCGCCCACCTTGAGGCGAAGCACGTTCTTCAGATAATTCACGTCGCCTCCCTCGATCAGGGCGGTGTTGTCCTCTATTTTGTCGAAACCGACGAAAACCCTTGGTATCATTGCTTTTCCTCACCTCTCAATAAAGGAACCTGAGAATAAATTCTCGGTTCATTTTCAGGGCCCCCCGAGAATAAATTCTCGTACCCCTCAATATCTTTTATCAATTCCTTGCATATCTCGTTGTCCTTTTATGTAATTAATCACTTTTTCTTTTTGTTTTTCAGTTATTTTTCTAAAGTTATATGAACGCGCCCATAATTTTCTTATATCAGATCTATTTGTAGGATACTCTTTAAATAAATATCTGGCCGAAATGCCTTTAATATATTTCATTGCCGAGGAAGGGGAGATTGAATAAGGCTGGTCAGTAAGCATGTGAACATGGTCTTCCAGAATTTCGCATTCAATTATTTTGAACCCTTTATTTTTGGCAATATCATTAAAAATCTTCAACAAGAAATTTCTGATCTTCATGTCATCCAATATATTGATTCCCGAATAAGTGTTAAATATGTAATGATATAACATTTCAATTCATTTCTTAGGGTGGCCCGATTTTAATCGGGTCAGGACCCATAAAGGGAACCGCGAATTCATTCGCTGGTTCCACGGCCTCATTGCTTTTCCTCGCCTCTCATTTGCGCGAACCTCCTCAGATGATCGGCCTGTTCCCTTGTCATGTTGGTCGGCGTTTCTATCTCTATGTGAACGTACTGGTCGCCCCTTGCCCTGCTGTTCAGGTGAGGCATCCCTTTTTCCCTCATCTTAAGCACCGAATTCGGCTGCGTTCCCGCCGGCACTTTCAGATCTGCTTTGCCGTCGATGGTCGGGACTTCAATCACCGCGCCGAGAGCTGCCCGGGTAAAAGTCATAAGGACTTTATAATGTATGTCCGCGCCGTCCCTCTCAAAAAGGGGATGGTCCTTTACCGATATGAATATGTAAAGGTCCCCGGGCCCTCCGCCCTTTTCCCCCGCGTCTCCGGCTTTCGGCATCCTTAATTTGTTCCCGCTATCGACTCCGGCAGGGATCTTTACCTCCACTTTATGCGACTTCTTTATCTGTCCCTTGCCGTGGCACTCAACGCACAGGGTTGTTATCACTTCACCTACTCCCCCGCAATCGGGGCAGGTGGTTATCTGAGTGAAGCTGCCGAGCATAGTCCTCTGCGCGCGCCTTACCTGGCCCGAGCCTTTGCATGTTCCGCATTTTGACGGGTTAGTTCCCGGACGGGCTCCGGTCCCTTTGCAGGACTGGCAGGCGACATAATGGGGCAGGTCTATCTCTCTTTCGATGCCCTTTGCCGCTTCTTCAAGGGAGATCGTCAGGTCATAGCGGAGATCATCGCCGCGCCTCGGTCCGGACTGCCTTCTTCTTCCGCCTCCGCCGAAAAATGATTCAAAAAGATCCTCAAAAGGGCTGCCGCCCATTTCCGCGGAAAATCCGCCTCCCCTGAAAAGATCGCTGAAATCAAATCCTCCTTCGAACCCGCCACCGCCTGCCTGCCGGTAGGCATGGCCGAATTGCTGTTCCGCGTGGCCGAACTGGTCGTACTGCGCTCTTTTCTGATTATCCGAGAGGACCGAATAGGCCTCGTTGATCTTCTTGAAATTGTCTTCCGCTCCGGATTCCTTGTTCACATCCGGATGGAATTTTCTTGCGAGGGCCCTGTACGCTTTCTTTATCTCATCATTGGAAGCATTCTTTGAGATACCGAGAATTTCATAATAGTCGCGCTTAGCCATTTATAGTTCGTCACCCTGAGCGTAGCGAAGGGTCTCAATGAAAGCAGACTCTTCACTCCGTTCAGAGTGACAATTTCATTTCTCCTTAAATTCAGCGTCCATCGTCTTCTCATCATTGCTTTTTTTGCCCTCAGTCCCGCCTTCCTTGCCGCCCTTTGTGTCGCCCTCTGTTCCACCCTTTGCTCCGCCTTTGTCTTTATATAATTCCGCCGACACTTCATAAATATCTTTCTGCAGAGTTTCGAAAGCGGACTTCACCTTACTGATGTCTGTCCCCAAGAGAGCGTCCCTTACTTCCTTAACGGACTTCTCGACTTTTTCTTTCTTGTCCTTCGGGACCTTGTCGCCGGCTTCCTTAATGGTTTTTTCCGCCGTGTAAGCGAGCGCGTCGGCCTGGTTCCTTGTCTCTATATCATCGCGTTTCTTTTTGTCCTCCGATTCGTGCGCCGTGGCTTCTTTCTTCATTTTTTCAATGTCATCCTTTGTAAGGCCGGATGAAGCAGTTATCGTTATCTTCTGCTGTTTTCCCGTGCCCTTGTCCTTTGCGGAGACATTAAGTATGCCGTTAGCGTCGATATCAAAAGTGACCTCTATCTGGGGCACGCCTCTTGGCGCCGGCGGTATACCGTCCAGGTGGAACCTGCCGAGCGTCCTGTTGTCGGCGGCCATAGGGCGTTCGCCCTGCAGGACGTGGATCTCAACTGATGTCTGGCCGTCGCCCGCGGTGGAGAATACCTGCGACTTGGATGTAGGAATGGTCATGTTCCTTTCTATCAAAGGCGTCATTACATTGCCGAGGGTCTCTATCCCCAGGGTCAAAGGAGTGACATCCAGAAGGACCAATTCCTTAACTTCTCCCGCGAGGACGCCTCCCTGAATGGCGGCGCCGATCGCGACAACTTCATCCGGATTCACGCCCTTGTGCGGCTCTTTCCCGAAGATATTCTTAACTATCTCTATTACCTTCGGCATTCTTGTCATTCCGCCGACAAGGACCACTTCGTTGATCTCGTTCTTCGAGAACCCTGCGTCGGCTATAGCCCTTTCACACGGGCCTATGATCCTGTCATTAAGCGGGGAAACAAGCTGCTCAAGTTTTGCTCTTGAAAGTTTTAACACAAGATGCTTCGGGCCTGATGCATCAGCTGTTATGAAAGGCAGGTTTATTTCGGTTTCTGCGGTTGTCGAGAGCTCTATCTTTGCTTTTTCCGCCGCTTCTTTCAATCTCTGGAGCGGCATCCTGTCCTTTGACAGGTCGATACCTGACTCCTTTTTGAATTCAGCCGCGAGCCAGTCGATGATCTTCTGGTCGTAATCGTCCCCGCCGAGATGTGTGTCGCCGTTGGTCGACTTGACCTCGAACACGCCTTCGCCTATTTCAAGTATCGAGATATCAAATGTGCCGCCTCCAAGGTCGAACACCGCTATCTTCTCGTTCTTCTTTTTATCCAGGCCGTATGCCAGCGACGCGGCCGTCGGCTCGTTTATTATCCTCATTACTTCAAGCCCCGCAATATGGCCGGCATCCTTCGTTGCCTGGCGCTGGCTGTCATTGAAATAGGCCGGGACGGTGATAACGGCCTTGGTGACTTTTTCCCCGAGATAATCTTCCGCGGACTGCTTCATCTTCTGGAGTATCATTGCGGATATTTCCGGCGGTTCAAGGTCTTTGCCCTCGATCTTTACTTTCGCTTCGCCCTTGCCGCCTTCCACGACGCGATAGGGAACGAGCTTGATCTCTGACGAGACCTCATTGTAACGCCTGCCCATGAACCTTTTTATGGAAAATACGGTATGCTCGGGATTTGTTATGGACTGCCTTTTCGCAACCTGCCCGACAACTCTTGAGCCGTCCTTAAGGAATGAAACGACAGATGGAGTGGTGCGCCCTCCTTCAGAGCTCGGTATTACTACCGGTTCTCCCCCCATCATTACAGCTACGCAGCTGTTAGTAGTCCCCAGATCGATACCTATTATTTTACTCATACTTTGCCTCCTTTTCCTCATCCCTAGCCCTTCTCCACTTCGTAGAGAAGGGGAACTTCACTTCAGTTACGTTTCCTCTCTCCTATTTTATAGGAGAGAGGCTAGGAGTGAGGTTTCGAAACTATTACCATTGCCGGCCTTATTAGTCTCTCATGCATAGTATAACCCTTCTGCATTTCCTCAAGTATCATCCCCGGCGCCTTTTCGGACTCTTTCATGAGGATCGCCTCGTGAAGGGAAGGGTCATAAGGTTTCCCGACAGCTTCTATCTTCTTGACCCCGAATTTCGAAACGGCATCCTCAATTTGCTTTTTTATCAGGGCTATGCCTTTCACAATGTCCTCACTATCGGTTTTCTTTGCAAAATCGAGGGCCTTTGCGAACCCATCGATGGCAGGAAGGAGCTCTTTCACAAGGAGCTCGTTCGAGTACCTTATAAGCTCGTCCTTTTCAAGGTTGACCCTTTTTTTGTAATTATCGAGATCGGCAAGCGCCCTTAGGTACTTGTTCTTCTGCTCCTCGATAAGCTTGTCTTTTTCCGCAAGCTGCTCCTTCAGCGAATCGATGTCGGAAATTTTCGGCGGGAGCTCCGTTGTTTTTTTCTCAAGCTCCTCTTTCTGTTTTCTCATCAGCTCTTTGCACCCTCCGCCAGAATATTCCTCAAGGTTTTCGAGACCGTATCCACGACCGATGTTATCTTGCTGTAGGTCATTCGCGTGGGACCGATAATACTGATGGTGCCGACGGATTCGCCGAAAAGGTCGTATTTTGAAATGACAATGCTGCAATCCCGTATTTTTTTATGCTTTATCTCAGAGCCGATCCTTATTGTTATATCGTCATCCTTCGCGCTTTCGCCGACAATGTGCTCGATAAGATCCTCCCGTTCTATGACGCTAAGGATGTTTTTTATATGCTCGGTGTCATTGAATTCCGGCTGTTTGATTATGTTCGTCATGCCGCTTGAAATGACCTTGAAAGGCATCTTCGGCGCCGTTATGACGGCCAGCAAATGGGAAAGGGTGGCCGCTATTTTCAGTGTCGCGTGAAGGAGCTCTTCAACGTTCTTTCCGGACTTCTTATATTCCCTTTCAATGAACTGGATCTCTTTATGGGTCAAACCCCTTAATTTCATGAGCTGGTTGACGAAATACCTGTAGCCGAGATCCGAGGGGACCCTCCCGGAGGAGGTGTGGGGATGCTGAAGGAAGCCGTCTTCCTCCAGTTCCGCCATCTCGTTCCTTATTGTGGCGGGGGATATGTCGGGCATGTATTTCCTGTATATCCTGTCAGAGCTGACGGGCTCCGCGCTCTGAAGGTAATCGTTCACGACGGCGCCGAGTATTTTTTGTTTTCTTGTGTCCAGTGTTTTCATATTAGCACTCCGGTAAAGCGAGTGCCAATTTTACCACCCTACATATATTATGTCAACCGTCACAATTGCTCGATTTTTAGCCATTTTATGTTAGAATTACGCCCTAATGTCCAGGAGATCACATCTCGATGTAATTTATTATCTGGGGGCATTTGCATGAAAAAAGTGTTTTTTGTCCTGTTCGCTCTCTTCTTACTTCTTTCTCTTTCCGCATTTGCCGCGCCCCAGAAGCTTATCAATTTCCAGGGAAAACTGACTAATTTGACGGGCTCTCCTGAAACAGGAAGCAAAACCTTGACTTTTAGTCTTTGGGATCAATACGGGACCAGTGTATGGGTGGATGAGAACATAACCGTGGATCTGGACTCCGCGGGCCAGTTCAGTGCTATTCTGGGTGAAGGTCAAGGTAGTTCTCTTGACGGCGTAGATTTCAGCAAGTCGTTATGGATGGAAATGAAATACGGCGGAGAACCATTTCTGCCGAGGCAAAAGTTAGGATATGTCCCGTATGCAATGTACGCGATAACGGCGGAATCGGTCATAGGCGGCGGCGGAGCGGGACCGACCGGTCCGACAGGAGAAGCCGGGCCGACAGGACCGGCAGGGCTACCAGGATCGGCAGGCGCGGCAGGAATTCAAGGACCGACCGGTGAAGCAGGAGCAGATGGAGCAACAGGACCAACAGGAGCTGACGGATCTCCCGGAGCTGACGGAGTTGCCGGAGCTGATGGAGCAGTCGGAGCAACTGGACCTACTGGTCCAACTGGAGGAACAGGCGGAGTTGGTGTAACAGGTAATGCCGGACCTACTGGTCCAACCGGACCTACTGGTGCTGCCTCAACTATCCCAGGACCAACCGGTCCAACTGGAGGAACAGGCGGAGTTGGATTAACAGGTGATGCCGGACCTACTGGACCAACCGGACCAACTGGTGGAACAGGCGGAGTTGGATTAACAGGTGATGCCGGACCTACTGGACCAACCGGACCGACTGGTGCTGCCTCAACTATTCCAGGACCTGCTGGTGAAATCGGACCAACCGGACCGACCGGGCCGAATTGGACAATTTGGCCAACTACCGAAGCCATGAACATGAATACATCCAATATTATAAATACCGGCAACGTTGGCATCGGGACGACGGCGCCGAATGAACAACTAGAAATTACCGGCAATTTCCGCTTGCCCATTACAACAACTGAAGCTGGAATTATAAAGGTTGGAAGCAATAGGTTTATTCATAGTCGTGGCACTCGGAATGTATTCGTAGGCATTAATGCGGGAAATCTTAATCTAACAACTGGCACGGACAATTCTGCGATAGGATATAACGCACTCTCTGCCGTCACCTCAGGCAACTACAACTCTGCAATAGGGAGGAATACACTTGCTTCTGTCACTTCGGGCAGTGAAAATACTGCAGTGGGATATATGGCACTTGCTTCAAACACAAGCAATAGTAACACTGCAATGGGGGTGAACGCACTTTTAAACAACTCTGGAGGAAGTTTCAATACTGCAATAGGACAGAACGCACTTTACAACAACAGTGGAGGTCACAGAAATACTGTAATGGGGTTTAGTGCCCTTCAAATGAACAATGGCAACTACAATACTGCTGTAGGTATGTATGCAGGTTATAATGAATCCAGCAGTAGCTTTTCCAATAACTCTCTGTTCGGCTTCGAAGCAGGTAAAGGATTATCTACGGGAAGCAATAACATTTTAATTGGATATAGAGCAGGGGACAACTTAACTACTGGCGGCAATAATGTCATTTTGGGATATGAGATTGACGCTCCATTAGCCGACGGTAGCAATCAATTAAATATCGGAAATACAATTTATGGGGATTTAAGTATTGGCAACGTGGGCATCGGGACGACGGAGCCGAGTGCAACGCTTGAGGTTGCAGGACAAATTAAGATTACGGGTGGTGCACCGGGCACAGGCAAAGTCCTGACATCATCAGATGAATATGGTTTGGCGACTTGGGAGCCTGCGGGAGCAGGACCGACTGGGCCGACAGGACCAACAGGAGGGACAGGAGCAGTTGGACCAACCGGACCGACCGGGCCGAACTGGACAAGTTGGCCCACTACGGAAGCCATGAGCATGGAAGGGCGCGACATTATCAATATTGGCAACGTCGGCATCGGGACGACGGATGTGACTTCAATGCTTACCGTAGCTGGGACGATCGACGCGCAGGGCGGCGTAAAGTTTCCGGACGGATCGATTCAAAAAACCTCTGCCCCTTCGGGCAATGCACCCGGCGATTTGCAATACTGGAATGGTACGACTTGGGTGGTGGTGCCGGTGGGTTCTCCGGGACAATACTTACGATTAGCAGCATCTAATGTGCCTACATGGGGAGCTGTAGGATTTACCATTCTCACCACTACTCCTATATCTGCCATTACATATACTACAGCAACTTCCGGCGGCAATATTACCAATGATGGCGGCGCTCCGATAACTGAAAGAGGCATTTGCTATAGCACCAGCCTTGATCCAACAACTGCTGACAATAAGGTAACTAGCGGCAGCGGAACCGGCAGTTTTACAGCCGGGATGAGTGGTTTAACACCTTCTACTGACTATTACGTAAAGGCTTATGCTATCAATAGCATGGGTACAACCTATGGCAGTGAACTAAGTTTTACTACAACTGCATTAACCTTCGCAACTCTTACAACCACTGCTCCTACAGCCATTACACAAACTACAGCAACTTCCGGCGGCAATATTACCAGTGATGGCGGCACTGCGATAACTGAAAGGGGCATTTGCTATAGCACCAACCCTGGTCCAACAACTGCTGACACTAAGATAACCAGTGGCAGCGGAACCGGTAGTTTTACAGCCGATATGAGTAGTTTAACGCCTTCTACCGACTATTACGTAAGGGCTTATGCCATCAATAGCACGGATACGGCTTATGGTAGTGAAGTAAGTTTTACTACAAGTGCATTAACCTTCGCAACTCTTACAACCGCTGCTCCTACAGCCATTACACAAACTACAGCAACTTCCGGCGGCAATATTACCAGTGATGGCGGCACTGCGATAACTGAAAGAGGCATTTGCTATAGCACCAACCCTGATCCAACGACTGCTGACACTAAGATAACCAGTGGCAGCGGAACCGGTAGTTTTACAGCCGATATGAGTGGTTTAACACCTTCTACTGACTATTACGTAAGGGCTTATGCCATCAATAGCACGGGTACGGCTTACGGCAATGAACTAAGTTTTACTACAACTGCATTAACCTTCGCAACTCTTACAACCGTTGCTCCTACAGCCATTACACAAACTACGGCAACTTCCGGCGGCAATATTACCGATGATGGCGGCACTGCGATAACTGAAAGGGGCATTTGCTATAGCACCAACCCTGATCCAACGACTGCTGACACTAAGATAACCAGTGGCATCGGAACCGGTAGTTTTACAGCCGATATGAGTGGTTTAACACCTTCTACTGACTATTACGTAAGGGCTTATGCCATCAATAGCACGGGTACGGCTTACGGCAATGAAGTGAGCTTTACTTCTACTGCTACATTTGTCATAGGCCAAAGCTATGCCGGAGGCATTATATTTTATATTAACGGATCTGGGCAAGGCGGCTTAGTTGCAGCCCCCAGTGACCAATCATCATCAGTTTGGAGTAATATAACAGGCGTTGCAGTAGGAACAGGAGGAGGAATAGGAGATGGTCAATCAAACACTACTGCTATTATTAATCAAGAGGGGCATACAGACAGTGCCGCAAAGTTATGCGATGACCTGGTGGTTACCAGTGAAGGAACCACCTACAGTGATTGGTTCCTGCCATCAAAAGAGGAGTGTAATCTTATTTACACAAATTTAAAAGTGAACGGTCTTGGCGGTTTTACCAATAACGCCTATTGGAGTTCTACAGAGTACAGCGCAAGTTATGGGTGGGCCAAGTACTTCGGCAATGGCTCCTGGGATAACAACAGAAAGTACCAAGTTTTCGCTGTGCGTCCAATCCGGGCTTTTTAACTATTTACCCCGTGAGATAGATTATTAATACTGCCGCGAGGCGGGCCTGCCCGCCGAAGGCGGGATGTTGAGGAAGCTCGCCATAGAATATCAGACATCAGAACATCAGATATTTCTGTTGCTCTGATCCTCTGTCCCTCTCGCTCTGATAATCTGGTATTCTGATATTCTTCAGGGAACGGCCCACTTACAAAAAGAGCTTGGGCCTTCGCCTCTTCGTATATGATCTTTGCCGTATCTGGTCTTGACCCGCTTGTGTTTTGCCCCATTTTATGCTAGAATTACGCCCTAATGCTTAAGAATATCGATAGTTCAAAGCTTCAATTGTTTTGCTTTCTGCTCAGCGCGGAAATCCCATCTCCCATCTCCCGTCTCCCATCTCAATGTAATTTATTATAAGGGGGCATTTGCATGAAAAAAGTATTTTTTGTCCTATTCACTCTCTTCTTACTTCTCACCATCTCCGCATTTGCCGCGCCCCAGAAGCTCATCAATTTCCAGGGAAAGCTGACTAATTTGACGGGTTCTCCTGAAACAGGGAGCAAAACCTTGACTTTTAGTCTTTGGGATCAATACGGGACCAGTGTATGGGTGGATGAGAACATAACCGTGGATCTGGACTCCGCGGGGCAATTCAGCGCTATTCTGGGTGAAGGTCAAGGTAGTTCTCTTGATGGCGTAGATTTCAGCAAGTCGTTATGGTTGGAAATGAAATACGCCGGAGAACCATTCCTGCCGAGGCAAAAGTTAGGCTATGTCCCGTATGCAATGTACGCGATAACGGCGGAATCGGTCATAGGCGGCGGCGGAGCGGGCCCGACCGGTCCGACAGGAGAGGCCGGACCGACAGGAGCAACAGGGCCGACAGGGCTACCAGGAGCAACAGGCCCGGCAGGAACTAAAGGTTCAACAGGTGAAGTTGGAGCTACAGGAGCAACCGGACCTCAAGGTAATCCAGGATTAGCCGGAGCAGATGGAGCAACAGGCCCGGCAGGAACTAAAGGTTCAACAGGTGAAGTTGGAGCGACGGGAGCAACCGGACCTCAAGGTAATCCAGGATTAGCCGGAGCAGATGGAGCAACAGGAGTGACGGGAGCAACAGGGCCGACAGGAACTAAAGGTTCAACAGGTGAAGTCGGAGCGACGGGTGCAACCGGACCTCAAGGTAATCCAGGATTAGCCGGAGCAGATGGGGCAACTGGTGCAACAGGTGCAACTGGAACGAAAGGTTCAACAGGTGAAGTCGGAGCAACAGGGCCGACAGGACCTACAGGAACTACAGGACCGACAGGTCCCACAGGTGCAACAGGGCCGGTTGCGGGTGAAAATAATCAATTTATTTACAATAATTCCGGCGCTGCAGGCGGCGCGAATGTTTATTATGTCGGCGGCGCGATCTTAGCTTCCGGCACTGCAGGATCTACGCCTGCTTCCGGCCTCGGAACAAGAATAATGTGGATCCCGGTAAAGAGCGCATTTAGGGCAGGGAGGATAGCCGGAACACCTCCAAATACGCAGTGGGACGATGCGAATATTGGGGATACATCGTTCGCAACGGGACTCAATACATTGGCAAACGGATCATGCTCAACCGCAATGGGATACGGTGGAACAGCCAGTAATGGACGCTCAACTGCAATGGGATTTAAAACAATCGCCAGCGGGCTTAACTCAACCGCAATGGGAGATACTACAAGCGCCGGCGGGACTGATTCAACCGCTATGGGATACTATACAACTGCCAACGGGGATTATTCAACCGCCATGGGGCGCAGAGCAAAAGCAAATCATAATGGGACATTTGTGTGGGGGGATTCTCAAGACGCGAGTTATGCTTCAGCCAATACCGATGAATTCAGGGTCCGTGCTCAAAACGGAGCATTTTTCACAAATAATCTGTTGGTAGGCGGCAACGTCGGCATTGGGACGACGAGTCCGGGAGTGTCACTTGAAGTTGCAGGACAAGTTAAGATCACGGGCGGCGCGCCGGGCGCAGGCAAAGTTTTGACTTCTGATGGCGCCGGTTTGGCGACTTGGGAGCCTGCGGGAGCAGGACCGACCGGACCGACCGGACCTACCGGAGCAACAGGCCCAGCAGGAGCTGCCGGAGCAGATGGAGCAACAGGACCGGCAGGAACTAAAGGTTCAACAGGCGAAGTTGGAGCGACGGGAGCAACAGGACCAGCAGGAACTGCCGGAGCAGCCGGAGCAACAGGGCCGACTGGACCGAATTGGACAACCTGGCCGACTACAGAAGCCATGAGCATGGAAGCGCGCGACATTATCAATATTGGCAAAGTCGGCATCGGGACGGCAACGCCTACGGCAACGCTCAAAGTCGTCGGCGCAGCGGAAATTGGAAACGATAATTGCTCCGCAACAGGGTTGAATTCAATAGCTACGGGAAAGGGCACTTATGCCGGCGCGCCTAACACAACAGCAATGGGATTGAATACGAATGCCAGCGGGTCTAACGCAGATTGCTCAGTCGCCATGGGAAAAGGTACGATTGCCAGCGAATATGTTACAACCGCTATGGGAATTGACACAAGGGCTACAGCGGTTGGTGCAACCGCCATGGGATGGGGATCAAGCGCCGGCGGACAATATTCAACCGCCATGGGAAGTGCAAAAGCCACCGCATGGTTTTCAACCGCTATGGGGGCCGGCACAAGCGCCAGCGGGCAATATTCAACCGCCATGGGAAATGCCACAAAAGCCACCTCGGATTACTCAACTGCCATGGGACATGCAACGATCGCCAGCGGGATTGTTTCAACCGCCATTGGGGATTATACAACTGCCAGCGGGGTTGGTTCAATTGCCATGGGAGGTTATATATCCGCAGAAGGAACTAATTCATTTGGAATAGGATTGGATTCTACCCGTAGAACCATCACATCATCCCACACAATGGCGATAGTCGGAGGCAATGTCGCTATTGGGACGACGGAGCCGACTGCAACACTTGAAGTTGCGGGACAAGTTAAGATCACGGGTGGTTCACCTGGCTTAGGCAAAGTTTTAACTTCTGATGATGCCGGTTTGGCGACTTGGGGATCTGCGGGAGCAGGACCTACCGGACCGACAGGGCCGACCGGTCCGCAAGGCAGCTTCCCGTCCGGCAATACGGCAGGCGATATGCAATACTGGAGTGGTACGCAATGGGCAATGGTGCCGGTTGGACAGCCCGGGCAGGTTTTACAATTATCTGGTTCAAATATTCCGTCCTGGAACGGTGTATCATATGCCTCTCTCACCACAACTGCAGTAAGCAATATATTCTTGACCACAGCCAGCAGCGGCGGGAACATAATCAATGATGGCGGTGCAGCAGTAACCGCCCGCGGCGTATGCTGGAGCACAAGTCCTAATCCTACAATAGCCAACAGCAAAACCACCGATGGCACCGGCACCGGCGTCTTTACCAGCAGCATTACGGGCTTAACGGTGGGTACCACCTATTACATAAGGGCCTATGCCACCAATAGTGCGGGTACAAATTATGGCAATCAGGTAAGTTTTGCCTCACTTGGCATTGGCTCAACATATCAAGGCGGAATAATTTATTATATTGAGGCTGGCAACCAGCACGGCTTCATAGCCGCCCCCAGCGACCAAAGTACAAGTTGCGCGTGGGGAACTGCGACTCCTGCTACAGGTGCAATCGGAACAGCAATGGGGACAGGACAATCGAACACAAACACTATTGTTTCTGCATTAGGCGCGGGAAGTTATGCGGCAAAACTTTGCGACGATTTGGTATTAAATGGTTATAGCGACTGGTTTTTGCCTTCATATGATGAATTAATGAACTTGCATTACCAAAAAGAGGTGATTGGCAATTTTGAATATTCCAAGTATTGGACTTCTACAGAGCACAGTGATACCGCCAAAGCATGGGCCTGGTATATGGGGGGCGAAACATATAATGAATTCTTTAACGGAAAAACCAACCTATTCTATGTTCGCGCTGTGAGGCATTTTTAATTAGTTCCTCCCGTGAGATAGCTTATTAATACTGCCGCGAGGCGGGCAGGCCCACCGAAGGCGGGATGTTGAGGAAGCTCGCCATAGAATATCAGACATCAGAACATCAGAACATCAGATATTTCCGTTGCTCTGATCCTCTGTCCCTCTCGCTCTGATAATCTGGTATTCTGATATTCTTCAGGGAACGGCCCACTTGCAAAAGGGCTTGGGTCTTTGCCTCGTCGTATATGACCTTCAGGGGAACGCCTGTTTTCCTTGATAATTTCGCGCAGTCCTCGTATTCAGGTGAGACGTTCTTGATCGTTCCTCCGATCTTTCCGATCTTGACAGAAACACTGCCGTACCTGGTCTTGACCCGCTTGAAGCATCTGTCAAGTTTTTCCCTTTTAACAAGGTAAGTC
>Ga0315286_10000152_pt1 | contig 50992 bp, 53 predicted proteins | sample YL17G10_0_MG_FD_205038 | JGI IMG/M metagenome (GOLD analysis project Ga0315286, IMG submission 205038) | Sediment microbial communities from Yellowstone Lake, YNP, Wyoming, USA - YL17G10_0 | ecosystem: Environmental > Aquatic > Freshwater > Lake > Sediment | place: USA: Wyoming | collected...
ATGCGACATCCACACCCAGGTCATAAACCTGGAATCCTGAGGCGGACAACATCGTCCCGACCAAGGATTTGCCGATCTCATGGATATCGCCTTCAACGGTTGCCAGGACAACCTTGCCAAGCATCGTGCGATGGGTGCCACGTTTTTCCATCTCGGGTTCGAGAGTTGCAACAGCGGCTTTCATCGCTTCACCCGCCATGACCAATTCTGGCAGGAAGGCATCCCCATTGGCGAAAGCCTCACCCACCTGGTTGACACCGATCACAAAACCATCTGTGATCGCGATCAGAGGATCAATATCTGCAGAAATGGCTTCTTTTGCCAACTCCACAGAAAGATCAGAATCCCCATCAATGATGCTTTGAGCCATTTTCTTGAAAAGTTCTGCGGTCATATTCTCTCCTATGAATAATTGATCAATAAGGTAATAGTTGGAACTATTCTATGAGATTTTAACTTCCTTGGTTTTCAATAATTCTTCTGAAATTCCAAGGTAACCAACCAGCTCATGCCCCAGGTTCACGATATGAATGCGGGTTTCCCGGGCAGTGCGTATGCCATCGTGAGCACCCAGGGCTTCTACAATTGCCTTGTGTTCAAGGTACTCCTGTTGCAGGCTTTCTTCCAATAATTCCGGGTGACGGAACATGTATTCATATAACATCCAATCCGGGAAGGTATTTGTGACCATCTCGTACAGCCTGGACAACAAAGTGTTACCGCTGGCAGCCACAACCGCCAGGTGAAATTCGCGATTTAGATGCCACTGCATGGACATGTCATTGAGCGTGATCAGGTTCCTGGTTTTTTCTACAGTGCTGACCAGTTTTTGTACATCTTCCGCGCTGATGCGCTCCGCGGCTGTGTATGCCGCGGAACACTCCAGAAACATGCGCATGCCGTAGGATTCGGCAATCTCATCAGCAGTCAGGCGCTTGACCCGCACCCCGCGGAAAGGCTCCCTTTCTGCCAGACCGGCTGAAACCAGCAGGTCGAGGGCTTCGCGGACAGGTGTCTGGCTGATGCCCAATTGGGAGGAGATCTCCTCCTGGCGCAGCCAATCTCCGGGGGCAACTTTCCCGGAAATGATCCGTTTGTGCAATACCTCGAAGATCTCCTCTTTCAAGGGTTTGCGCTGGAGCTGTTCAAAATCAAGGCTGGTTTCGTTGAGCATAATAATATATATTATACATAATATATAATGTAAATAAAAGTACCAATTCTTTTAGCATGGATACCAGGTCAGTAACCTGGTTCTGTAATTGTGAAAATCTGTGACTTAATTATATAATCCCTTATAATATTTCATTAACCCACCATTCATTCTTGCAGGGGTAGGATGAAGATATATTATTCTGATAAACACAAAGGGCACGCCTTCGGTCTTCCCGATTCGAGACCGGCAGATTACGATTCAAATTATGAACACCCCGGTAGAGTTGACTCTATCCTGAAGGCATTAAAATCGACCAGTTGGGCGGAGATCCTGCCTCCAGATGACTTTGGTTTGGAGCCGATCCTGCAGGTGCACACAGCCAGGTACCTGGATTACTTGAAGGATGCATATAAACAATGGATGAAATTTTCCGTGGAAAAGGATATGGCATTCATCCCTTACAAACCCGGATTCAAGCCAACATCCACTCGGTTTGACAAGGTGCCCGACCAGGATGGATTCTTCATGACGGATATGTATGTACCGGTAAATGAGCATACCTATCCCGCTGCCATCGCGGCGGCAAATTGTGCTCTCTCCGCCAGCCGGATAATCGCAACCCAGAAAGGTGTGGCTTTTGCCTTGTGCCGGCCACCCGGGCACCATGCCGGTGTTGAGATCTGCGGAGGATTCTGCTACCTGAATAATGCCGCCATTGCCGCCCAGTGGCTGTCCAGCCACGGGAAGGTAGCCATCCTGGATATCGATTATCATACCGGGAACGGGACCCAGTCCATATTCTATGAACGAGCGGATGTCCTGACCATCTCCCTGCATGCCGACCCTGTCTGGGAATATCCTTCCTTCGCCGGCTTTGCCCACGAAACAGGCTCAGGAGCCGGGAAAGGGTTCCATCATAATTTCCCATTACCCCACCAGACGGATGATTCACTTTATCTGAAGACATTAGACAAGGCACTTCAACTCATAATTACATATTCACCAAACTTCCTGGTCGTTTCAGCCGGGTTCGATACCTTCAAAGGGGACCCGCTGGGAGATTTCACCCTCTCCCGAAATGGGTTTCCCCGGATCGGAGGAGCGATCTCAACCCTGCAAATCCCGACCGTCATCATGTTGGAAGGTGGATATAAAACGGATGAATTGGGGGATAATGTGGTTGCATTCTTGGGATCATTCAATTCTTGAAGCCAGACGGAAATTTTCGACTCTTTGCCAAAGGAGAAACAGGGAAATGAAAAGACCTTCGAGGAAAGCGTTATTCATTCTATTGCCGGCAGTTCTGCTGATCGGTCTCATCACAGCCATTTTCTCTAAAAAAGCGGTGGAATCAACATACTATGCATCCAACCTGCCTCATCCACTGGTGATCGCCCACCAAGGCGGGGACGGTGTATGGCCAGGGAATACTTTATATGCCTTCCAGCATGCTGCCGCAATGGGAGTGGATGTGATCGAGACCGATCTCCGTCAGTCCAGCGATGGAGTGCTGGTCATCAGCCATGATGAAAGCGTGGATGGAAAAAGCAATGGAGTCGGGCGGGTTACTGATCTTACCTATGCCCAATTAAAGAAGCTGGATGCCGCCTACAACTGGTCGCCCGAAGAAGGTCCGACCTTCCCTTATCGCGGCAAAGGCATCAAGTATGTATCTCTTGAGGAAGTATTCAAAGCCCTGCCAAACATGCGCTTTAATATCGACATGAAACAGATCGATCCCCCCATCTATAGCGAACTATGTGAGTTGATCCGAAATTATAAGATGCAAGACAAGGTCGTGGCAGCGTCGTTCTCACATCAGAATACAGTTGCCTTTCGAAAAATTTGTCCCGAAGTCACCACCGCAGGGGATGAAACCGAGACCCGGATATTCGTGTTCATGAATTTTGCATACCTGGGTCGATGGTTCAGCCCCGACTTCAAGACTTTTCAAGTTCCCATCAATAGCAGCGGGATCACGATCATCACTCCCCATTTTGTGCGCGCGGCATATGCCAGGAATTTACGGGTGGATGTCTGGACGATCGATGAAACTTCTGAAATGAAACGCCTGTTGGAGATGGGCGTGGACGGTATTATTACTGACCGCCCCGACCGTTTGATGGAATTGCTCCAGCGCATGCCATCTGATTGACAAATCTCGAATAATCTAATTTTAAATCAAAAAGGGTTGTCCAAAAAGCCTAATTATGTCATGCTGAGCGACACCTGCACTGCACCAAACGCAGTGCGGTGCAAGTGAGCGAAGCATCTCCTGATTAATGAGGAGACCCTCACCTGCACTTGCATGCAGGTGCAAGTGTCGCTCCGCTCATGGTGACACCTTTTTCTTTGGACAGACCCTTTTGATCTGTAAATTATTTATCCTCAGCGATCTGCTTGCCGCTGTATTTTAATGCCACCTGCGAAGCCGCCAAACGAGCCACCGGGACGCGGAAAGGTGAACAGGAGACATAATGGTTTCCGATCAGATGACACCACTCGATGGAGGCGGGATCCCCACCGTGTTCTCCACAGATACCCACCTCCAGATCTGGTCGGGTTTTGCGCCCTTCAGTGATCGCCCATTTCATCAATTGACCGACACCTTCCCGATCAAGGGTCTGGAATGGATTGACCGGCAGGATACCCTGTTCGACATATGTCACCAGGAAATTCCGCTCAGCATCATCCCGTGAATATCCAAAAGTCATCTGGGTGAGATCGTTCGTGCCAAACGAGAAGAACTCCGCTCGCGTGGCGATCTCTGCGGCGGTCACGGCGGCACGCGGGATCTCGATCATCGTCCCGAATTTATAGGTGAATTGCACTTGTTTCTCATCCATGACAGTTTTGGCTATGCGCTCTAAACGAGGCTGGATCCATTCCAACTCCTTCACGGTACCTGTCAGGGGAATCATCACCTCAGGTTTCACCACGATCTTTCGCAATGTACAATCTGCGGCGGCTTCAAAGATCGCCCGCACCTGCATTTCCACGATCTCCGGCATGACAATGCTAAGACGCACCCCGCGCAAACCCATCATCGGATTGGATTCGTGCATGCCCTTGATGGATTCGAGCAGGTCCTCTTTCTCTTTAAGACCTTCTGTTTCTCCACGTACATGCATGGTGATCACGTCTTCGAGAAGTTTCTCTTCATCCGGCATGAATTCATGCAATGGCGGGTCGATCAAGCGGATGATGACCGGGTAACCATCCATCGCCTGGAACAACCCGTCGAAATCCTTACGCTGGAATGGCAAAAGTTCATCCAAAGCTTCGGTTCGAGCCTTGCTTGTTTCAGAAAGGATCATGCGTTGAACGATCGGGAGACGTTCCTGCTCGAAGAACATGTGCTCGGTGCGGCATAGACCAATACCCTTGGCACCATACGAGCGTGCCCGGCGGGCATCCTGCGGGTAATCTGCATTTGCCCACACCTGTAAACCCCGGGTTGGCCAACCCTCAGGTGCCTGGCGAATGCCATCCCTGCCAGCGACCTCATCTGCCCAATTCAAAAGGGTTAACAGGTCGGTCTGTTGTTCAAGTGATGGGGAGATGGTCGGAATACGTCCGAGGTAGACCTGCCCTGTGGTGCCATCCACCGAGATCCACTCACCTTCCTTGACGATCTGTCCATCCACTTCCATCACGCGCTTATCCAGGTCAATCTTAATGGCAGAAGCACCGACGACACAGGGAATGCCAAATTGCCGGGCAACGACCGCGGCATGCGAGGTGGCACCTCCCTCGCTGGTTAGGATACCTTGGGACGCCAGCATGCCATGAACATCATCCGGTTTGGTGAAGGGGCGGACCATGATCACATCCTGTTTGGCTTCCTTGCCCATTTTTTCAGTGGTATCTGCGTCAAAATAGATCTGCCCGACTGCTGCACCAGGTGAGGCATTGACACCCTTAGTGAACAGGGTGAGACCTTTTTTGACCTTCTCATCAAATTGCGGGTGGAGCAACGCATCCACCTGGTCTGTGGAAACGCGCAGGATGGCTTCCTCCTTTGAGATGAGACCTTCATTTGCCATATCCACGGCGATCTTTACTGCTGACTTGGCAGTGCGTTTTCCGTTGCGGGTCTGAAGCATCCATAATTTGCCGCGCTCGATGGTGAATTCAACATCCTGCATTTCTTTATAGTGTTTTTCGAGCCGGTCCGTAATCTGCATGAACTGGGCATACACTTCCGGCATGGTCTGCTGCATTTTTTCGATCGGTTCAGCATTGCGGATGCCTGCCACCACATCTTCACCCTGGGCGTTAAGAAGATAGTCCCCCATCATCTTCCTGTCACCGGTTGATGGGTTGCGGGTGAATGCCACACCAGTACCGGAATCATCTCCCATATTCCCAAAGACCATTGTGACGATATTGACAGCCGTCCCCAGGTCGTCGGGGATGTTGGTGGCGCGGCGGTAATCCACTGCACGTTTTCCATTCCACGATCTGAATACAGCCTCAGTCGCCAGTTCAAGTTGCTTGTATGGATCCTGTGGAAATTCGAACCCTTTTTCCTTCTTCACGATCCCTTTGAAAACTTCCACCAGCGATCGCCAGTCATCCGCATTCATCTGTGTATCTGATGAGTACCCCTTTTTCGCTTTGTAATCAGCCAAAGGTTGTTCAAAAGCCTCATCGCTTATTCCAAGAACGACGGTGCCGAACATCTCCACCAAGCGGCGATATGAATCGTAGACAAAGCGAGGATTACCCGTTAATTTGATCATCCCTTGAGCTGTCCGATCCGTCAGCCCGAGGTTTAGAACCGTGTCCATCATGCCGGGCATGGAAAACTTGGCACCCGACCTGCAGGATACGAGCAGGGGGTTGTCCGGGTCATTGAATTTTTTCCCGGTCTTCCTTTCCACCTCCTTGAGTGATTCCAATTCCTGATCCCACATGCCTTCCGGAAACTTACCCTGTGAGGAATAAGCATTGCAGGCTTCGGTGGTGACGGTAAATCCGGGCGGGACAGGAACACCCGCCCGAGTCATATCCGCCAGACCAGCACCCTTGCCTCCCAATAAAGCTCTGACACCTTCCCAATTCCCAGTAACTTTTTCAGCGCTGGTGACTTCATCGAATAAATAGACCCATTTTTTTGTCATGCCAAACCTCCGAAAATAATTCGTCGCATTTACGCAGATATACTTATTTCATCTGATGTGAAATTCAACACAAGGGATAATGATAATTGATCCTGAAGAAATCCTGCTGGGTAAATATCGAACCTGACCTCAAGTTGATCGCGATTAGAAAAATTGATCAATAAATTGACCTTGGTCTCCTGTCAACAATTTATGAGTTTACCATTAAAGTGAAATTGAGTAATTATTACAAATTTTCAATCATCAAATTACTCGGGGACGAGCATTCTGTAAACCATTTGTAGAGTAATAATTCCTTAGTTTGCGGGATAATACGAATAAGATGAATGGAGAATTCTATGCTGTTTAAAGTCCTGGTAATCGATGATGATCCGAACATGACTGACCTGCTCTCCCTGTTGTTGAAATCGCGCGGATACGAAGTCAGCATTTGTAATAGTGGCAGGGATGGTATTCAGAAAACAAAGGCTGATCCACAAGACGTGATCATCCTGGATATGATGATGGAAGAGATGGACGGATTGCAGGTATGTGCACAAATTCGCACATTCAGCAATATCCCAATCCTGATCCTTTCCGCACTGGATAACCCTGGGATTATTGTCAAAGCGTTGGATGCAGGAGCAGATGATTTTCTGACCAAACCGGTCTCGAGCGGATTGTTGATCTCCCGATTGAATACACTCACCCGCAGGGTAAATGGAAATGACCCCGGCTTAAAGATACCTGTGTTCCATAGCTCGGATAAAAACTTAATCCTATAACTTTTTTCAAACCTTATTATCGAGGGGATTTCGTCTTGGTTTTTGGGAACCAGCACTGGTGTGAATCAGTTTATTCAAGGCGTCAGCAGTCTGGCTATAGGCTTCAAGCATGGGCAAATGCCCTACCCCATCCAATTCGACATAGGCGATATTCTTCGATAATTCTGCCATTTGACGTGAGGTTTCAACCGGGATAAGGACATCAGCATTCCCGGCCAAAACCAGAATCGGTACATTTATTTCAGCCAAGACGGTTGAACTGTCACTCCTTTCTGCCATGGCTTTCACCGCGCCGATTGCCCCGATGGGATCCATCTTCATGATCAATTGGTGGAGGTACGGTGAGAAAGATTGATTTGCCACCAACTTTTTTGACATCGCATCGGCTACTGGCAGGATACCCTTCTCTTCAATTTCAGAAATGCTGGTCAATCGATTGTTCTTCTGGACAGCTGAATCTGCAGCGGACCTGCTAGCCACAAGCCCCAATCCGAGTAGTTTCTGCGGGAATTTTCTAGCAAATGACAGGGCAACATACCCGCCCAAGGAATGACCGATCAAAACAGACTTCTTAACCTTCAAGAAATCCATCAAACCAGCAATATCCTCTGCCATCTGTTCAATGGTAAAAGGTCCATCTGACGTCTGACTGGCTCCGTGACCTCGCAGATCAGGCAAAATTAAATGGATCTCTTTATCCAGCAAAGGTACGATGGATGCCCAGATGGAATGATCCAGCGGGTAACCATGGATCAAAATAACGGGTATGGAATTTCCTGGACGCTGGAAGAAGGCGAACTTGTTGTCATTCACAAAAATGAATTCCTTTAGATCCGCATTCTGTAATTTAATCAAATAGGAACGAGCATGCTCGATCGCGCCTGGTCTGTCCTGAACATCCTTCGTCACCTGAGCTTCCCGGATCGCTTCCAATAGTCTACCCACTTCTGGTCCAGGTCCTATGGACAGTTCCCTCATCAGGTCGTTTCCGTCAATCAATTGTGGAGGTTTGACCAATTCATCATTCTTTTCCCACCAAGCTTCGAGAAAAATCCGCACAATATCCAGGCTGCCCTTCCAGATCTCCGGAGTTAACGTGTTTTCGTAGGTAGCCCAAACATCCGCCAGGGTGAGAATGCAGATATCAACTCCTGCTTCACCGGTATCTCGAAAGAAGCGATAGATCGCCCGGTGGGAGGGGGGTTTTTTATCCTTTTGCCAACGTTGGATATGAAAATGGATGCGCATGTGATTTGCGACAACCCGCTCGATCCGGTCGATCTCCTCCTTGCTCAAAGCAAGGTGATGGGCGCGACCACCAGCAATGTCAGCACCCGCCTGTTCATGTCCCCAAAAACGGATACTGCCTTCATCTCCCAGCACGGATCTATGAGGCTTGGCAATGTCATGGTAAAGAGCAGCGAAAAGCAGGATCTCGCGCCAGGAACGGTCATTGCCCGGAATGGTGGAAAGGTGTGCTGCAAGTTGTTTTCTGTACCTCCCGATCTTCAACACCAGGAGCCCATGATTATAATTGGAGGCTGTGTCAGGATCATAATTTTCAGCCATGGCAGCCAGGATGGATTCCAAATGACTTATGAGGCTGAGGGTATGCAACCAGACATCCTGCACATGCGGTTTGGTTTGCTGAACACCTTCCAGGGTCATCAATTCAGGAAGAACAGGTTCCAATGAACTCAAAAGGTCGAGTGCCTTTATACCGGCAGCAGGTTTCGGACCCGCAAGAATGCGGAAGAATTCATCCCTTTGCCGCTCGGGTGAGACACTGGAAAGCATTCCTGCAGATGCTTTCATCGCTGACCTGGTCCCGGAGGGGATATGGAAACCATAAGAAGCAGCGAAGCGAACCGCCCGTATGATCCTGACCGGGTCATCTATAAATGTAGATTCTGAGCAAGCTCTAAGGGTTTTTTCGCGTAGATCGATCAATCCGCCCAGGGGATCATACAGGTTAAGGTTTTTGGGATCGACTGCCATAGAATTGATGCTGAAATCTCTTCCCCTCAGATCCGCTTCCAGGTCATCTCCGCGAAAAGAGGCAAAATCCACAACCATCCTGCTGCCATCAGTCTGAGAAATAATTATTCTTCCGGTGTCCCGCTCAAGATCCAATGGATAGAAATCCGCATTGAGTTTTTGGGCGATCCTGCGAGCCAGGCTGATGCTGTTTTTTCTTACTGCGAAGTCAAAATCGTGGATCGGGCGATTTAAGAACAAGTCACGAACTGCTCCTCCAACCAGAAATACGTCCTTTTCATTCTCCAGGAGATTCTGCAGAGTGAAAAACAAAGGAGGAAAATTAAATTTTTCTAAAAATGGCATAAATCTGATCTCTGGTCTTTCCTTGTAACGTGATTTTTGTGCTGCCCACATCGCCTGACCGGGAGTGCCTCCCTGGGAAATCACCTTCCCCCTGACTATTGCAACCCAGCGCCCCTGATATAGGTCATCAGGACCTTTTCCGGACTCTTTCATGTTAATTTAGAAACTTTATATTTTTCCAGATCCACGACCCCGATGAAGGTCAGGTTGCGATAGTAACCATCAATATCCAAACCATACCCAAAGACAAATCTATCTGGAATGGTAAATCCACGGTAATGGATCGGGACAACCACTTCACGCCGACTTTCCTTGTCAAGCAAGGCACAAACTTTCAGCGTTTTCGGCATGCGGGTGGTCAGAAACTCCAGTACATAGGCAATGGTATTTCCGCTGTCGATAATATCTTCAATCAGGAGAACATTTCGATCGCGAATATCGATCTGTAGATCCAGGGTCAGGCGAACATTCCCATGTGATTCTCTTATACCCGCTGCGTAAGATGAGATCGCCATGATATCGATCTCATGTGGGACTGTGACCTGTCGCATTAGATCGACCAGGAAAACCATCCCACCACGAAGGATGCAAAGCATAACCAGGTCCTGCCCGTCATAATCCCGGTTGATCTCCATAGCCAGTTCTGAAACCCGTTGCTGCAGTCGTTGTTCAGGGATCAATACTTCCGCCAGAAACTCACGGTAATCTTGCATCAATCCATCTCCGCAAACTTACTCAAGCTTATCTCGGGACAACATGATGTTTACGACAACGGGCTTCGTACAATTCGGAAGCACCCACGATCACAACCGGATCATCATACCTGGCTGGCTGGCCATTGACCAAGCGTTGTGTCCGACAGGCTTCTTCACCACATACCATGCAGATCGCCTGAACCTTGTCCACACGTTCTGCTTGCGCCATGAGGACCGGCATACAACCAAAAGGTTCCCCGCGGAAATCCGTATCCAGTCCGGCTATAATGACTCTCAAGCCGCGTTCAGCCAATTCCTGAGTGGTTTTTAAGAGCGAATCATCAAAGAATTGGGCTTCATCAATTCCAACCACGGTGGTATCCGATTCCAGGAATTCGAGAACCTCGTTAGCGGACTTTACAGGTCGGGCATCATACGCCGTACCTGCATGGGAGGTGACCTTTTCAAGAGTATAACGGACATCGATGGCAGGCTTAAAGACCTGGACTTTTTGACGGGCAATGGTGGCACGCCGCAAGCGGCGGATCAATTCATCTGTTTTTCCGCTGAACATTGATCCGGTGATAACTTCGAGTGTTCCCTGGGTATGTTTCATGGTTTCCTTGGAGAATAATTAAGAAACAGGCAGATGAGCTCGCATCTGCCTGTTAAGTTTACCTGAAATTACCTTTTAGGCAAGGCTTGAAGGGATCAAACGGCTTCTGCTTCGGGAAGTTCATACCCCAGACTGCGAAGTTTCTTCTTGATATCGATCAATGATTTTCGACCGAATCCGGTGATCCCCAGTACTTCGTCTTCGCCTTCATTCAATTTTTCCATGAACTGACCAACCATGGTTATGCCGGCTGCAGCCAATGCCTCGGTCGGGCGTTTTCCCAACTCAAGCTCGGTGATGGGGCGTTTGGGGGATATGCGTGAGTCTTTACGAGCCTTGTTCTCTTCCACGTAATCCTGGCGAGCCTGCAGTTTCTTATAGAAGCGGTCCACCTGTCCTTCTATATCAACGATTCTCTGCAATTCACCGCTGAAGAAGGGGTGGCAATTCGAGCAGATCTCGATCCGGATATCCTTTTTTGTTGAACCTGTCGTCCAGGTGTGACCACAAGAACAGATCACCGTGGCGTCTGGATAATATGTTGGATGAATTCCTTCTTTCATTTTTCGATCCTCTTGTTATTATTTCTCTAATGCCGGGATCACATTTACACGTTTGCGACCATGGATGATATCAAAAACAATCACACCTGCGGTAGTCGCGAAAATTGTGTCATCTTTTCCAAGGTCCACGTTCAACCCTGGTTTGATCCGGGTACCACGTTGGCGAACAATAATGTTGCCAGATTTAACTACTTCGCCAGCAAATCTCTTAACGCCCAAGCGTTGTCCGTTACTATCCCTGCCATTCTTGGCAGAACCGCCACCTTTCTTATGTGCCATTCCTACCTCGCTTTTCCAAACTACTTCTTATCTGTTTTGGTCGTCTTCTTCACAACCGGTTTTTTAGCCGATTGGGTTGTTTTTTTAGCGACCGGTTTCTTTACAGTTTTGGTTGAAGCTGAACCTTTTTTTGCTGAAGTGACTTTTCCGGTTTTGGTCTCTTTTTCAACAGTTGGCTTCTTTTCCTTTACGGGTTTTTCAGTTTCCGCAACCCTGGAAACCTTCTTTGCCTCTGAGACTTTTTCCACTTTGGCAATTTTTTCAGCTTTGGTGTCACCAATCTGTTCAATCGTCAGGCGGGTGTAAGTCTGTCGATGACCGGTTTTGACGCGGATGCGTTTCTTTGGTCTGTATTTAAAAACCGTTAATTTTTCGCCTTTAACATGCGCCAGTACTTTTGCCAGAACACTGATCCCATTTACGGTTGGAGTCCCTATGGTTACCGTTTCCCCATCCACCATGAGCAAAACGTGCTCCAATTTTACTTCTGCACCTGGATCAACCACCAGGCGATCGACATCGATGGTCTCTCCTTCGACGGCTTTAAATTGCTTGCCGCCACTTTCAACAACAGCATATTTCATTTTATTCTCCTGGTCTTCGCTTCGCCGCATCTCTCGCGGGAGGGATAGATCCGTCGCCAAAGTGCGGGGAAGCCGGGATTCATTGACTCACCCCGGCTATTGATCTGCCGGGGGAGAAGCGCTCGATATTATAGCCGAAGCACGTTGTCCTGTCAACCAATAATGAGATGATTACCTAAAATCATACGATTATTAACCTTTAATTTTCCTTTGCGCCGGAATTAACCCAATTTTCCAATATTGTCACCTGATCCGGCGTAAGTTTTGCTCCGCTGCGAGGCATCTGTCCGGAACTGACCAGGGAGATCAACAAGCTTCCGGCGGCATCCCTTGGAAGGATCACCAAACCTGTCGCTCCACCCGCCATGACTGCTGAATAGCTGGAAAGATCAAGCTGACCTGAAGCCTGGCTGCCACTGTGACACTGAATGCAACGTTGATTGAATATAGGTGCAACGTCCTGGGAAAAACTGACAGGAACAGCGGTATTTGAATTTGAAGCCTGGTTGGTGCCTCCACATGAACTCAGAAGTATCGCCACCGCCAAACAAACCATCAAAATCATAAACACTTTGTACAGTGAATTTTCATTTGGATCATGATACCTTGAAGTCAATTCAACCTCCTGGTATTAAAAACCGTAGACGATAACTCCACCCAAAAAACCGATGACCGCGGCAAGTGTGAAACAGACCAGATAAGAACCGCTATAAATCCAGCGCGTTGATCTGTCCGTAAATATTCCGGGTTTTTTCCATCGCCAAATGGACACAGCGGTGGATATGACAAACAGGATCAATGCCAGGACAATTTTAGCGGTTACGTTGGGAGCAGTCCCGTGGTACAGATTAGTGTTATCGCGCAGGCCGGTAATTCCGGCAGCGATCACACTTACTGATGCCAGGGCCAGGTCTGCAAATGCCACCTGCTCGAGGATCGGGCTCTTTTTCCAGAGAGCCAGCAGGATAAAAAACAAGGCAGCCCCGGTCAGCGCAATTGGGAAATGTACGACCATCGTATGCAATGGATGCAGGACAGTCAAAGCATGGATCAATTCCTTAATGAATGCCATAAACCATTCCTTTCCTTAATGGACCAAAATTCCACGAACAAGATTATTTTAATGCTTTATGGGTTTTTTCACACGGCAACTGAGTAAGATGCCATTGACAAACAACCTTCCATCCGCTAATCTTGAGCCATGCTGAACCTGACCGAGCAACAAGAGATCATTCGGAAATTACCAGCAAAAGGGAAGGTTTCTGTTACGGGTCCGGCGGGTTGTGGAAAGACCACCGCGGCAGTTGAGCGGATGCTGTACTTGATCCGCCAGGGTCTTTCTGCAAATTCGATCCTGGTACTGACACCTCAACGTACCCTTGCCAACCCATATACCACAGCGCTGTTACAAGAAAACTTGCCTGCTGGGGGGGTGGTCAGCCTGTTGACGATGGGTGGATTGGCACGCCGCGCTGTGGATTTATTTTGGCCCCTGGTGGGTGAAATCGCGGGTTTCATTCATTTCGACCAGTCCCCCATCTTCCTGACGCTCGAAACTGCCCAATACCATATGGCACATATCGTCCGCCCGTTGCTGGATGAGGGCTATTTTGGATCCATCGTGATCGACCGAAATCGTCTCTATAGCCAGATCATCGACAACCTGAACAAGGCTGCCTCCATTGGATTTCCGTATAGAGAGATAGGATCACGCCTTCAATCAGCCTGGGCAGGGGATCCATCCCAGAGGAAGGTTTTTAATGATGTTCAGGAATGCTCCAATATTTTCCGGAAATATTGTCTTGAAAATAATTTTCTGGATTTCTCACTTCAAATGGAGATCTTCTGGAACCATCTGTGGAATCACCCCGAAGTCCGTAATTATTTAACTCGAACTTACCAGTATTTGATCTACGATAACCCTGAGGAAGACACACCTCGTACCCACGATATCATCCTGGAGTGGCTGCCGGATCTCACTTCTGCCCTGCTGGTTTTTGATAAAGGAGGAGGGTACAGACAGTTCCTGGGAGCGGATGCTGAATCATCTGAAAGACTGCGCAAATTATGTGACCAGGAAATTACACTCGAATCATCATTTGTCATGTCACCACAGATCGCCTCCTTGGAAAAGGCGTTTGAACATGTTTTAACCCCAGCCTCGCGACCTCTGGAGAATCCCTCCTCGGAAGAAGACTCGACCTATCAACCTCTCATTACATTTCCAACCAACGTCCGTTTCTTTCCGCAAATGATCGATTGGGTATCAAATGAAATTCATGACCTGATCCAAAATCAACAAATTCCCGTATCTCAAATTGCCATTCTGGCTCCATTCATATCAGATTCACTCCGATTTGCCCTCGTTGACCGGCTTCAAACCAGAAATGTGAAAACACGTTCCCATCGACCATCCCGTTCTCTACGAAATGAACCAGCCAGCCAGGCATTGTTGACACTGGCTGAGCTTGCCCACCCGTTCTGGAACATTGTTCCTTCCTTCTATGATGTTTTGTATTCAATGCTTTATTGCCTGCAAGATTCAGATCTTGTGCGTGCTGATCTTCTGACCAGGCAGGTTTACCAGCCAAAAAACTTGATACTGTTGCCATTCGATCAAGTACGAAAAGATATTCAGGAAAGAATTACGTTTACCTTGGGTAGCCGCTACACGCAACTAAGGAACTGGGTCGATGAATATCGGAAGGAAAGTCCGCAACCTTTTGACCATTTTCTACGCCGACTGTTCGGCGAAGTCCTTTCCCAGCCAGGATTTGGATTCCACAACAATTCTGATGCTGCGCGGGTGACTGCCAGTCTTATTGAGTCAGTCCAAAAGTTCAGGATGGTAATTGAACCAACATTTCTACGCCTATTCGAACCGGATTTGGATTCAGGTCGGGAGTATATCCAACTTCTTGAGGATGGAGTAATTGCTGCACAATACCTGGAAGCCTGGAAAATGGATCAGCAGGAGGCGGTGCTGATCGCCCCGGCACATACATTTTTGATGATGAACCAGCCGGTGGAGATCCAATTTTGGCTGGATCCCGGATCAAATGGTTGGGTTGACCGTTTGTACCAGCCATTGACCCAAACGTATGTGCTGAACAGGAATTGGGAGTACTCCTCACTCCAGGGACAGAGGCTTTGGACAGATACCGATGAAGTCCTTGCAAACCAGAAAGCTTTGGCACGCCTTGTGGCTGGACTATTGCATCGTTGCAGAAGCAGGTTGTTTTTGGGGATCAGCAACCTGGGTGAGACTGGTTTTGAACAACGCAGTCTGTTTCTAAAAGCTATTCAAAGAGTATTTCAACAGACCCGATGATGTTTTAGGAAAGTCAGACAAAAAACCTGAATGGTATAATCTCTTTATCCTGTCAGTCATAACCTCTACGAATTGTTCTTCTTGATTAAGATCACCCTAAAAGGAGCAATAAAAAATGAAAGCGACCAGGATCCTTGTTATTGATCCCAATTCCATGAGCAGGGGATTACTGGTGAACTACCTAAAAAATATGGACTTTACCGTAATTGAGGCTGAAACCGGGATGGATGGTTTGAATAAAATCAGACAGTTCAATCCTGATATCATCGCATGTGATACGGCATTGAATGACCTGAGCGCAGAAGCCATAATCAAAACTGTCCGGCAGGAAATAACCCTGGCAAAAATACCGATCGTGGTTTTCAGCAATCAACTTGATCCGGTGGATATGGACAGGTATTTGAAATCCGGGGCGAATGATTATTATGGAAAATCCGGTCAGACTTATCTGGGTTTTGCCAATAATATCCCTCTCCTTATGGAAGAGGTCAATAAAAGGACGATTGAAGAGACTCACGGGGCACTGGCAGTATTTGTGAGCGCAAAGGGCGGTGTTGGGACTTCCTCCTTGTGCGCCAATATCGGTGTGGAACTAACTCGTATGATGACCAAATCGACCATCGCCCTGGTGGATCTGGTTCTTCCGATCGGTTCACAATCGTTAATAACTGGTGTACAGGATCAATTTAACATCGTCGAAGTATCCATGCTGGAACCTGAGATGATCACTCCAGGATATTTTCAAGAAAAAATGATCAAACCACAGAACTGGCCCTTTCATTTGTTACCCGGCTCTCCTGATCCTGGAGCGGCAGGCTCCTACAATGTCAATAATTCAAATCACATAATCCAAGTATTGCGAAAAACCTATGATTATGTTTTGGTCGATCTGGGACGGTCATTTTCCCGCATCAGTTTGCCAATCATTCAAGATGCGGATGTAATCGTGATGGTTCTAAGCAATGATGTCAACTCAGTCACCCTGACCAAGCGTACCATTGATTATCTATTGAAACAGAATATCAGCCCGGACCAAATTTATCCAATTTTAAACCGGGCAGTAGGATTGGAAGGACTCTCCAAGGCAGAAGCTGATAAATTACTGGGAATGAATATTCGTATGACGGTGCCTTATATGATGAGCAATTTGACGCTGGCGAATAATCAGAATATTCCCATTTCAACCAAATTTCCCACGGAAACCACCAACCTGGTTTTGAAACAGATCGCCACCGAACTCTCCCAGGCAGCCATCAAACACAAGACCGATTCGATGACTCATTGACATTTGGTTCCGGATCAAATGATAAACTTTTCATAAAATAAGCGCATGCCTTTCCAACCACGAAAATCGCAGATGGAGATCCTGTCCTATCGAGGCGGGAAAATGGGCATTTCCGCGGTGCCAGGTTCCGGGAAGACCTGGACTCTCTCCCGTCTGGCAGCAGATATCATTGCAAAATGGGAACTTGGTACGGAACAGGAAGTATTGATCGTCACCCTGGTCAATTCAGCTGTGGAAAATTTTTCCAATCGAATAGGCAGTTTTATTGCCGAACAAGGTTTGCTTCCACAACTTGGATACCGGGTGCGCACTCTGCATGGTCTGGCGCACGATATTGTCCGGGAAAAACCTGCCCTGGTGGGATTGGAAGATCGTTTTCAAATCATTGATGAACGTGAAGCCATCTTAATTCGGAATGAAGCTTCACAGACATGGCTTAAAACCCATCCGGATTTTTTTGATGCGTACTTTAAACCCAACCTGGAAGAATACTCGTTCAATAGAATTCGCAACAAGGATCTGCCTGATTTGGTCAACAGTCTGGCAAATAGTTTTATCCGTTCAGCGAAAGATATGCGCCTGAGCCCGGATGACCTGCAAAAGGAATTAGCCCAACAACCAGCACCTTTACCCCTGGCTGAAATGGGGTGTGAAATTTACACACATTACCAGCGAGCGCTTACTTACAGGGGTGCAGTGGATTTCGACGATCTGATCCGACTTTCATTGAGATTGTTGGAATTGGACACAGAATTCCTTGAGCGCCTCCAATATCGCTGGCCGGTGATCCTGGAAGACGAATCGCAGGACAGCAGTCGACTTCAGGAACAGATCCTCCGCACCCTGGCGGGAAAATCCGGAAACTGGGTAAGGGTGGGGGATCCCAACCAGGCGATCTTTGAAACCTTCACCACAGCCAATCCACGGTTTCTGCGTCGATTCATAGAAGAGGAAGCAGATTTCTACCATGATCTGCCGGAATCAGGTCGCTCACAACCTTCGGTTATCCAATTAGCCAACTACCTGGTTGAATGGACGATGAAAGAACATCCATTACCAGCCGTCAGAGATGCCCTGCTCGCACCACCGCAAATTACCCCCTCTCCACCTGGCGACCCGCAACAAAACCCTCCTGATAACCCAGCCGGGATCATCTTTCTGCAAGGCAAGCTTTCTCCCAATGAAGAAGTTCGGGCGGTGATCGATTCGATTGAGACCTGGCTCCCAGAAAACAAAGATAAGACCGTCGCTATTTTAACCCCCCGCAATGCACGCGGAACAGATGTGGTTGAAGAACTCAAAAAACACAAGATCGAATTTGTCGAATACCTGACCAGCACAACCGCCACCCGGGCAACCGCAGGTGCGCTCGGAAACCTGGTGGCTTACCTGGCAGATCCAGGGTCACCGAAAAAACTCGCCCGATGTTACGAAGTTTGGCGGCGTAATTGGAGAGAGGAGGATGGGGATAAGCATGGTTTTTACAAAACCATTCCTGCTATTTTAAGAAATTGCAGCCAAGTGGAAGCATTCACCGCGCCGCGTCCAGAAAATGATTGGCTGGCAAATATCCAAAAGACGGAAATCTTGATGGAAATTCCCGAAGAGTCCAGGCAACTTTTGTTGGATGAATTAAACCTTTTCAGCAGGATGATTCGACGCTGGCATGGCGCAACTCTGCTGCCGATCGATCAATTGATTCTAACCCTGGCACAGGACCTTTTCACGGACCAAGCAGACCTGGCTCTGGCATTTAAGCTAGCCCTTTTGCTGAAGCAGGTCTCCAATGATCATTCCAACTGGCGGTTACCGGAACTCAGCGGTGAATTGGGAGTCATTGCAAAAAACGAGCGGCATTTTATCGGTTTCAGCCCGGACGACTCCGGATTCGACCCAGGAATGCATAAAGGGAAGGTCCTGGTAACGACCATGCATAAAGCCAAGGGTCTCGAATGGGACCGGGTCTATTTAATGTCCCTGAATGGGTATGACTTCCCTTCCGGTCAGGCGTATGATCAATATATTTCTGAAAAGTGGTTCATTCGATCCAATTTGAACCTTGAAGCAGAATCCCTTTCACAACTATCCGTCGCTACTAAAGGAGGAGAGTACGAATGGTATAACGAAGGCGAAGCCAGCAAGGATTCAAGACTCGATTACATTCGGGAACGCCTGCGCCTGTTCTATGTGGGTATCACCCGCGCAAAATGTGAATTGATCCTCTCATGGAATTCAGGAAGAAAGGGGGAGCTCCAGGCTTCCATCCCCTGGGTCGAATTAAACCGCTGGTGGGAACAGATTAATACCTGATCCCGAACCTGCGGAAACCCACAAGCTGTCATTGGAATATCAATTTTTGAACGATCGAAATCATTTTTGAAGGAGGAAATTTTGAAAAAGATCTTATTCGCAGGATTGATGCTGGTTATTCTTTTCGGGTTGGCTCAATTAATTCCTTATGGAAAAGACCACTCTAACCCGACACCCGGGACAGAACCTAAATGGGATAGTCCCACCACCCGGGAACTGACGAAAATCGCATGCTTCGATTGCCACAGCGATCTGACCGTCTGGCCTTGGTACAGTAATGTTGCTCCAGTTTCATGGTTGGTGTATCGCGATGTGGAGGAAGGACGCCGTCGATTGAATTTTTCGGAGTGGAATTCTAGGTCTCAGTCTGCCGGAGAGATCATCGAGAAAATTAATGAAGGAGAAATGCCTCCTATCCAGTACACAATTATCCACAAAAATGCCATTTTGGATGTGACCCAGAAACAAGCCCTGGTTGAAGGTTTGACCAAAACGATGGAGTAATTTCCTCACCATCTTAATCTGTCAATATGAGTCTACCCACCAGACTTCCCGTTCCTTTTTCGTTCAGCCAATCCTCCCTTCAAGATTTTATTGAATGTGAGCGCCAGTTTTATTTACACTTCATTGAGCAACTAGCCTGGCCAGCGGTTGAAAGTGAACCGGTCCTTGAAAATGAACGCAGACGGCTGGAAGGTGAATTATTTCATCGTCTGATCCAGCAATTCTGGCTTGGTCTGCCATCCGATAAACTTGCCACGATCGCAAAAACTGCCAATTTGGATGAATGGTGGAAGAACTTTCTGAATTATGATTTTGACCTTGCCGGAGTTACAACTTATCCTGAATTGAACCTGAGCATGCAACTCGGAAATCACCGCTTGAAAGCCAAGTATGACCTGGTTGCTGTCAGTAATAACCGGACCACGATCATTGATTGGAAAACGTTCAAGAAACGCCCGAGGGAGGAAAGGTTGGCTGCCAGTTACCAGACGCGGGTCTATTGTTATCTCATGGTAAAGGCAGGTGGATTTTTAAATCCTGAGTTCAGTACGATCCAACCGGATCAGATTGAAATGGTATATTGGCTGGCGAATTTTCCAGACCAGCCCATCCGTCTGCCCTACTCCTCCCGGCAATTTGATCACGATGATCAGCAGCTCAGTCAAGTGATCGCTCAGATCGAGGCAGAAGATAATTTCCCCCTGACTCCTGATGAACGAAAATGCAATTATTGTGTGTATCGTTCATACTGTGACCGGGGTATATCTGCATTTATTTTGGACGAGGAACAAGAACCCGGGGAGGATGTGGCTGCCCTGGACCTGGATCAAGTCGCAGAGATAGAGTATTAACTTCGTTTTCGAGACTATTCAAGCTGGACAGCAGACATCATTCGATCTATTAAATGGCAACCTGGTTAAAACCCAAGCTAATTCGTTTTCAGCCACCGCTTTCCAATTTGCATCCATTGGTCGCGGGCAGACTGGTTCACCTGGGCCTGGTCACGGATTTGCAGGCAAATGCTTTTCTTAATCCAGCTCAATATACCCCAGCTGTTCCTGGTGAATTAACTGGTTTATTGGAGGTCGCTGACAGGGTTGAAGCATCCATCCGCAGGGAAGAACCCATTTGTGTCTGGGGTGATTTCGACGTAGATGGGCAGACATCGACGACAATCCTTGTTTCTATGTTGCGCGACCTGGGAGCTTCCGTGTCCTTTCATATCCCTGTGAGGGGTCCCGAGAGTCACGGGTTGAATATTCCCATCCTAACTAAGATCATTGAAAAGGGTACGAAACTTATTCTGACCTGCGACACTGGCATAAGTGCAAATGAAGGAATCGATCTTTGCAATTCTCGCGGCGTGGATGTCGTCATCACTGACCACCACGATCTGCCAATCGTATTACCCAAGGCTGTTGCGATCGCGAATCCCAAATTTCTACCAGATGATCATCCTCTCATTTCCCTGACAGGTGCAGGCGTTGCCTATAAATTAGCCGAGGAACTTTATTCCCGTTTTGGGAAAGAAGACCTGCTCGAAAAACAACTCGACTTGGTTGCGCTCGGGCTGGTTGCGGATGTGGCAACCCTAAAAGGGGATGCCAGGTATCTTGTGCAATGTGGATTGGAATCCTTGCGTCACACGACCCGAATCGGGTTGAGGAGCTTGATGGAAGCTGCTGAATTGAATTCGGAAAACCTGACCGAAGAGCATATCGGTTTCATGATTGCCCCGCGTTTGAACGCACTTGGAAGACTGGATGATGCAAATATTTCCGTGGAGCTGTTGACTACCTCCAATGCCTCCCGGGCAAAAGTCATCATTGCCATTCTGGAAGGTTTGAACGCCAGGAGACAGTTACTAACCAAACAGGTCTACCAGGCTGCCGAATCACAAATAGCGAAGAATCATTCCATCCTTGATAGATCCATCATCCTGCTTGCGCACCCAACCTGGCCTGGTGGGATCATTGGGATCGCAGCCAGCCACCTGGTCGATCGATACCATCGACCGGTCATCCTGATCTCAAACCCTCCGGGTGAACCCGCGCGAGGGTCTGCCCGATCCATCGAAGGGATCGATATCACTGCAGCGATTGCCAATCAAAGGGACATGTTGATAAGTTATGGTGGACACCCGATGGCAGCCGGCTTATCCATGGATGCAGAGAAGATCGTGGAATTTGGTAAAAAGCTGGAAGCCACCATCTCAAGGATGCTACCTGGCAAAGTGATGGAACAGGTACTCCAGTTGGAAGGTGTATTCGATCTGAAAGACCTCTCCATGGATCTGACAGAAACCATCGAACATCTTGCCCCTTTCGGGGCGGGAAATCCCAAACCCGTCCTGGCGACTCATAACCTGAAGGTTGTGAAAAAGTCTGGCATAGGTCGTCAAAAAGAACATCTAAAGTTCGTCATTGAAGATGATTCTGGTTTTCAACAACAGGTTTTATGGTGGGATGCTGGAAACGAGAATCTACCCGAAGGAAAGTTCGATCTGGCTTACACATTGCGGGCAAGCGATTGGAAAGGCATGCGGGAATTACAACTGGAATACATCGATCATCGCAATTCGCAGGTAGAGCAAATTTCATTCGTTGCACCAACCCTGGAGGTGATCGATCATCGACGGATGGCTGACCGACGATCCTTATTTTTGAATTTGCCGCAGGGGACAATCATATGGGCTGAGGGTGAGGAGAAATCCGAACTCTCTAGAACTGAGCAAAAGGATCTCATTATTATAAAGATTTCGGATCGAAATGATCTGTCCCGCGCAGATACCCTGGTCATTTGGACAGCGCCGGCGTCACAGGGAGTTCTGAAAACCGCCTTGGATGTTGTCAGACCTGAGCGGATCATTCTTTTAAACAGCGCTCCTGCCAGGATTCCAGCTCAGAAGTTGTTGGAAAGATTGATTGGGTTGGTAAAATATTCGATTAATCATCATAATGGAGCCTCTTCATACCAGGCGCTGGCTTCTGCCACTGCACAATCTGAAACCACCATCCAGAACAGTCTAGAGTGGATGGAGAACCAGGGAATGATCTTCATTGCAAGAGAATCTACCAAAGGGATCCATATAACAGCCGGAACCGGTAAAAAGGATAATGCAAAATCTGAAAGAAGCTGGAACAAAATAAAAATCCTGCTGGAAGAAACACGGGCATATCGAAATCACTTTTTTACTGCAGATAAAAATATGCTTTTTTCATGACCACAGGCAAAAGACTACACGGAAGATCAGATAGATGATCATATGATAAGGAAAGATGTTCTTTGAAAAAAATTCAGGATCATGGCATCTGTTTCGTGTGCGGATCATCCAATCCGAAAGGCATCGGTGTGACCTGGTATTCAGATGACAGGAACATCATATTTTCCGAATTCATTCTCGACCTGAACCAACAAGGTCCACCCGGGTATGCACACGGGGGTGCTTCAGCTGCAATTTTGGATGAAGGCATGGGAGTGGCACTCTGGCGGGCAGGATTCAATGTAGCGGTTGTCAAACTGGAGATGAACTTTAAGCAACCACTGCCTCTTGGACAATCCGTTAAATTGGAAGCTCGTTTTACCCAACGAATAGGTCGAAAGATCTATGCAAGCGGAGAGATCCGTCTGCCGGATGGGATGATCGCTGTCTGTGCGACCGGTATTTATATCGAAGCGCCGCAGATGTTTGAGTCCAATCGCTACAGGGATTGATCGAGGTCTGTCATCCCGGGGGAATACCAGATCATGTATCAGGGTTCCGTGTTTGCGAAAATTCCTTTCAAATGTCTATTGCCATAAATCTCCAAAGAACTATAAATGATACAATGCAAATATGGGTTTTAAGGAAATAAGACATACGGCAGATCGGGCATTACTGGTTTGGGGAAAAGATATCGAAACCCTCTTCAAGGAAGCCGGGCTCGGAATGTACTCCTTGCTAGCGCTCCATTCTGAGCCATCGCCTATGGTAACCCGGGTGTTTTCTGCCAGCGGGGCTGATTTTGAAAGTCTGCTGGTAATGTTCTTAAGTGAACTGCTTTTTTACCTGGAACAGGAAGATCTCGTCTTCACCACTTTTGACCTGCAATTCCATACTGGCGAGCTCAAGGCAACCATGAGAGGAAGTACTGTGAACCGATCGGTAAAAATGATCAAAGCAGTCACATTTCATAACCTTGATATAACGAAACTCCATCATGGCTTCCAGGTTGAGATCGTTTTTGATGTGTGAGGTCTGAGAGAAGGTAAAATGGTGCGGATCCAGGATCTGAATTGTATCAGTCCTTATGAATGGGAGATCCCCAGATCCTTCCGGGCGGATATGCGTGTACCGGTGAGGATCTTTTCCACCCGGGAAATGCTCGAACAGTGCGTGGAGGATAGATCACTGGAACAGGCAGTCAATTCAGCCACCTTGCCGGGGTTGGTCGGGAGGGTGACCATCATGCCCGATATGCATCAGGGGTATGGTTTCCCAATAGGAGGTGTGGCTGCCAGCGCATACCCGCATGGAGTAATCTCACCCGGAGCAATTGGATATGACATCAACTGCGGTGTGCGCCTGCTGGCATCTACAATTGAAGCAAATGCAGCGTTGCCAAATCTGGACGAATTGGCTGTCCGTTTGAATCAACTCTGTCCTAGTGGGGTTGGATCAAAAGGCATGTTCGACCTTTCTCAGCCAGAGTTGGAGCATGTTTTAGTTGAAGGTTCCCAATGGACGCTTAAGAAAGGTTATGCCAATGAGACCGACCTGAGGCGGACGGAGGAGAATGGAGTGATGGCAGGCGCAGATCCATCAAAAGTCAGTGAGCGTGCAAAGAAACGGGGAAAATCCCAGCTTGGGTCACTCGGAGCGGGCAATCATTTTATTGAGGTGGATGTCGTGGATGAGATATTTGATCAGAAATCCGCGGCTGTGATGGGTATCTACCATGGAATGCTGGTGGTGCAGATCCATTGTGGGTCGCGCGGGCTTGGTCATCAAATATGCACCGATTACGTGCAGGACTTTCAGCTTGCGATCCTGCGTTATGGCATCAAATTGCCCGACCGGGAGCTGGTGTGTGCACCGCTCGACTCACAAGAAGGGAGCAATTACATGGCTGCAATGCATGCTGCTGCAAATTTCGCATTTGCCAACCGGCAAATGCTGGCACACGCCACCAGGCAGGTATTCCAGGAGGTGTTTTCCGGCGAGTTCAAGAACTGGCATTTGAACCAGGTCTATGATATTGCCCATAACATGGGTAAAACTGAAATGCATGAAGTGGATGGGCAGATCACGAAAGTCTGTGTCCACCGCAAGGGTGCCACGCGGGCGTTTGGACCCGGAAATCCTGGTATCCCAGCAGAATATCAGGAAATCGGACAACCTGTGTTGGTTCCGGGCAGTATGGGCACGGCTTCCTGGGTGCTTGCCGGTACACAGACCAGCATGGAGCGTTCTTTTGGATCGTGCTGTCATGGGGCTGGACGGGTAATGTCCCGCTCGCAGGCAAAAAAGAACTTCCATGGAAATCGCTTGCGCTCAGAGCTGGAAAAGCACGGCATCCATGTGCAGGCAGGATCAATGCCCGGGTTGGCAGAAGAAGCCCCGCAGGCATACAAGGATGTGGATATGGTCGTTGAAACGGTAACAAAAGTTGAGATCGCCAGAAAAGTTGCCCGCCTTGTTCCGGTTGTAGTCATTAAAGGGTGATCCGGATCAACCTACCTTACGGATCAGTTGTTTTTTGAAATGGATGGATTTAATGAAATTGGATAAGGAGACAACCTTATGCGCATACTTTGGATCCTGCTCAGTTGTTTTTTTATTGGCGGATGTAGTCTGATCACTGGAAATCCAGATATTAATATTCAACCAGAACCCAGCATAACTCCTGGCTCGGGTGAACCCCCAATTGTCACTATATATACCCCCCGGGAGGAGGACTCAAAATTATCCCGCTCCCTGGTGTACATTGATTCGTCCCAACTTAATATCATGGAAAGCTACCCACTCCAATTCAGCCTGCGCTTGGTGGGATCCATGCCAACACCCTGCCACCAGTTGCGGATCGTTATCTCTCCTGCGGATAACAAGAAACGGATCCTGATCGATGCCTATTCGCTTTTTGATCCCGAAATGATGTGTGTTGAAATGCTGCAGAAATTTGATGTAACCCTCCCCCTTGGCAGTTTCACAAGCGGACATTACTCCATCTGGGTCAATGGGTCAAAAATCAGTGAATTTGATTCATGATCAAGGATGCAACAACGCCATTAATTATGATCGATCATCCGTTGGAAGGGGAATGCTGATCGAAGCAAAACGCGCCCTGGTCAACCTTGCCAGGTCAACCACCGGCAGGCGAATATTCAAACCTCTTTGCCCGCCGGAAATATGCACTTCCAATTGGTCTTCAGCAAGGGAATCGATAACGACCTGAAAACCCTTGTTAAGCAATGCCAGAGGAGAAATACCCCCGGCTTGAAGTCCGGTAAGGTTCTCGGCTTCTCTTTCTGTCGGCAAATTCATCTTCTTTTCATTTACGAATTGAGCCATTGCTTTTAGATCCAACTGGCGATGACCTGGGACGAGGGCTAAAATTGGTTTACCTGGTCGGAGCCTGACAACCACGATGGTTTTATAAACCAGTTCTGGCGGAACATTCAACAACCGGGCAGTCTCGATCGCCCCCAGTTTTTCAACCGGTAACGTAAACAACTTATATGGAATCTTATTCGTTTCCAACAATCGAGTGATATTATTTACCATTGGTCAGGTTCACACAACTGAATTCATTGGATCGATATTGACAATTCTAATGGATATTGCTCATTTGCTTCATGTAGTTTATATTAACCCCATTTGTTTTCAATAAGGAGCTTCTTTGCGAAATGACCAACCCTGGGGAAAAACAAGAAAGACCATCCTGAAAAATAACCTGGCAAGGATCGCGATGACCGTACTGGTTATTGGTGCCTCAGGGATTCTGCAATCATGCGGGTCGTTCCTGCTCTATTTATCTCCGACAACAACACCCAGTGTGACAACATCCAGCACAAATACACCAACAATCACTGCAACCATAACGCTGACACCCACGCAAACCAGCACAGAAACTGAAACCCCGACACCCACCATTACGCCAACCCCCACGATCAGCCTGACCCCGACATTTGATTATCCAGATGGCATTGTTCTAGAGCAAGCCAACTGCCGTTATGGTCCAGCTGTGGCGTATCTTTTTGCTGCCGGATTGTATGCAGGTGACAAGGTTGAGATCTGGGGAAGGAACCAGTCCGGGAGCTGGTTATGGGTGCATCCGCTCAAGATCAAATATCAATGCTGGGTGGCAGCCTCAATGCTCGATATCAGCGGGGATGTGTTCACGGTCTGGGTGCAACCCGTCAGACTCCCCCATTCAACCTTATATGGACCCGTGCAACATACCTATGCCACCAGGAACGGAGACCAAGTCACGATCGCCTGGGACCCGATCTCCAGGACGGTAGATGATGACCGTGGTTACCTGCTTGAAGCCAACCTATGTAAAAACGGTATATTGACCTGGGTGGCGGCTCATACCGATACCAACACCTACACTTTCACCGATGAAAGCGGGTGCAGTTCTCCATCATCTGCGCTGTTGTATGTTGTGGAAAAACATGGATATACCGATCCAATCCAGGTATTACCCTGGCCATAGAATGGTTCGTGAGTAACTTATGAAATCTGGTTCTCCTTTAAATTATCAGGAATTGATCAGCCTTCTGCCGGAAGCCTACAGCAACATTGACCGGGACCTGGTTCAACGCGCATACAAGACCTCGGAGAAAGCCCATGAAGGTCAAAAGAGGGTCTCAGGAGAACCATATATTAATCATTGCCTGGCAGTTGCATCCATTTTGATCGAACTGGGCATGCCGGCAGACGTAATTGCTGCCGGATTGATGCATGACACGGTGGAAGATACCACTGTCTCATTGGACGAGATCCGGCGAGATTTTGGGGAAACGGTCGCCAACCTGGTGGATGGGGTGACAAAATTAGCCCACCTGCCACGCGTTTCACGGGCAGGGGAAGAAACAAAAACAGAAAATCAAGCTGACAATTTGGACCTGGAAACCAATATTCGCAACCGCAAGCACGAACTGACCATTGAGACCCTGCGCAAGACCTTCCTTGCCATGGGTGATGATGTACGGGTCATTCTGATCAAGCTGGCAGACCGCCTGCATAATATGCGCACACTGGGATTTTTCCATGAGAAAAAACGGAAGCGGATCGCCCAGGAAACCCTGGATATTTTTGCCCCACTGGCTAATCGACTGGGTATCTGGCAAATAAAATGGGAACTGGAAGACCTTGCATTCCGCTATGCGCAACCGGAAAAATATAAGGAGATCGCAGAACAGTTATCGGAGCGAAGGGAAAACCGCGAATCGCAGGTCGAGAGCATCGTAGGTAACCTAACCCATATCCTGGCGGAAAACAGCATCAAGGGGGAGATCACCGGTCGACCAAAGCACATCTATTCCATTTATAAGAAAATGATGGAGAAAGGAAAACCTTTTGAACTCGTGCGGGATATTCGGGCTGTACGGATCATTGTGAGCGATGTCCCGGCTTGTTATGCCACCCTGGGGATCATCCATACCCACTGGCGGCCGATTCCCAATGAATTTGATGATTACATCGCGGCACCAAAGGATAATTTTTACCAATCCCTGCACACCGTCGTCATCTACGATGATGGCAAACCGGTCGAGGTGCAGATCCGCACACGGGAAATGGACGAAAGCGCCGAATTCGGGATCGCCGCCCACTGGCGGTATAAAGAAGGCGGGCAGCCAGCCAAATATGATGAAAGGATCAACTGGCTGAGGAAGATGATGGAATGGCGAACCGATGTGGATGATGCACAGGAATTCGTCGATGGCATGAAAACGGATGTTTTCAAGGATCGAGTGTATGTGTTCACGCCACGGGGAGACATAATTGATCTTCCCGCCGGTTCCACGCCGATCGATTTTGCCTACCATGTCCATACTGATGTCGGAAACCATTGCCGGGGTGCCAAGATCAACGGGAAACTTGTCCCCCTGGACCACGAGTTAAAAACAGGGGACCAGGTGGAGATCCTGGCATCCAAGCAGGGTGGACCCAGCCGGGACTGGCTCAATTCAAGCCTTGGATTGGTGAGGACACAACGCGCCCGATCAAAGATCCGCGCCTGGTTTAAAAAGCAGGATCGGGATCAGAACGAGCAGCAGGGAAAATTGATGCTCGAACGGGAGATCATCCGTCTCGGAATGCAGGAATTGGATGAAAAAGTGGTCCAGGAACTTGCCAGCAAACTAAATCGCAGCTTGGAAGAATTGTACGTTTCCATTGGGTGCGGTGACATCTCCATTGCGCGCACCATTAATTTCCTTCTGGAATCAAAGGATAGCGATGATGCCTTGGTGGTCGTGCCCCCGACCAGCGAGCAATCTTCATCGGATGCAGTGACGGTTCTGGGACTCAAAGAGATCCTGACAAATTTTGCCAGGTGCTGCAATCCCACACCAGGGGATGAGATCATTGGTTACATTACCCGCGGACGGGGGGCGACGGTCCACCGCATGGATTGCCCGAACATATTGCGAATTAGAGACCGGGAAAGACTGATCAAAGTCTCCTGGGGAGAAAAAATTCGCACCTATCCAGTATCGATCCGGGTCACGGCTTATGATCGGCAGGGATTAATGGGCGATATGTCCAGCCTGTTGGAGAGCGAATCGGTGAATATTCTGGACGTGAACGTGCGCGTGAGCAAGAACCTGGCGGACCTCAATTTGGTGATAGAGGTCAAGGATATCGCCCAATTAAGTCGGATTCTGTCCCGAATGGAAAACATCCCCAACGTCCTTGAGGCACAACGAGTAAAAGGCGGCTGACGATGCATTCAGTCATTGAAGCCCAACAACGCATCCTGTCATCCTTTTCAAAAACCAGATCCTCTTCAATTCCTCTCGACCAGATACTTGGCAGGGTCCTGGCAGAGGATATCTTTGCATCCACGGATCTGCCACCATTTGAAAATTCCGGAATGGATGGATTTGCTGTTCAGGCAAAGGATACGCTTGGATCCACCCCGGATCACCCAGTTTTCTTAAAAATCATTGAGGATATACCGGCAGGATATGTATCCAAAGCACTTATTCAAACCGGACAGACTGCACGAATTATGACCGGTGCTGCAATGCCAAATGGGGCGGATGGTGTTGTCATCATTGAGGATACGAATATGAAATCCCGCAATCCGGGAGAACTCCTTTCCAGGGAAATTGCGATCTTTCATCCGGTTGGTGCGGGGTCCAATATTCGAATGAGAGGGGAAGACATCCGTGCCGGTCAAAAAATCATTGGGAAAGGCACACGGCTTCGTCCACAGGACATTGGTATGCTGGCGATGATGGGAATGGCTGTTGTCCAGGTACAGAAACAACCCAGGCTGGCGTTATTCTCCAGTGGTAATGAATTGTTATCCATCGATGCACCTCCCGAAAAAGGAAAGATCCGGGACGCGAATATGCACACCCTGGGAGCATTGGCTCAAAAGGAAGGTGCCGAAGTCATCCGTCTCGGAGTCGCAAGTGATGATCCGAAATCCATTGAAGTCTTACTGGAAAAGGCGTTTGAACTAAACGCAGACTTGATCGTTTCGTCTGCTGGTGTTAGTATAGGAGCCTTTGATTATATAAAACAGGTGGTGGAAGACCATGGCACCTTGGATTTTTGGAGGGTGAATGTTCGTCCGGGAAAACCCTTCGCTTTTGGAAAATATCGAGGCATTCCATTTTTTGGTCTACCCGGGAATCCTGTTTCCGCATTCGTAAGTTTTAAACTGTTTGTTTCCCCTGTCCTTAATAAGATGAATGGGATAACACCAGAAAATCTGCCCCGTGAGACCGCGACGCTTATGGAAGAGGTAACATCTGATGGAAGGGAGAGCTACTTGCGGGCGACGATCACCATCGAGAATGGCAGCAAAGTTGCCAGGTTATCCGGTCATCAGGGTTCTGGAAATCTGCTGTCTTTGGTGCAGGCAAATGCTTTACTGATTGTTCCCTCTGGTGTAAAATCGCTGCCTGCAGGCATTGATGTGGAGACCATTATCATTTAAGTAAAGATATAATTCCAGGTCCCTACACATCTATATGGTAATTGTTTCGATGATTCAACAGAGGATGAAAATGACCACAAAGATCACCTGGGCTTCAATGATCCTGGCAGTTATCGGACTGCTGGATTCCGCCTACCTTTTCATTTATAAGATCTCCAAGAATAATGCCATGTGCCTTGGCAGTGGAGATTGTTCAACGGTCAATGCCAGTCGTTTTTCAGAGATAAAAGGGATCCCTGTCTCGATCCTTGGTTTTATTGCCTACCTGGCGATCATCATTTTATTATTCGTGGAGATCCGAAAACTGTATTCAAGTGAAAATTCCAATCTAATGGTGTTCGGAATTAGCCTGGTCGGTGTTTTATTCTCAGCCTACCTCACATACATCGAATTCTATGTGATCCATGCTGTATGTCCTTTTTGTGTCCTCTCTGCAGTTGTCATCACATTGATTTTCATCATATCCATCATTAAGCTTGTAAAAGCATCATCTGAATAGGAGGAATTTATGCCCCGCATCCGTTGCCACTACACTGATTGTGTTTTCCTCGATGAAGGTTACTGCAGCGCTGCCGCGGTAGAACTCGATCCGGATACAGGTTGTGCAACATACTCCCCCGCAGAAGGTGTCCCAACGGAAGAAGATTGGGAAGAGGCAGAGGAACTGGAAGAATGGGAAGAGGATCCTGAAGAGGAAGAACTATGGTTGGATGAAGAAGAGGATGAATTCTAACTGAATTCAGCGCTCACCATTTATGAACAGGGAACCTGGCTATATTGGTCATCCCTGTTTTTATTTTAAATGCAATTATTTCAGCATGGCATATAACAGGATACCCGCAGCCACGGAGAGATTTAACGAACTGGCATGACCATGCATGGGTAAGGACACCACCAGATCACAAACCTGCATTTGTCCTGGTGACATGCCCTTTTGTTCATTTCCAAGAAGAAGGATCACGGGACGGGGCAGGTCGGACAAGACATGATAATCCTGGTCAGCATGGGCAGATGTCCCAACCAGAGTGAAAGTGTGAGTTGCAGCCCATTGAATGAATACATTAAAGGATGCATTTATCAACGGTTTGAAAAAGAATGATCCCATGCTGGCGCGCACACCAGCAGGATGGTACGGATCTACACCTCCATCCAGGATGAACAACCCATCTGCTCCGGAGCTGTCGATCGTCCGTAAAATGGTACCCACATTCCCCGGATCCTGTGGAGAGATCGCGGCTACACACCACTGGAACTGTAGCGGATCAATACTATCAAGTTGAATATCGCGTTTGTGAACAATGGCAAGGAGACCTTGAGGGTTATCCTTTTCTGCGATCGTGTCGAACAATTGGGGGGAAATGGAATAACAATTCCCGGCTGGTCTTTGTCCTTCGATCAATTGGGAGGCAAACGTGCTGTTGATCAGATCCGGTGAGTAAAGGATTGAGTGAATATTCCATCCGGCCTCGATCGCAGCCCCTACGTTATGGATCCCTTCCACAAGGAATAATTTACTGTCATCCCGATTTTTTCTATTGCCCAAGGATCGGGCGAGTTTCAAGAGAGGATTACTGGTGCTGGTGATCAATTTTTCTGAGTTGAACATCATCGATTCACTTTCTGCCAATCAGGTAAAATAGACTCGTGTGATTTGATCGCTCAATATCAAGATGATTGTATCAGAACGGAAAAAACCCATCCGGTCAAAAGGGCAACGAAATCGTGGAGACCCATATGGCAGTTTCAAGAAAAGTTGAATTAAACCCACCGCACAGGATCCTGTTGGGACCTGGTCCCAGCAATGCCGATCCGCGTGTGCTGCGAGCCATGGCGATGCCACCGATCGGTCATCTTGATCCATTCCTTATGGAATTATTGATAAATGAACAGCGCCTGCTCCGATCCATTTTTCGAACCAGTAATGAATGGACCTTTGCCCTGTCTGGGACAGGAACCTCCGGGATGGAGGCAGCCCTGGCTAACTTGATCGAACGGAATGACAAAGTCCTTGTGGCTGTCAATGGTTATTTTGGAGCACGCCTGTTTGAAATTGCCAACCGCTTGGGTGCCCAGGTGGATAGGATCGATTGCCCCCCGGGAAATATTTTTTTATTAGATCAGATCGAATCATCCATCCAAAAGAAGCATTACAAGTTGTTTGCCATGGTTCACGCCGAAACTTCAACCGGGGCAAAACAACTGAACATTCAGGAAATATCCAGGATCGTTCACGAGCATGGAGCCCTGTTCATCCTGGATACAGTGACATCTCTGGCGGGAATCCCGGTCGAGGTGGATGGTTGGGAGGTGGACATCGCTTATTCAGCCAGCCAAAAGAATCTTTCAACCCCATCCGGCCTGGCACCGATAACGGTCAGCCCCCGGGCGCAAAAAGATATCCTCAACCGCTCAACCCCGATCAGCAGTTTTTACCTCGATTTGAAAGCTTATGCGAGGTATTGGGGAGAAGGACATCTCTATCACCACACAACCTCTGCAAACCTGCATTATGCATTGTTCACTGCCTTAAAACTCATTGAAGATGAAGGTCTGGCAGCAAGGTTTGAGCGGATCCTGACCAATGCCAAAATGCTCTGGGAGGGACTTGAACGATTGGAATGTCATCCGTTCGTCCCGATCCAACATCGCCTGCCTGTCCTGACAACCGCCCAGGTTCCATCTGGAGTCAATGCACACGAAGTGAGGAATAAGCTTCTTTCTGACTATAATATTGAAATTGCTGCAGGTTTTGGTGATCTGAAAGACAAGGTCTGGCGAATAGGGTTGATGGGTTTTTCCAGTTCAAAAGAAAATGTTGCACTGCTTCTGAAAGCTCTGGAGCAATTGCTAGGATAAAGAAGGCGCATGCGATTATTGATCAAAAAGAAACTGAACAAAGAGATCATCCACTATGCAAGTGATGATCTTTTTATCAGCAGTCATTACAACCGCATCTTTTTAACCAAAAATGGACATGAAAAGGTCATTCAACTACCGGGTGATGGCTGGAAAGGTTTGCTGGGTCTGGTTCGTCTCACCCGGCGAGCCGCCAGGCTGGATAAATGCAATATTTTTCCAGTCAATGAGGGACTGGTGATCATCCGGCAGGGTCTTGTTTATCGTTACGATCTGGAGAAAAATGTTCTCAGCCAGACATTGAAATTGATGAATTGTCGAAATATCCTGCACCAAGGCATGTGTCGCACTGAACGGGGGGATCTCTTCTTTGGAGAATATGGCAACAATCCAAATCGAACCGCCGTGCCGATCTATCGAAGCCAGGATTTCGGTCTTAGCTGGCAGACAATTTACTCATTTCCGACTGGCAAGATCAAACATGTTCACGGATGTTATTGGGACCAGATTGAAAAGAAGGTGTGGATATTCACTGGTGATTTTAAAGGTGAATGTTATGCTTTGTGCACAGATCCTGATTTCAAGAAAGTCGAATGGATCGGGGATGGGCACCAGGTTTACCGTATGTGCAATGCCTTTTTCGAGGAAAGTGCCATCCACTGGATCATGGATTCACAACTGGAAGATTCGTATCATATCAAAATGGATCGCAAGACCCGTTTGGTTGAGAAACTTACCATTTTTCCCGGTCCAGTTTGGTACATTAAACAATTGAAGGATGGCTATTACATTGCAGCAACTGCCCAGGAGATCGGTCCTGGCGTACATGATGGGTTTTCGCATTTAATGGCATCCAGAGATCTGGTCCATTGGGAGGATATCCATCAATTCAGACATGATGGTCTGCCAAAAAGATTATTCAAGTTTGGTGTAGCCGCGTTCGCGGATGGTGATCAGACCAGCCAAGGTTTCTATATTTTTGGCGAAGCCCTGAAAGAATTGGATGGAAAATCAATTTTATGCCAGATCGAAAACTGATCTCCGAACGTAATTTTAAGCATTGGTGGAGCATTATCTCGAATCTGGATGCTCCAACCTTACAGGAGAATGCATCATCCTTGAGCTACCTGCGCGGATGTGAAGAGTATCTGGGTTTGAAGAGACTACCTGAACAACATTATCCAGACTTTCCCCCGACAGACCTGTTATTAAAACTACCAGCATTTACGAACCTGGAACAAGGGGATCTTCAGATCTTGCGAGGGTGGTTACTTCTGGGTGAAAACAATCTGCAAACCTCCATTTGGGCAGAGACACTTTTACGATATGCTGAGATCAATCAATCCTCCTTAATGAAGAAAGCATTTGCGAAATTTCGATCCATAAAGGCTGCCCGACATGTCCTGCTTGAAATGACTGTATTCCTGTTGGATTTTTATTTTGAAAAGTACGATTTGCGCTTTTTGAACCTTGTTCTGAAAATGAGTGAATTGAGAGGTCTTTTCTATAAGGGATCCTTAACCAAAGCCTTGGGAAATAATATTCTAAGACCTTCTGTATTGCTGCAAATCCGGGTCTTAATAATGGGCGAAGCTGCGTTTCAAAAATTGGGAAATATCCAATCATTATGAGTAAAGTTGTCGTTTTCTCGCCAAATCGCTTCAGCTTGTATACGACGACCATCATTGGGATGTTGATCCAAAAGGATATCGAGGTTTCAGCCATTTTTGTGCGCAAGCTGTTCAATCCCGATCGCGCCTGGAATGAGTTTCAACGGGATGGAAGCAGACTGATAAAAAAGGTGTGGAAGAAATTGATCCTTCGCCAGGCTGGCTACCGACCTGAAAATTTTGAAACTATCCTTGATCTTAGGAAGAAATACAATATTGAAACAACTCGTGTGGATGACTTTCAAGTCTTCAATTCCATCCGTGTTTCGTATTGCTCCACATTGAACGATCCTGTGGTGGTGGGTGGTTTAATGCAGATCAAACCTGACCTGGTCATGTTCACCGGGGGAGGGTTGATCCGGGCAAATATCCTGGGAAATTCAGGGCAAGGAGTCTTGAACTGCCACATGGGTGTTCTGCCCGCTTACCGGGGGATGGATGTCGTCGAATGGGCGATCCTGGGAGGTCATTTTGACCAGATAGGAATCAGTGTTCATTTCATGGACGCGGGCGTGGACACCGGTGATATCCTTCGGGTCAAGCACATCCCGTTGATCCAGGGGGAAACAATTTCCTCATTGAGAAACAGGATGGAATCGATTATGTGTGAGACCTTTGTGAATACGTGCCTTGATTTTTTGCACGGAAAGGTTGAACGGCAATCGCAAAGTAAATTGGATGGAAAACAGTATTTTAAAATGCATCCACAATTGCAGAAAGTTGCAGCCGAGCGTTTACTCCTTTATCAAAATAAAGGGAATCACTCATGACTGAAAAAGTACATACGGTGGACGTTGATCGAAATTATAAATATGCCTTATGGTTGGGATTCTTCACCATAGCCTTCAACATCCTGGAGGGAGGTGTTTCTGTTTTGTTTGGGGTGAAGGATGAAACGTTGACCCTGATGGGATTCGGCATCGACTCTTTTATCGAGGTACTTTCAGGGGTCGGAATTGTCGCCTTGGTTTTACGGATCCGGAAAAACCCGGAGGCTCCACGCTCAAAATTCGAAAAGGATGCATTAAGGTTGACCGGGATCAGTTTTTATCTCCTTTCAGCAGGTCTGTTAATCTCAGCAATCATCAATCTGCTCTCAAAGCACAAACCGGAAAACACTCTGGCAGGAGTGATCATCTCTCTCATTTCCATTGCCACCATGTGGGTGCTTGTTTCGGAAAAACGCAAAACGGGTAGGGCACTCAATTCACAGCCCATCCTTGCGGATGCCAATTGCACACTGGTCTGTATTTATATGTCCCTGGTCTTGCTGGCGTCCAGTTTTTTGTATCTTTTGACCGGTTTCGGTTTTTTGGACAGCCTTGGCAGCATCGGTTTGATCTACTTCGCCATCCATGAAGGGAAAGAAGCCTTCGAAAAAGCCAATGATATCGATTCCTGTAATTGCTCTGAGGCAAGTTGACTTCAACCGGATTCAGATCAGATGAATACAGGTAACCCACCACCACTAATTATTCAAGATATAATGCGAAGATTCGGGTTAAGACCAAACCGGGGTCTCGGGCAGAATTTCCTGGTGGATGAATATACCCTGCAAAGAATTGTGGCTGAGGCAGGCGTAGAGACGCACGATACCGTCCTGGAAATTGGACCAGGTCTTGGCAGTCTGACACGGCACCTGGCAATGGCTGCCGAAAAGATAATGGCGGTCGAACTGGATAGAAAACTTTTTCCCGCCCTTGAATCCGTTCTCAGCCCATTTCAAAATATCCAGCTGATCCAGGGAGATATCCTGGAAGTCAAGATAGCAGACCTGATCCCTGAGGATGGCTACCTGGTGGTTGCCAATATTCCTTATTACATTACATCTGCTGTCATCCGGCACCTGCTGGAAAGCAGCTCCAAACCGCGCAGGATCGTTTTGACCGTTCAGAAGGAAATTGCCGAAAGGATCTGTGAAACCAGAAAATTTAGCCTTCTGGCAGTCAGTGTGCAGGTGTATGGTGCTCCTTCCATCCGGATGGAAATTCCAGCTCAAGATTTTTTCCCAGTGCCAGGAGTGGATTCGGCTGTGGTTCTGATCGAGGTATTCCCAACTCCAATGATAAAGCCCGGGCAGATGGATTCATTTTTTAAATTAGCCAAAGCTGGGTTCGGGCAAAAACGCAAGACCCTGCGAAATTCACTTTCTGCAGGCTTGCATATACCTCCGGTTGAGGTTGAATCCATACTGACTAGTGCCGGGATAGATCCGCAACGCAGGGCAGAAACAATGAATATTTCAGAATGGGGAAAACTGACCGAATTTTACCTGGTCGACAGGTCCCGATAGATCCATGGCAACTGCCAGATCCTTAAAGCCGCTTCCATCTGGATCCTGAAGGACATTTTTGACCTTCCAAAACGCCTGTCAGCAAAATAGATCGGGATCTCACCAAATTTATATTGCAGTCTATGTGCAAGGTATGCCATCTCGACCAGGAAGACATAGCCATTAGATCGAACCCGCTCAAGAGGCATTCCCCTGAGGGCATCCATGCGCCACATTCTATAACCGGTGGTCACATCCCGGATGGGCATGCCAAGAAGAGTCCGGGCATATAAATTCCCCCAGGCTGATAATGCTTTTCTCCAGGGAGACCAGCTCACATCCAGTTTTCCCCCCTTAGTATATCTCGAGCCGAAAATAACCTGGCAGATGGCAAGTGAATTCACCATATCAACCAGGCAGGCTGGATCATGGGAAAGATCTGCATCCATTTGAACAACAGCATCCGCCTCTTCCATAAGTGCTTGTTCAAAACCTTGCAGGTAGGCAGACCTTAAACCTCCCTTGCCCGGTCGATGGATGACCTGTAATTTTCCTGGTTCTTCCGAAGCCAGTTTGTCAGCCACATTCCCGGTTCCATCCGGGCTGTTATCATCAACGACCAGGATTTTTAAATTCAGTGGAACTAAAAATAAAGCGGAGACCAGGTGGGGTAAGTTCTCCGCTTCGTTATAGGTCGGGATGATCACAATTATCTTCAATAAGCCTCTTTAACTGAGATCACTCATGCAGGGACCGCTTCTTTGAGAATCACTACCTCACAACTTTCATCACCGGTCGCCTGACATTTCATTTCATTTATCCTGTATTCCAATCCATTTGAAACCGAAGTCAGCAATGCCTGCAGGAGACCTACCGTAATAAAACAAACCGGTTTATCAAGACCCCTGCGACCCCAACAATTAGGACAATTGTGCGTCACCCAGATATATTCCCCTTCTTTCTCGATGATCGTAGTATGCTGATCAGTCATCTTTGAAAAAATCCGTGAGGCTGCCACCAGTGCCAGATTCACTCTAAAATCCAAAGGTAATATCTTGAAATCGGGGTCGTTCAGACCAGCCAGGGCTCCAAAATTTTTCAAGTGGTTGGTAAATAAGATCCTGCCTACTCGCTGGGCAAATCCTCGACTCCCGCGCGAGCCAACCATCTCTTCCAAAGCCTGGTAAAGAGATGAGATGTCTGCGAAATCGAATACACGATCCAGATCATCTACCGGGTAATCATCTTTTAAGTTACTTAATCCAGCCAACTCAAGGAGTTTATCGAAATCATTCTTCCCAATCACTTCTTCAAAGGCAAGGAGATAGATCCGGGCGAATTTGTTCGAAAAATATAGACCGCTTTTCGAATTGTGCTCCATTCATCCACCCATATTAGATTAGTTTTACTAGGTCTTCAGTTGCCCGGCGCATATCCAGGAAGATCAGCCCCAATTTGGCGCGTTCACTTGCCAGAGCGGTCAGGACTGCTTCCTGACCAACAGACATCAGGACAACAAATCCCTTTTCCCCTTTGATATAGATCTGTTCGAGTTTCCCACGACCCAATTCATTGGCGATCCTCTCACCTAACGAGAGCATTGCAGCAGACATGGCTGAGACCCGGTCTTCTTCAACCTCTCTGGGTAAAGCGGAGGCAATGGTCAATCCATCCACACTGACAACCGCGGAAGCTTCAATATCAGGGGAGGATGCCTGTAGTTCCCTTAAGCGGTCAACCATTAATTGAGTTCTAGATTTTGTCAAGACCGCCTCCTGAATTGAACCATGCAAGAAATGAGAAACCAAAGATAAATTTAGCACAGGCAATCTGATGTGTCAAGTTGCATCAATATCCATAAGTTATGCCTGGTTCATAATTCTGGTCGTTTCACCAATCTCATCTTGACGCTCGGATACCCATATGGTAAACTACAGCCCGCAAATGGTCCCGTGGTGTAGTGGCTTAACATGCGGCCCTGTCAAGGCCGAGATCGCGGGTTCAAATCCCGTCGGGGCCGCCTATCAGGTTCGGCAACCCAAATAAAATCCCTTTTCCAAGGGATTTTGTTTTCTTCTGGAAAAAAACACCCCTCCAGACTTTCGTTGGAAGGATGTCCTCAGGGGTGGCTGATGGGGGTCGAACCCACAACACCCGCATCCACAGTGCGGTGCTCTGCCATTGAGCTACAGCCACCATGAGAGCCAGAATTTTAGCACGGTTTCAAATGCTAGGCAAGCATTTCCTTCACGGTCCGAGCAGCTTTGCCGCGTTCTGTACTACGCTGCGTACCCTGAACCAGATCCTTGATGGTGACCAACCCTTTGGCGGATTCGTCTGGTCCAAGGACCAAAACCAACCTTGTACGCATGTGGTCAGCAAATTTGAACTGCTTGCTTAATTTGACAGGTTCGGGGTAACAGATCACATTTAAACCGGAGTGGCGCAATTCCTCCCCCAGAGCATAAGATTCAGATAGATATTCTTTCGAAAAAACCGTCACGAGGACCTGAGCCGGGGTGGTCTCGAAAGTTGGCACCAGCCCATTTTCCTGAAGTATCAAGCTGACGACCACATCACCCATGGCAAAACCGACGCCGGAAAGGGGTTCACCGCCCACGTCCGCCAGGAGATTATCATATCTGCCGCCCCCAAGGATGGAGCGACGAACGCTGCCGGAAATGTCGAAGGCTTCAAAAACCGTACCTGTATAATATAAGAGTCCGCGCATGATATTTGCATCGAACTCGACAAAATCGCACACGTTTAGTGCTTTGAGGGTGGCGAATAAGCGAACCAGTTCATCCGATTCATGCCATATGTTCTTGTTGTCAAGCAGGTTTTTCAAATCCACCAGTTGGTCGTTTGTCAGACCCTCTTCAAGTGCATAAGCATTCCATTTATCCGCGCCCAGCTTTGATCGTCGATCCACAATATTGGAAACAACAGGATGCATATCGCGGGTGAAGCCCAACCTGGTGAATTGGGATTCCATTAAACGGCGGTTATTTACATAAATGCGGGATTGATCTGGCTTCAAGCCGACCCGCTTGAAGAAGCTGGCAGCGACCGCTATTAATTCTGCGTCTGCTTCAGGCGAGTTGACACCCAACAGATCGACATTCCACTGAAAGAATTCGCGCGTACGCCCTTTTTGGGGACGTTCATATCTCCAGAAAGGACCAAATGACCACCAACGGACAGGAAAGGTCAATTCATTTTCTTTTTGGGCGATCATGCGCGCCAGGCTGGGGGTTAATTCCGGACGCAGGGCAATGGAATCCCCGCTTCGATCTTCAAAAACATATGACTGCTCTTTGACCAGTTCCTCGCCAGACTTTGCCGCGTATAGAGCAAGAGTCTCAAGGAAAGGTGCTTCATATTCCTGGTAACCAAATGATTCGGATACTTTTCGTAAATTATCGTACAACCAGGTGCGCACTGCCATCAGATCGGGATAAAAATCCCGGGTACCTTTTACAGGTGTGATAATTTTTCTCATTAAAGATTACTCCGATGCGCGCCAATTTATACGTGCAAAGAATTTTAACACAACTTGTGGTATTATCGAAAACGTCATTTAACAACACTGAGCGAGGAAGCATGGAAATAAATTATCAGGAGACTACCAGCGACCTGTTAAAACGCATTGATATCCATAAACAATACGGCAGCCGGGATATTGACCGCTGGATGCTGGATCTCTTGCACCCGAAGAATGATACGAAAATTCTGGATGTTGGTTGTGGTGCCGGGAAGCAATGCTTTCTCTATGATCTTTATACCGGAGGCACTGCAGAGATCACCGGCGGGGATGTAAACAAGGAGTTACTTGCCCGTGCAATTAGTGAAAACAAGAAGATCGGCGATCCGGTAAAATTTCTTGAATTGGATTTTAATAAGCGATTCCCGTTTGAGGATGGACAGTTTGACCTGGAATCGTGTTGTTTCGCTATTTATTATGCCGTTGATATCCCGGCAACCATTCGCGAAATGGCTCGCGTACTTAAACCAGGTGGACGTCTGTTTACCTCCGGTCCGATGCCCGAAAACAAGAGCCTTTTTTATGATGTGATCAAAGAGGCGACCGGGAAAATGATACCTCCCATGCCTGGATCATCTCGCTACTGCACTCAGATCCTGGCAGCCATGAAGGACACCTTCTCCTCAGTCGAGACCCATATTTTTGAAAATCCACTGGTCTTTCCAGAAGTGGAACCTTTTATGGAATATACCCATGCTTCCCTGGATGAGGATAGAAAACTGTGGACCAGTTTGTTCCACGGAAAAGACGATTTTAAGAAAGTTCTGGATGATATTAGAATCGTTGCTACACGCAAGTTGAAGCAGAACGGTTCCCTGGTGATGACCAAAGTGGTCGGTGGATTTGTTGCAACCAAATAATTGACAATTGGTGACATAATGATCTTCTATGGAAAACGGGTTTTATTCATCGGTGCGCATCCGGATGACATTGAACTGGGTGCAGGCGCGTTGATCCATCACATCGTCCCATTCTGCGATGTAATGTGCCTGACACTGTCTGACAACCAGAGAAATCCAAGCCTAAGACAGGTGGTCGAGGAATTGCAGGCAAGCATGCAGGTTTTGGGAGTGACCAAAGAAAGAGTCTTGGTGGAGAAGTTCGCCACACGTGATTTTCCGGATGCCCGCCAGGAGATCCTGGAATATTTGTTGAAGATTCGACGTGAATTCAAACCTGATATAGTCTTTGTACACAGCAAAGCAGATATTCATCAGGACCATAATGTCGCTACCGAGGAAGCATTACGGGCATTTCGAGGCACATCCGTCCTGGGTTTTGATGTTGTGCGCTCAAGTTATGGTTTTTTTCCCCATTTCCTGGTTGAAGTAAGCCCAGAAGATGTTGAAAAGAAAATTGAAGCTCTTGCCCGGTATCAAACGTATACAGACAAATACTATTTCGATGCATCCTTATTAAAAGCGACCATGATCCGTAATGGTGCTTTGGCAGAACGACTATTTGCAGAAGGATTTGATATTTTACGAATTGTTGGGAAGTTTGACCCGAGAGAAGATCAGTAGATCCCGATCTCGATCACTCCAGCAATGACACGGACGGCGTAAGCAGGGATATCCTCAACTGCAGGCAGGAGCAAGGCTTGCCCGGTGCGAATGTCAAAACGGGCACCATGCCGTGGACAGATCACCTCCATCCCTTCGATCTCGCCGTCACCCACCGGTCCACCATCATGACTGCAGACATCCCCGATGGCATAGAGATTTCCCCCGATATTAAATATCACGATCTTTTTTTCATCAATTTCAACGAATAACCGCTCTCCGACAGGCAGATCTGCCAGGGGTGCTATTTGCACGAATTCAACTTCCGCCGGATCTTTGGTGGTGTAATTGAACATCCTTACTCCACCAACTCGTCACTGGCTTCGCCCAGACCATACACACCTGCTTTAAGCACCTTTAGGGGCAGCAATGCGCATTTCAGACGGACAGGTCCAAGCTCTATCCCCAACAAATCCAAGACATCCTGCTTGTCCAGTGATTTGATCTGATCCAGGGTTTTGCCTATGATCGATTCAGTCAACAGGTCCGCTGATGCCTGGGAAATGGCACAACCTTGTCCATCAAATCGTGCTTCATTCACACGACCATCCTTATCCAGACGCAGGTCGATACGGATATGATCACCACATAACGGATTATCATCTTCAAAGGAGATATCATGTGGCTCCAATTTTCCGCGGTATTGGGGGTTCTTGTAATGATCGATGATCACTTCGCGATATAAGTCTTCCATGAACAAAGGTTCCTATTTATGAGAATATTTTTTTTACCTGGTAGATTCCAGTCACCAGATGTTCAATTTCACTCGGCATGTTATAAAGATAGAAACTGGCACGGGTAGTGGCAGGCAAACCTAATTTTTCATGCAATGGTTGCGCACAATGATGCCCGGCTCTGACAGCCAACCCGTATCGGTCGAGGATCTGAGCCACATCATGAGGGTGGATCCCGTCCAGCGAAAAAGCAACGACTGCTCCTTTTTGCCCGGCGGAAGGTCCATAGATTTCCAGTCCAGGGATCTCTTCCAATCTATCAAGTGCATACTGGACCATTTCTTGTTCGTGCGCCTGGATATTCAGCATGCCAATTTTTTCCAGGTAATCGACTGCGACCCCAAAACCGATGGCTTCTGCGATGGCAGGTGTGCCTGCTTCAAACTTATGAGGCAATGAATTAGGTAGGAAGGAGCGCAGGTGGACGGTTTTGATCATGTCACCACCACCCAAGAATGGAGGCATATTCTCAAGAAGAGCGGTCTTTCCATACAATATACCGATGCCGGTTGGACCAAGCATCTTATGGGCTGAAAAAGCCATGAAATCGACATCCAGGTCCTGAACATTAACAGGGAGATGTGGCACGGATTGTGCCGCATCCAACAAAGTCACCGCACCGACTTCGTGAGCCAGGTGGATGATCTCCGATGCCGGGTTGATCGTCCCAAGAACATTGGACATATGAGTGAATGCCACCAACCTTGGCTCCTGTTTCAGCAATTGCTGGTACACCTGCAGATCGAGAATCCCATGCCCGTCGACCGGGATGAATTCCAGGCGGACTCCCCTTTCAGATGCCAGCATGTGCCATGGGATCAGGTTGGAGTGATGTTCCATCTCGGTCAAAATGATCAGATCTCCGGATCTTAAATTGGCACGCGCCCAGGAGTAAGCCACCAGGTTGATCGACTCGGTTGCATTGCGAGTGAATATGACCTGTTTGGCAGATCCTGACTGGATGAACCTGGCAACCTTAGCCCGGCTTTCTTCAAACAAGCCGGTTGCTTCTTCTGCCAGGGCATGGATGCCGCGATGTATGTTGGCATTATGGCTGCGGTAAAAAGCATCCATGGCTGCGATCACCTGGTCGGGTTTCTGGGAGGTTGCAGTCGAATCAAGGTAGATCAGAGGTGCACCAGGATGGGCTTCCCGACTTAAAATGGGAAAGTCTGCCCGGATGCGTTGGCTATCCAGAGATGGCATTCTAGGATTCCTTGATCGCTTTCCTCTTCTTAAGCAAGGGGCGGATGTGTTCGGAATGAGGGGGGTACCACAGGATGCGGTCTGGAACCATCCATCCATCAGTCAGATATACATTTGAGCGAAATTGAACTGCAACCAGTTTGGAATCCACCTGGACAATTATCCCTCGCAGCCAGCCGCGGATCCGATCTGTATTCTTCTCATGATCACAAAAAACTTCCACAGTATCCCCAACATCAAAACCGGTATTCAAGTCCGGGGAACGCATATATGAAAATTGAGCCATAGAACCTCCGGGAAATTAATAAAATTTCCTTGAAATAGAATAATACCGACATCAAAATAAAAAATTACTTACGAACTCATTCTTATATATTAGCATCAAAACCTCCGATCAACAGCATCCAACATTTAATTTTAAGACATTTTTTCTGAAATCGCCTGTTGAAATCTCTCACGCACTCCTTCAAAGGGGATACGCTGCATGATCGGATCAAAAAAACCTTCCACCATCAATCTTTCTGCATCGTCTGGTTGAATGCCGCGACTGAGCAAATAAAACATTGGCTCAGGATCAATCTTCCCAACCGTAGCACCATGGGTGCAGCGGACATCATCTGCCAAGATCTCAAGACCAGGAATCGAATCTGCCCGGGCTTGCGAACTTAAAACAAGATTGCGATTCGCCTGATAACCGTCTGTTTTCTGTGCACCAGGTGCCACATAGATCATTCCATGCCAGACGGAGCGACTGTTCCCTTTTAGAGCACCCTTATAAAGAAGATCGCTGGTGGTATGAGGTGCCAGATGATCCTGCCGTGTATCATGATCCAGGTGCTGTTGACCATTGGTGAAATAAAAACCGGACATCCGTCCCGTGGCACCGGCACCGATCAATTCCAGGCTGGAGAAATTTTTGGTCAGATGGGAACCCATCGCACCAAAAATCCAATCCAGCTTGGCATCCCTTCCAACCTTGGCACGTTCATGGGTAAAATTCCAGACTTTGTCTCCCCAGGATTGCAGTTCAACAAAACGCAGATCAGCACCATCTGATACTTTGATCTCGACCAGTCCTGCATGGAGATTTGTGACATTCTTTTCAGATGCGGATTCATGGACGAAAGTTGCCGAAGCGCCTTCATCCAGCCAGACCAGTAAATGGGAGATGCTGGCGATATTTTCCGCTCCTCCCCACAGGATACTATGCAAAGGTTGCTCAACATGCACGTTCCTAGGTACGAATAACAGGATCCCGGTGTTGGAAAAAGCCGCTGCCAGGGCGGCGAATTTTCCTTCCTCACTGCGGACGATCCCGCCAACCAGCTCCAACAACAGTTCTGGATGTTTTTCCTGGGCGGTGCGCAAATCGGTAAATATCACTCCTTTTTTTTCCAGGGATGGATCCAGACGGATGTCTGCCTGTCCGGGTAAAAGGATTATTTGACCACCTTGCGTGTCACCTGCCAGAGGTATTAACAACATTTCTGGTACGGGAGAGTAATCGAATGAGGAATTCGAAGTTGGCAATTGGAAAGCCGCGGCTGGCATGTTTCGCAGATCCGTTCGCCTCCAGGTTTCCTCCTTGGGGGAAGGCATCGGCAGGCGATCAAACTCCTGCCAGGCTTTTAGGCGGTACTCTTTCAGAGGACCTTCATGGTCGACCATCGCCTCCGAAAAACTGAAACCGCCTTGAGGGGTTTCTGCGCGACGAGTTCGGGAGCTAATGACGATACGTGGTTTTTCTTCCATATCAACCAACCGAACCTTCCATTTGAAGCTGGATCAGGCGGTTCATCTCCACCGCATATTCCATGGGTAATTCTTTTACGAGAGGTTCAATGAAACCTGAAACCACCATGGTCGTTGCTTGTTCTTCAGTCAAACCTCTGCTCATGAGGTAAAACAACTGCTCTTCACCAACTTTGGAGACGGAAGCTTCATGACCAATGGTCACATCCGCCTCATCAATTTCGATGGTCGGATAGGTATCCGATTGGGATTGTGGATCGAGAATAAGGGCATCGCAAACCACATTCGATTTGGAACCCGATGCTCCTTTATATACTTTCAATAAACCCCGGAAGGATGACCGTCCTCCACTTTTTGATATGGATTTGGACGTTACTTTACTGGTCGTGTTCGGGGCAAAATGGATCATTTTGCTGCCGGCATCCTGATGCTGGTTTGCACCGGCAAATGCCATGGAGAGCATTTCCCCATGCGCGCCAGGTTCCATCAAGTAACAGGAAGGGTATTTCATGGTTACCTTAGAACCCAGGTTTGCATCCACCCATTCCATTGTTCCATTGGCGAACACCTTGGCTCGTTGCGTAACCAGGTTATACACGTTGGTTGACCAGTTTTGAATGGTCGTGTAGCGCATGCGTGCTCCGGCTTTAACAATGATCTCTATGACTCCAGAATGGAATGAGTCGGTGGAGTATTGAGGGGCTGTACAGCCTTCTACATAATGCAACTGCGAGCCCTCATCAGCGATGATCAAAGAGCGCTCAAATTGTCCGACATTGGCAATATTCAATCGAAAATATGCCTGCAAGGGTAGATCGACCTTCACGCCCTTGGGAACGTATACAAATGAACCACCAGACCAGACCGCGCTGTTCAATGCAGCGAATTTATTATCCTCGATGGGAATGACCGTGCTGAAATATTGATGGAAAAGGTCGGGATATTGCCGCAACCCATCTTCGATCGAGAGGAAGATCACACCCTTTTTCTCGAGGTGTTCCTGGATGCTGTGATACACCATTTCAGATTCATATTGGGCTCCGACTCCAGCGAGGAACTTTCGCTCCGCTTCAGGGATGCCCAACTTGTCAAAGGTATTCTTGATCTCCTCGGGAACATCATCCCAGGATTTCCCAGATCCTTCGGTGGGTTTCACGTAATAGTAGATATCCTGGAGATTCAACCCGGAAATATCTGCTCCCCAGGTTGGCATGGGTCGCTGCAGAAAATGTTCAAGTGCTTTCAGGCGAAATTCCAACATCCACTGAGGTTCACTCTTCATCTCAGAAATTTTCTTGACTATATCCCGGTTCAATCCTTTTTGTGATTTAAAGAAATAATCATCGGTTGAATCTTTGAATCCATATTTATAGGTCCCCAATTCCTCCAGCACATGTTTATCGGATGCCATATCTACCTCCAGAACCTTCCATTAGATCAAGCAGGGACAGGTTCCTGATATTTTTCCCGCACCCAGTCATAACCATTTTCTTCAAGTTTTACTGCCAATGCTGGACCGCCGGATTCAACGATAACCCCGTTGTACATGATGTGCACGAATTGTGGCTTGATATAGTTTAGAAGTCGCTGGTAATGAGTGATCACCAACACGCCCAGTTCAGGTCCGGTCAGAGCTGATACACCTTCGGACACGATCCTCAGCGCGTCGATATCCAGACCCGAATCGGTTTCATCCAACACCGCGATTTCAGGTTTGAGCATTGCCATCTGCAGGATCTCGGCTCGCTTCTTTTCGCCTCCAGAAAAACCATCGTTCAGGTAACGACCGGCGACTTTGGAATCCATTTTCAGCAGATCCATTTTTTCTATCAGGAGTTTCCGAAATTCCGGGATGGATATTCCTTTATCCTCCGGGTTGATTGCACGACGGCGTGAATTAATGGCTGTCCGCAGGAAATTGGCGACCGTAACACCAGGGATGGAAACGGGATATTGAAACGCAAGGAAAAGACCCTGAAGGGATCGTTCGTCCGGACGTTTGGTGAGTATATTCTCTCCCTTGAACCAGATATCACCCTGTGTCACCTTATAGGAAGGATGCCCCATGAGAGTATAAGCCAGAGTGGACTTGCCAGTCCCGTTGGGACCCATTATGGCATGCACTTCACCGGTTCTAACCGTCAGGCTGAGCCCTTTTAAGATTTGTTTACCTTCAATGCTGACGTGCAGATCCTTGATCACCAATTCTGACATGTGGCTAAATCTCCTTCACTGATCCAGTAAACTCATAGGAAACCAGGGTTTAATGGGTTCTAAGCGGATCGGGACTTCCAATTTCCAAAAAAATGTGCTCGAAATCACCACGACCGATTATAGCAAGAAAGGGGAGAATTGTCAAATTATTATGATAATATTCTAGTATATTATTGTTCCAATATTCACAGAGCGGGTCAGTTGGATATTTATCATAATAATCTAATTTATTGACAAATCCCAATGGGACTGATATACTCCAAATTGAATTCTTATGGAATACCAAATGCCTCTCGTAAGAACAAGAGGCGAAAGAAGTTCTATGAAAAGCACTCGTGATCGAATTTTACAGACAATTTTACGAAAACCACGTTCGACAATCAATGACCTGGCTCTGGCGGTGGATATTAATCCCATATCAGTCAGGCATCACTTGAGCAGTCTTCAGGCGGCAGGACTGATTTCCGGAGAAGAAGAACGACACGGCGTTGGCCGCCCACGCCTGGTTTACATTCTGACTGAAAGCGGCATGGAACGATTTCCAACCCGTTACCTGCGACTGACCTCCCGCCTGCTGGATCAACTCAAAGAGAGCATGCCCGAAGCGCTGGTAAGCAAATTGTTTTCAAAAATGGCAGACGATCTGGCGGGAGATTACCAGGAACAAATGAAGGGCTTGAACATCGAAGAACGACTGGACCTGACCAGGAGCCTGCTTGCTGAAGAAGGATTTACCATAGAATGGGAAAAGATCGGCGATCAATATCAGATCCATGAGATCAGCTGTCCTTATTACCAGATCGGCCAAAGCCATCCTGAAGTCTGTACGGTGGACCAGACCTTGATCTCAAAAATGCTGGCGGTTCCCACTTCCAAAGTGCAATGTGTCCTGAACGGGGATGCCTGTTGCACTTATGTGATCAATGCTGATGAGAGTGTTAATCATGGACAATGAGGAACATTCAGTCAATGAAATTGAGTGGGATATCCACTCCACACATCCGGACCTGGTAAAACCTTTACGGGCAAAACTTGCTGAGGTCACCGACCCTGAAATAGGATTAAACATCATCCAGCTGGGTCTCATCCGCAGTGTAATCATAAAGGATGGGATGGCAAAAGTATTAATGATCCTGACAACTCCATTCTGCCCGTACGGACCAGCCATGATCGAAACCACCCGACAAAAAGCCATGGAAGCATTGAAAATGGAAGTTGATCTTGAGTTGGGCATGGAACCCTGGGATTTTTCATTAATGGAAGATCCTGGAGCGCTGGATTGGGGCATGTACACCTGAAATGAATCCACCGATTTCCACCGGGTGGCACATTGAATAGAGTGGTTGAATAAATTGGTTTATGGGAGAGAGGATGACAGATTGTATTTTTTGCAAGATCGTGACGGGTGAGATCCCGGGACAGATCGTTTACAAGGACGAACTGGTGACCGCATTCAGAGATATCCATCCAGCAGCACCGACTCACATTCTAATTGTCCCCAATAAACATATCGGGAACACGAATGATCTGACTGAAGAGGACGCAGGTCTGATGGGTCATATGCTGTTGAAGGTCAGGCAAATCGCTACTGATGAAGGAATTGCCAAAAATGGATACAGGCTTATTATCAATACCGGCCAGGCAGCCAATCAGGTGGTTCAGCATCTCCACATGCACATTCTGGGTGGTCATCCCATGCGCCATCCAATGGGATGATGCTAGAAATACTCACTACTATAAAATGATTCACATCGATAAAATCATCAGGAAGGAAAGGAGAAAACCATGTTAGTTGGCGAACGAATGTCCCATCCAGTGATCTGGATCACCCCTGAACTTCCTGTTCACGATGCATTAAATTTGTTCAAGAAGGAGCATATCCGGCGCGCACCTGTCATCAAAAATAATAAGCTGGTAGGGATCATCTCTGATTCAGACCTGATCAATGCCTCCCCATCCCCGGCTACAAGCCTGAGCATCTGGGAAATGAACTACCTTCTGTCGAAGATCACGGTAGCGGAGGTAATGACAAAAGATGTTCTCACTGTTCAAGTAGATACTCCCATCGAAGAAGCCGCACGGATCATGTCGGATAACAAGATCGGTGGCTTGCCTGTCGTTAAAGATGAACAGGTAGTCGGGATCATCACCGAAACGGATCTATTCAAGGTCTTTCTGGAATTAATGGGAGCCCGTGAGCAAGGTGTGCGTGTAACAGCCTTGCTGGCTGACAAACCGGGTCAGCTGGCCAAGTTGACCGAAAATCTGTCGGCATCGGGTGGCAACTTCCACGCTTTTGGTGTCTTCACAGGTGAAGATCCATCCAACCGGATGGTCGTCTTTAAGATCTCCGGTTTAAAAAAGAGCCAGGTGGAGGATGTCTTAAAACCCTTGGTAGTGTCGATAAAAGACATTCGGGATTAGATCAAAACCATAAAAAATGGTTTAAGAAAAAGATGGTGGAAAA
>Ga0315286_10000153_pt1 | contig 50922 bp, 61 predicted proteins | sample YL17G10_0_MG_FD_205038 | JGI IMG/M metagenome (GOLD analysis project Ga0315286, IMG submission 205038) | Sediment microbial communities from Yellowstone Lake, YNP, Wyoming, USA - YL17G10_0 | ecosystem: Environmental > Aquatic > Freshwater > Lake > Sediment | place: USA: Wyoming | collected...
TTGTTTCCAAAACCACGGAAACAACAATCAACACTGCGGTTCCTCCGATGCTCATACTGGAAAGCCCGGTAGCTTGGGTAACGACTGTCGGCAAGACCGCAATAAAGCCCAAAAATAATGCTCCAACCAAGGTAATGCGATTCAAAATATGATAAAAAAGGCTAGCGGTATTTTCTCCCGGCCTGATACCCGGAACAAACCCGCCTTGCTTTTGAATATTTTCGGCAATTGCTTTCGGGTCAAATGTAACCGCCGTATAAAAGAAAGTAAAAGCAACAACTAAAACAAAATAAACTATGGCGTAAAAAATCTGGTCCTCGAAAACCCCGCCGATAAATCGCGCAGCGTTGGCGATAAAATGATTCGGGACATTGGATAAAAATTTAGCAATCATTCCCGGAAAAAGCATAATTGAAAGCGCGAAAATAATCGGAATTACGCCTGCCTGGTTCACTCTTAGTGGTAGGTGTGTGGAAAAACCGCCGAACATTTTCCTCCCCCTTACTCTTTTTGCGTAAGCAATAGGAATATTCCTTTGGCCTTCATTAATAATAACCACTCCGGCAATAACCAAAACCGATACAAGCACAAAAGCAATATACGAAGGAAGCTGCTCCGGAGAATAGGTTGCAATCACCTGACGGATATCGGTGGGGAATCTCGCAACAATACCGGCAAAAATCAAAACCGAAACACCGTTACCGATGCCCTTCTCCGTAATCAATTCACCCAACCACATCAAAAACACGGAACCGGCAGTAATCACGGTTATCGCAATTGCCATTGAAAAAGTTGAAAGAGAAGTAATCACTCCCTGATTCGATAATAAAACAATCATTCCATAGGCATTTAAAGCTGCTAAGGGGATAGTCAAAACTCTTCCGTATTGATTGAATTTATTTCTTCCTTCGGGACCGGATTCGTGATACATTTCTTTCAGCTTCGGGAAAATCATCGTCAGAAGCTGCAAGATAATCGTCGAGGTAATATAGGGACCCAAGCCAAGCATGGCAATGGAAAAATGGCTCATTGCGCCTCCGGTAAAAATATTAATCAGCCCAAAAAGCTGATTATTTTCAAAGAATCCTTTTAGTTTCGCCAAATCAACTCCAGGAATAGGAATATTGGAAATTACCCTGAAAACGACCAATAGACCCAAAACGAAAAGGATTTTATTTCTCAGTTCTTTTACCTTAAAAAGTAAGAAAATTTTCTCCAACCATTTCATATTTGTTATTTAACTGCTTTTTTGACTGATTCCGACATTAAACAATTTTCTATTTTCAGTTTCTTTTTTAATTCTCCGCTACCTAAAATTTTTACCTCCGGAGTCTTCCCCTTTATTCTACTAACAAGGCCTCTTTTTAGCAATATTTCGGGATTAACCAGGTCGCCATCATTGAAAAATTTTTCCAAATCCCTTAAATTCACGACTTCAGGTTTTTGACTGATGGATTTAAAACGATAACCTCTTTTCTTGGGTATTTTTTTAATATAATCACGAAGTTCCGGCCTCATTTTTCTACCAGCTCTCGATTTCTGCCCCTTCACTCCCTTTCCGGAATAAGTCCCGCGTTTGCCTCCACGGCCAACGCGTTTTTTGCTTTTTTGTTTATGAATCGGTTTTACCTGGTGTAGTTGCATAAAATTATTTTAATCCCTCCAATGCCTTAATTGTTGCTCTGGCATTATTAAGTTTATTGTTTGTTCTGCCTAAAACCTTGGCAGTAATATTGGTTATCCCCGCTAAACCACAAATTGTTCTTACTGTTCCTCCGGCAATAACGCCTCGCCCCTTTATTGCGGGCTTTAACATAACCCTAGCGGCACTGTATTTCGCCTCCACCCTGAAAGCGATAGAACCGTCACCGGTTATGAAGATTTCGATTAATTTTTGCTTTGCCTGTCTGACCGCTTTATCGACAGCCATACTAACATCCGAGCCCTTGGCAATTCCCACCCCAACTTTTCCTTTTTTGTTTCCTATGACCACCACTGCGCGAAAACTGAAACGCCTTCCGCCTGTCGCCATACGAGCGGTTCTTCTTACTTCTAATAATTTCTGTTCAAATTCCGGCTTTTCCGCAGGATCCTTAGACCTAGAAAACCCGTCTTTTCTGTGCCCCCTCCCCGTGTTAAATTCTTTTTTTGTTTTTTTTATTTCTTCAGTCATTTTATTTTTTATCCATTCGAGTTACTCAGGACGACACTGAGTCGTATCGAAGCATTAAAACTTTAATCCTCCTTTTCTTGCGCCTTCCGCAAGCGCCTTTATTCGACCATGATATTTATAACCGCCTCTGTCGAAAATCACTTTTTCGATTTTTTTATCAACAGCTTTTTTTGCTAATAGTTGACCAACTTCTTCTGCGGCTTTTGATTTTTGGATTTTGCTTTTTGATTTCAACTCCATATCACTGGCGATAATCATTGTTTTTCCCTTTTGGTCGTCAATCAATTGGCAATAAATGTGCCTATTGGAACGAAAAACACAAAGACGGGGAATTAAAACCGTGCCCTTTATTTTTGCCCTAATTCGTCTGTGACGAACGAGTCTTTTTGTTGTTTTGTTGTTTTTCATATTTTTATGCAGAGCCAACTGCTTTCTTTCCTGCCTTTCTTTTTACAACCTCCTTTTCATATCTGATTCCCTTGCCCTTGTAAGGCTCCACTGTTCTTTCTAGTCTTATGTTGGCGGAAATCTGACCGACTAAATGTTTATCTGTTCCGGAAATAATAATTGCGTTTTTTTCCACCCTGAATTCGATTCCCTTGGGTGCCTCAATTTCGACGGGATGGGAAAAACCTAGGCTTAAGACAAGTTTATTTCCACTTACCACGGCCTTATAGCCAACGCCCTCAAATAAAAGCTTTTTCTCGAACCCCCTGCTTACGCCAAGAATCATATTATTTATCAGTGCTTGATTTGTGCCCCATAAAGCGGAATCTCCTTTTTTATTCTCTTTTAAGCCTATCAATAAATTATTGTCTTTGACTTCCGTAGATATTTCCGAAATCAACTCCCTGGATAGTTCTCCCTTGGGCCCCTTTATTGTAATCAAATTATTGCTGACTTTTACATCAACGCCATCCGGAATTCTGATAATTTTTTTACCGATACGACTCATATTTTTACCAAATAATAAATAAAACTTCTCCGCCCGTGTTTTTCTTCTTGGCATCATTTACGGTCATTGTCCCTTGTGACGTAGACAATACTACCGTACCTCTTTCTTTGGAAATTCTGCCAAGTTCTTTTTTGGGCACATAAATTCTCTGACCGGGCATACTTATTCTTTTCAACCCCTGAATAACGGGTTTTTTACATCTTTCGTCTTTGTATTTCAAAATAACTTCTATTTTTTTATCCGTTGTTTTGCCCTTTTTCGATACCGCGCCCAAATATTTCTCATTATTTAAAATATTCGCCAATTCGAATTTTATTTTCGAAAAAGGAAAATCTACGGTTTTGTGACCAACCGCTTGAGCATTACGAATGCGCGTTAACATATCAGAAATTGGATCTACCATGATGATTTTTTAATTCCGGGAATTTCTCCCTTATTGGCTAATTCGCGAAAACAAATACGACACAAACCGAACTTGCGCATATAGCCGTGTCTTCGACCGCAACGAAAGCATCTGCGAATCTTGCGCGTGGTAAATTTCGGCTTTTTATTTGCTTTTGCGATTTGAGATGTTTTAGCCATATTAATTATTTATCTTTTTTAATCGGAAAACCCAATAATCGAAAAAGTTCCAGTGCTTCTTCTCTGGATTTCGCATTGGTATTAATTGTTACTTCCAAACCGAAAATTTTCTTAATTTCTTCCTGAGAAATTTCGGGGAAAATAATATGTTCCCTTATGCCAATGGTGAGATTCCCCGACCTATCAACTGATTTCGATTCTAATCCCCTAAAATCTCTGGTTCTGGGAAGAACAACATTTATCAAGCGATCGATAAAATCAAACATCCTTTTTCCTCTTAACGTTACCTTATATCCAACAACCATTCCTTCCCTTACTTTAAATGCGGAAATCGCTCTTTTAGCAACCGTAGCAACCGCTTTTTGTCCGGTAATCGCCATAAGATCCCTGGCTACCAGTTGCTGAACCTGTTCATCTCTTAAAACGCTGCCAACGCCAATATTAACCACTACTTTTTTTATCTTGGGAATAGATAAATTATTTCGGTAGCCGAATTTTTCTTTCATTAATGAAATTATTTCTTTTTTGTATTTTTCTTCAATCATATTATATTTCCTGCCCGCATTTTTTACAGACTCTTACTTTTTTTTCGCGGCCCTGAGATATCAATCGATATCCTATTCTTGTCGGCTTTTTGCATTTTGGACAAATTAATTTCACGCTTGAAGCGCTCATTGGGCGAGAAACCTCCACTCTTTGTCCTTTTTCTCCGCTTTTTTTGGGCTTAACGTGTTTTTTTACAATATTAATATTTTCCACCATTAACTTATTGTCTTTAGGAAAAACTTCCACGACTTTACCGCTCTTATTTCTGTCTTTACCTGAAATTATTAAAACCGTATCTCCGTTTTTTATTTTCATACTCTTAAATTACCTCTGGAGCAAGTGAAATTATTTTCACAAAACCCCTGTCTTTTAATTCTCGGGGTACCGGTCCAAAAATTCTGTTTCCCTTTGGTTCTTTTCCGTCCAAAATTACCGCGGCATTATCGTCAAAACGAATATAGGTTCCGTCTTTTCTGCGATAAGCTTTTCTTTGCCTGACGATTATCGCTCTTACTATTTCTTTCTTTTTGATAATTTTTCTTGGTTCGGCCACTTTTACTGAAGCAACAATAATATCTCCAATTTGTGCGTACCTTCTCCTGGTCCCTCCAAGTACTCTAATTACTCGGATTGCTTTCGCTCCGGTGTTGTCGGCAATTTTTAAATTTGTTCCTACTTGAATCATAATAATTTAAATTACAAGACTATCCATTTTTTTTCTTTAGAAATCGGTTTCGATTCTTGGATTGCCACCTTATCTCCGGTTTTATATTTATTCTCCGGATCATGGGCTTTGTATTTTTTGGATGTCCTGTATCTTTTTTTGTATATTGAATGCTGTTTTATGTCTCCCACGGAAACCACGACGGTTTTATCCATCTTATCGGAAACAACCACCCCTTTCAATATTCTTTTATTTGTTTTATTGTCCTGATTCATTTTCTTTTAATATGGTTAATATTTTTGCGATGTCCTTCTTGGTTTGATGAACTTCTCTGATATTCTTAACTTTTCCGCTTGCCAAATTAAATCTCATTTCCCTAAGTTTTTCTCTTATGGTAGCCAGATTGTCTTTAAGTTCCTTTTTTGTTTTTTGCCTTATTTCTTTTATCTTCATAGTATGAATTTTATCTTTGTACAAACTTTGTCTTAATCGGAAGCTTGCGACTTGCCCTTCTTAATGCCTCTCTGGCAATATTTTCCGGAATGCCGTCCATTTCGAAAAGTATTCTCCCTGGCTTTACGGCGACCACATAATGGTCAACGCTGCCCTTTCCCTGACCCATGCCCATTTCTGCGGCTTTTTGGGTGACCGGCTTATCGGGAAAAATTCTTATCCAGATTTTTCCACCCCTTTGAATATATCTGGTCATTGAACGACGCGCTGCCTCAATCTGACGAGATGCTATCCACCTTGCTTCTTCTGCCTTTAATCCAAACGCTCCGAAAGCAAGTTTAGCTCCGCCTTTTGTCACTCCCTTGAGTCTTCTTCTCCCTTTGTGCCATTTTCTGTGTTTTACCTTTTTTGGCTGTAACATATTTTTTATTCAAAAATTTCTCCCTTACATATCCAAACTTTTACCCCAATTACTCCATAAATCGTATGGGCATTTTCTTGGGCATAATCGATATTGGCGCGAATCGTCTGTAAGGGCAAACTTCCCTTTCTTAACCATTCCGTTCTCGCCATTTCTGAACCATTTAACCTTCCGGAAACCCTGACTTTTATGCCCTTAACATCAGAGTTTTGTGATACTTTCTCGACGGTTTGTTTCAAAACCCTGCGAAAAGGCATTCTTCTTTCCAGTTGTTCAGCAACATTTCTAGCCACAACCGTAGCCTGAGTCTCTGATTTTCTGATTTCCTCAACGTCGATTTTTATATCTACTCCTTTTACTTTTCCCTTAAATATTCTCTTTATAACTTCTTTTTTCAAATCCTGAATACCCGTTCCGCCTCTTCCGATAATTATTCCGGGCCTTGCCGCCTTAATTAAAATTTGAATCGAATTTGCGGTTCTTCTGATAATAACATCGTCGATTGCCGCCGCCTTCAATTGTTTTTTTATGAATTCTCTGATGCGATAATCTTTTTCCAGGTTTTCGCGATATTTTCTCACGCTAAACCATTGCGACTTCCAATCACCTAGATTTTTTATTCTGAAAATTTTCGGATGAACTTTATGCGACATAAAATAATTTAGAAAGATTTTCTACGAAATATTTTCTTGGTCAAGCCTTTAAATTTCGATACTTTTTTCACTTCTTTAAGCGGCTTAATTTTAGTCTTATCTGAAGAAGGGGTCTTCGATTCTTCTTTTGTTGTTTTTATTTCTTTTTGTTCCGCTTCTTTTTTGGCTTCTAGGATTTCTTTTTTGATTTCTTTAACCTTAAAGCCTTCTTTGGTTCCAAGAACTAAATTAATACTACATGTTCTTTTCAAAACCTGAAATGCCCTTCCACGAGAAACCGGGCGCCACCTCTTAAACGGAACCCCCTCATCAATTCTTACCTCCTTAACAAATAAACCATCTTTCTCAATCTTGAAGTTGTTTTCTGCATTGGAAACCGCAGAATCCAAAAGTTTCAAAAGATAATCCGAAGTTCTCTGTGGCATAAATTTTAGCTGTGTTCTTGCCTCTTTAATATTCATGCCCTTAATTAAATTAGAAACCAATCTTGCTTTTCTTGGCGCCACATGTAAATAATTCAATTTTGCTTTTATTTCCATAAATTTTATTTACCGGGTTTAGCGGGCGCGGATGCTGCCGGCGTCTCTTGGGTTTTCTGTTCAATCTCTTTTTGTATCTTTCCCCCGTGTCTTACGAATTTACGCGTAGGAGCGAATTCTCCCAGCTTATGACCAACCATTTCCTCAGTTACAAGAACTGGGATATGAATTTTCCCATTATGCACGCCGAAGGTAAAACCAACCATTTCCGGCGTTATAACACAAGCCCTAGACCAAGTATTAATCACAACTCTGTCTCCAAATTTAACTTTTTTAACTTTGGCCAATAATCTTTCGTCGATAAACGGACCTTTTTTGAGTGATCTTGCCATATTTAGTGAGTATTTTTTCTTCTTTGAAGAATTAATTTATCCGAATGTTTTTTACTCTTTCTTGTTCTGACGCCAAATGCCTGTTTGCCCCATGGAGTCTTGGGCCCCCTTCTTAAACCAATCGGTGCCCTTCCCTCGCCACCGCCATGCGGATGATCAACCGGATTCATGGCCGACCCTCTAACCCTCGGTCTTACTCCCCTCCATCTCATTCTTCCCGCTTTGCCCAAATTTTCAAATTTATGTTCGGGATTGCTTAATGCGCCGATTGAGGCCAGACAATTTTCCAGTATCATTCTTACTTCTCCCGAAGGCAAGGCAAGATGAGCATATCCTCCGTCAACGGCCATTACCTGAGCGGAGTTCCCGGCTGATCTGGCGATTTTTCCTCCTTGTCCGGGATTAATTTCGATATTGTAAACAAAAGCTCCTACGGGAATATTCTTCAACGGCATTCGATTTCCGGACTTCAACACAACCTTTTCGCCGGTAAGTATCTCCTCTCCTATTCTTAAGTCTTGTGATGCTAAAACATATCTTTTTTCCCCGTCTTTATAATTAATCAAAGCAATAAAAGAAGATCTGTTCGGGTCGTATTCAATAGACTTTACCACTCCCGGAACGTTCGATTTATCTTGCCTAAAATCAATCATTCTATATTTTTTCTTATGTCCTCCGCCTTTATGTCTAACCGTAATTCTTCCCCATCTTGCCCTACCGGCATTCGACTTCTTTACACCTAAAAGCTTCTTTAAAGGTTTCGCGCCTTTCGTAAGTTGAGAGTCGTCCGCTTTTATTCTTGCCCTTTGTCCTGGCGAAGTGGGATTGAATGTTTTCATAAAATTAGTGGGGTAAAATTTCTATTTTATATCCTTTTTCCAGGGTAACGATTGCCTTCTTGTATCCTGGCTTATGACCAGAAACATTTCTTACTTTTCTACTTTTAGATTTTTCGTTAATTATCCTTACGTCTCTTACTGCAACGCCATACAAATTAACGACCGCATTTTTTATCTGAATTTTATTGGTTGCCTTAAAAACCTTAAAAACGTATTTATTTTGATCCGATAAAAAAGTGGCTTTTTCACTGATATGTGGTTCACGTAATATTTTATAAATATCCTTAAGATTTTTTTTCTTGGAAATCGGTTTTATTGGTCCTGTTTTTGACGCTTTCCCGCCTTCGAGCGGGATCCCGCTCACTGGCGAGACCTTTTCCGGTTTTACTGTTCTATTTTTTGATTTTTTTTGTTCTCTCGAACCACCCGCCATTGATTTAATTTTGTTAAAAAATGACATATTTATTTTTTATCATTTAGATCTTGATTTTTGGTTTTTTCGGTATATGTTTTTTCGATTACCTTAATCGATTCTTTATCCAATAATAAGTATTTAAAAGAAAGTAAATCCAGAACATTCAAGCTGTCAGCTGCGAGTGATTTTACATAATCAATATTCCTGATTGCCTTAAGGATGTTTTCGTTTTTTTTGGAAGTAATTATTAAAATTTTGTGTTTTTTGTTGTCTTTTACGAGTTTGCTCAACAAGTCGTTCATCTTTTTTGTTTTTGCCTCAATCTTTAATTCGTCAACAATAATCATTTCTTTATCCCGAACCTTAGAAGAAAGAACCACGAAAAGAGCTCTCCTTCGCGCTTTCTTGTTGATTTTTCTTTCAAAAACTTTATCGATATTCGGACCAAATGTAACTCCTCCACCAACCCATAACGGTGAACGGGTTGAACCGTGTCTGGCCCTGCCGGTTCCTTTTTGACGCCAAGGTTTTTTTCCACCTCCACGAACCTCGCTTCTATCTTTGGTTTTCGCCAAATGCGTCCTGCGGTTTGCCAATTGAACGTTTACTGCCTGATAAATTAAATCATGATTTATCTCTAAGCCGAAAATTTCTTTCGGCAATCTGGTTGTGCCGACTTCTTGCCCCTCTTGATTGTAAACCGGTAATGTTGACATGTTTTTTAAATCGATTTTATTTCCAAAAGTCTTCCTTTCGGTCCGGGGACTGCTCCTTTTATCGCTAAAAGATTATTACTTATATCTACTGCCGCAATTTTTAAATTTTTTATTGTCACTCTTTCCATGCCGGTATGCCCGGGCATTCTTTTTCCCTTATTAACCCTTTCCGGAAAAGACATCCCGATTGAGCCCGGTCTTCTTAAAACATGACGATGACCGTGCGATGCCGGACCACCCTTAAAGTGATGTCTTTTCACAACCCCCTGAAAACCACGCCCCTTGGAAATTCCGGAAATAATAATTTTTTCTCCCTGAGAAAAAACTGATACATCGATTTTATCTCCGTTTTTAAGTTCAGTGGAGTCTTTTTCTCCCAATCTAAACTCCCTGACCCACTTAAATGGTATATTTTTTTGCGACTTTGTTACTTTCTTTTCCTTAAGATTTTCAAATCCAATTTGAATCGATTTGTAATTTTCTTTTTCTTGAGTTTTTATTTGAGTAACGAAACACGGCCCGGCCTCGATAACGGTCACAGGAATAACGTTTCCTTCTTGGTCAAAAATCTGACTCATGCCTAATTTTTTTCCGAGAATAAATTTCATATAATTCTTACGATTTTTTCTGCCACAACCCCGTAATTATGGGACGGGTGCGAATTAATTTAAAACCAGGACTAAGCCTGGTTTTAAAAACAGACTCATTTTTTGATTTTAAAATAAAATTTTAAAATTTATTTGCATAGTTGCATTTGATTTAAATGCAATAACTAGCCTGAAACTAAATTTTAATTTCAATATCCACTCCTGCCGGCAGATTTAAATTCATTAATGCATCAATAATTTTAGGAGTGGGATTAGAAATATCAATCAGACGTTTATGCGTCCTCATTTCAAACTGTTCTCTTGCGTCTTTGTGAACAAAACTCGATCTGTTTACAGTATATTTCTGGGTTTGCGTGGGAAGAGGCACCGGCCCGATAACTTCTGCGCCATAACGTTCGGCTGTTTCGATAATCTGGCGTGCCGACTGGTCAACAATCTTGTGATCGAATGCCCGAATTTTAATCCGCAAACGTTGTTTTGCTTCCGAAATTTGATTTTTAGAAGTGCTTTGTTCGATTTCTTTTTCTTTCTTTTTGATTGCCATAAATTGATAATCTTCGCCAATACTACAATTTTGGTGTTTTTCGATTCCTTGTTTTGGTCTTTTTACTTGATAATTTTTGTAACCACTCCCGCTCCAACTGTTTTGCCTCCCTCGCGAATAGCAAATCTCTGTTTTTCTTCCAATGCAATCGGATTAATCAGATTTATCATTACTTTCACCGTATCTCCAGGCATTACCATTTCTGTTCCTTCGGGTAAACTTACTACATCACCGGTTACGTCTGTGGTTCGGATATAAAATTGCGGTTTATAGCCCTTAAAAAATGGGGTGTGTCTGCCGCCTTCTTCTTTGCTTAAAATGTAAACTTCACCTTCAAAATCAGTGTGGGGCGTTACGCTACCCGGCTTGACAATAACCTGGCCTCTTTCAACGTCTTCTTTCTTCAACCCCCTTAAAAGTATTCCGGCATTATCTCCTGCCATGCCCTCATCAAGAGATTTATTAAACATTTCGATACCCGTAACAACGGTTTTCTGCGTTGGCTTAATTCCAACCACCTCTACTTCGTCATTTACCTTAATAACGCCTCTTTCAATTTTCCCAGTAACTACGGTTCCACGCCCCTCAATTGAGAAAATATCTTCAATCGGCATCAAAAATGGTTTGTCGGTTTCTCTTTTCGGTTCGGGAATATATTCATCCAGTGTCTTCACTAGTTCAAAAATACATTTTGCGTCTTCGGAATCCGGAGAGCTTGCTTCAAGCGCCTTTAATGCGGATCCTCTAATTATCGGAGTCTTGTCTCCGGGAAAATTATATTTAGTCAAAAGCTCTCTGACTTCCGCCTCCACTAAATCAATTAATTCCGGATCATCAACCTGGTCAACCTTATTCAGAAAAACAATAATCGACGGCACGCCAACCTGATAAGCCAAAAGAATGTGTTCTCTGGTTTGAGGCATCGGGCCATCTGCGGCAGAAACAACCAAAATCGCTCCATCCATTTGGGCTGCACCGGTAATCATATTTTTAATATAGTCGGCGTGGCCAGGAGCATCAATATGAGCATAGTGTCTTTTTTCGCTTTCATATTCAACATGCGCCAAGGCAATAGTAATGCCTCGCTCTCTTTCTTCTGGGGCGCTATCAATTTCATTAACACCCTTTTTGGATGCGACAAAACCCTTTGCGCTCAACTGCTTCAAAATCGCAGCAGTCAGAGTGGTTTTTCCGTGGTCAACATGACCGATTGTCCCAACATTTACATGGGGCTTTGTTCTTTCAAATTTTCCTGCCATAAATTTTTAATTTAAGTAACAAGAAGCAATAAACAGGTAACAGAAATACTGTTACTTGAATGTTGTTGCCTGAATACTATTAGTTATTTACTTTTGACAATTAACTATTAGTTTAAATAATAAATAATCTTTAGTCAAGGTTTTAATTACGATTTTACTTCCTCTTGCCTTCGATTATCTCTTGAGCGATATTTGCCGGAACTTCGGCATAATGATTAAATTCCATAGTAAAACTTCCCCTTCCCTCGGTCATTGAACGAAGCTTGGTTGCATAACCAAACATTTCAGAAAGCGGAACCTTGGCATTAACAATTTTTATATTTCCTCTTTCGTCCGTTTTTTCGATCCTTGCTCTCTTACTGTTTAAGTCGCCGGCGACATCTCCAAAAAATTGCTCAGGAATGGCTGCTCCCACTTTCATTATTGGTTCAAGTAAAACCAGCTTTGCTCTTTTTGAGGCCTCCTGAAAAGCCAACGAGCCGGCAATCTTGAAAGCCGCTTCCGAAGAATCGACCTCATGAAAAGAACCGTCGTAAAGCGTGGCCCTCATATCGACAACCGGATAACCGGCCATCACTCCTCTCGCCATCGCCTCTTTAATTCCTTTTTGTACCGCGGGAACATACTCAGAGGGAATAGTTCCACCCTTAATAGCATTTACAAACTCGAATCCCGTACCTCTTTCCATTGGTTCAACTTTTAGCCAAACGTGGCCATATTGTCCGCGACCCCCTGATTGCTTGATATACTTACCTTCGGCTTCGGCCGTACCTAAAATCGTTTCTTTGTATGCCACCTGCGGCCTACCAACATTGGTTTCAACATTAAATTCCCGCTTCATCCGGTCAACAATAATTTCTAAATGCAATTCACCCATTCCCTCAATCAGGGTTTGCCCGGTTTCTTCGTTAGATTTAATCCTGAATGTTGGATCTTCATCGGTTAATCTCTTTAAAGCAAGACCCAATCTTTCCTGATCAGCTTTAGTTTTGGGCTCGATACTCATAGATATTACCGGCTCCATAAATTTAATCTGCTCTAATACAATCGGATTATTTTCATCACAAAAAGTATGACTGGTTTTGGCGTCTTTTAGACCAGCCGCGGCAGCGATTTCTCCGGCATAAACAATACTCACTTCTTCTCTTTTATCTGCCTGAAGCCGTACGATTCTTCCCAGTCTTTCTTTTTTATCAATTGTGGAATTATAAATATATGATCCGGCCGAAACGGTTCCCGAATATACCCTAAAAAATGTTAGTTGTCCGACAAACGGATCACTTTGCAATTTAAAAGCAAGTGCGGCAAAGGGCTCTTCATCTGATGCATGCCTAACAATTTCTTCTCCTGTTTTTGGATCAGTGCCTCTAACCGGAGGAATATCCAACGGACTTGGCAAATAATCAACCACAGCGTCCAAAACAAGCTGAACTCCTTTATTTTTCAGAGCCGAGCCGGCAAAAACCGGAAAAATTTTATTAGCAATTACCGCTTTGCGCAAAACAGTCTTCAATTCATCAACTGGAATTTCCCTGCCTTCTAAATAATTGCTCATTAATTTTTCGTTTTCGCTGACGATTTTTTCGACTAATTCAGCGTGGTATTTTTTCGCTTCTTCCAGGCGTTCCTGCGGAATCTCTTGCTCAATAACTTTTTCTCCCTTTTCTCCTTCAAAATAATATGCCTTCATTTTTAAAAGATCGATTACACCTTTGTGATTTTCTTCCAGGCCGATGGGAATCTGCATCCTAATTGCGTTTTTGTTCAAACAGTCCAAAATCGATTTAAACGAATTTTCAAAAGACGCTCCCATTCTATCCAGTTTGTTAATAAAGCATAACCTGGGAACATTTTCTTCGTCTGCGTAACGCCAGTTTGTCTCTGATTGCGGCTCAACCCCGGCCACCCCATCAAAAACAACCACCGCTCCGTCCAGGACGTGCAGTGATCTTTTAACTTCGGCCGTAAAATCAATATGGCCCGGGGTATCAATAATATTAAAACGAACCTTCTCTGAGGTATCCGTAATCGGCATATAGGTCGGGTTCCAAAAACAAGTAATAGCTGCGGCGGTAATAGTAATTCCACGCTCCCGTTCCTGCTCCATCCAATCAGTTACCGTATCTCCTTCATGGACTTCGCCGATTTTATGTGTCATTCCGGTATAATATAAAACTCTTTCTGATGTGGTGGTTTTGCCGGCATCAATATGAGCAATGATTCCAAAGTTCCTAACCTTTTCTAATGGATAATCTCTTGCCATATATTTTACCAGGCAAAGTGTGCAAAAGCACGATTGGCTTCGGCAACCTTATGTGTATCTTCTTTTTTCTTTACCGCATCACCTATATTATTGTATGCGTCGGTAAGTTCTTTGGCTAGTTTTTCCGCCATGCGCGCTCCTTTTTTCTTTCTTGAAACGCTGATAATCCAACGGATTGATAGCGCCTCCCTTCTCTTGCCCTTCACCTCGTAAGGAACCTGATAATTAGCTCCACCAACTCTTTTTGATTTCACCTCCAATAGGGGAGAGGTATTTTTTATTGCTTCTTCCAGCACCTCTAATAAATTTTCTTTTTTAAGATTTTTGCCCGCGATTTCCAGCGCAGAATAAAAAACGCTTTGTGCTGTTGATTTCTTACCCCCCTCCATCATTTTATTGATAAATTTGGTAACTAAAACACTCCCATATTTCGGATCGGGGTTTAATTCTCTTTTGAATGTTCTTTTTCTACGCATAATTGAATATAGTATTACCTTATTTCTTTACTTCTTTTTTCGCTCCACCAATATCTTTTTTGGCACCATATTTCGATCGCTGTTGTTTTCTCCCCTCTACTCCGCCAGTATCTAAAACTCCACGAACAATATGATATCTTACACCAGGCAAATCCTTTACTCTCCCGCCACGAATCACCACTATTGAATGCTCTTGAAGATTGTGTCCTTCGCCAGGAATATAAGCAGTTACTTCCATTCCATTAGTTAGCCTTACCCTGGCAACTTTTCTCAGTGCGGAATTCGGTTTTTTTGGCGTAGTGGTATAGACCTTAACACAAACACCCCTTTTAAATGGAGAAAAGGATTTTATCGGGCGATTTTTAGGTACATTAAATCCCCTCCTCAGAGCCGGAGTTTTTGGCTTGGCCTTACTTATCTTTCTCGGCCTTTTCATTAATTGATGAATTGTAGGCATGTTCCTTTATTATTAATAAATTCTCCCAATGCTGTTGAGATTATTTTTAAAAGATAACAATTATTTAAGATTTAGTCAAGTAAAGTCGGGATACCCGGAATTGAACCGGGGCTACGCCCACCCCAAGGGCGCGGACTACCACTATCCGATATCCCGGTAATCAATACGGGATAAAGGTGCGTATTCACCCCGTACGACCCCGCCTTGCGGGACTCGTTCGGGGCTGCCGCCATACCACACCCCGGAAATTATTTCTTGCTGCCTAGTTTTTTAATACACTTAGTGCAGGCTTTTACTCTTTTTCCGTTTGCTAATTTTACCCATTGCAAATTTGGGTATTTCCTTTTTTTTATGGTAGGATTATACTTGCTTCTTAATTTTTTTCTGATTGTTACCATGGCTGATTTCTTGTCGCACATGTCGCAAATTCTGCTCATTTTTTTCAATCCCATTAGGAATTAATTGATTAACTTAAAAAATATCATATATTTATTTTTTTAGCAAATAAATGGACCCGATTCTTATTCTAATTCAAATTGCGGTATTGCTAATGTCAGTGGTGATCCACGAGGTTTCGCACGGATTGATGGCAAACTACCTAGGCGACCCCACGGCAAAATATGCAGGAAGATTAAACCTGAACCCATTAAAACACTTAGACTTATGGGGCTCTTTTTTAATCCCTCTTTTTCTTTTAATATTCAGGTCTCCGTTTCTTTTCGGCTACGCGAAACCGGTTCCCTATAATCCGAACAATCTGAGAAATAAAAAATGGGGCCCGGCAATGGTTGCGGCGGCCGGCCCTCTATCGAATTTGATTATTGTTTTAATTTTTGGATTAACTCTAAGATTTTTTCCGATTGGCAGCTCAATGTATCTTGATAATCTGGCCAGAGTATTTATCTATATAGTAATCCTGAATTTGGTTTTAGCCGTATTTAATGCAATGCCGATTCCGCCGCTCGACGGATCAAAGATAATTTCCGCTGTCCTCCCCTACAGGTACCAGACAATAATTACGGGGATGGAAAAATACGGAATGATTCTGGTTATGTTTTTTGTGTTTTTTATTTTTCAATACATTACTCCGGTTATTTTCTGGTTTTTTAAAATTATTGTCGGCTCGCGATTTATTTAATATTGCAAAATTATCCCGCTTATGCTAAATTGAAGTCTGCTCTTTGGAAATAAATCAAAAAATATAAAGGAGGTTAAAGTGGGACACAAGAATTCTTCAAGTGAAATCAATCGAATGGTATCGAGCTGGAAAAGCGGAATTATCGAGTATGTCGACGAAATGGGCGAACTGCAGAAATGTAAAGACGAACCGACAAAACTTCTAACCATCTTTAATAGGATAAGAAATGATTCTCGAATGAGACTTACGGGCAAGGGCCTAAGAAAAGCCTTCGAATTGAAAGACATTCCCGACAAAATCTGGACATTCATCAGAAAAATCAAGTACCTGCCAACATATTTCCGCTCGAAAAGAAACAAATTCCTTTATCGGTTCAAATCCATCAAAGATGAACTCCGCCAGATCATTAAAAAAACTTGCTGTTTCGGTCCTCTCGACAAGGGAGACGACAAATGAGTCGTCTCCTATTTTTTTATTTCGAAATTCAAACCATCGCTGAAAATTTTTATATCTCCGTCTCTTCCGGTTTGCAGAATTCTCATATTATTCAATCTTTCTAATACCTCTTGATGCGGATGACCGTATTGATTATCCTTGCCAACCTCGATTATTGCCAATAGAGCATTAACCGCTTTTAAAAATTCTTCTGTTGTTGATGTTTTACTACCATGGTGCGAAATTTTCAAAATATCGGAATTCAGATTAATATCCGCAGAAACTAATTTGTTTTCCGTGGTTTTCTCAATATCGCCCGTAAATAATACTTCAAAATCACCATAAACCAATTTACTGACAACAGAACTGTTATTGGTGTCCGATATAATTTTTCCGGCCAAATTTTCAAAAGGATATAATATATTTACATTTATATTACCACCTAAATTAATTATTCCGCCTGCTTTAGCAATATAAATCGGAATTTTTTTTTCTTGCAAAAGATTAATCCATTCTTTATATTCCTGCGTATCTCTGATAATTCCTGCAGTAATCACGGCACCGATATCATGTCTTTTCAAAACCTCGATTAATCCGTTAAGATGGTCTGCTTCCGGATGAGTTAAAATAATTAAATCAATATATCGGTCATAAAAAGACATTGCTTTCCCCAGTTTTTCCAAAATTGACATATCCGGACCACCGTCAATAAGAATTTGCTGCCTCCGGGGTGTTTCGATAAATTCCGCATCACCCTGGCCAACGTCAAAAAATTCCACTTTCAAAAATTCTCCGCTTTCTTGAGTGAAAACAAAAATCCAAACAATAATCATCACCAGAAATAAACCAATCAGAAGACCAATTTTTTGCTTCTTTTGAATAACCATATTGCTCCAATTAATAAAGCGTAATATCCGACTAAAAATCCCCAGTGGATATTTTGAATTTCTTTTGCCGCCCAAGGGATCTTAGAAAACCAATCGATTATTCTCAAAACGTAAGCAACTCCCAGGTATGCGGGCCAGAGTAAAATCTTTCCCAGAAATCCCAAAATCATCGTTCCGGTAATAAAAATTAAACCAATAATAGTCAAAAACGTGATAAGGGGTACGATTAAAATATTGGTTATTGGCGAGATAAAAGAAATTCTGCCAAAATTATAAATTAAAATCGGCAAAACCGCGATTTGTGCAGCCAGAGTTGTGGTAATAATCTGCAACAAGCCATTAAGTTCTTCTTTTTTAATTCTTTTTAAAATCAGTTCATCAAAAATCGGCTTGATATAAATCAATCCAAAAACCGCAAGAAAAGATAATTGAAACCCGACATCGTATCTCAATAACAAAGGATTAAAAACAAGCATAATCGCCGCCGCAAAAACCATAATCCTCGCAGCATTACTGATTCTGCCGATCTTCTGCGCATATAAAAGAATTGCACCCATAATTCCCGCACGTACTGCTGAAGCAGGTGCGCCGACCATCAGGATAAAAAGAAAAATCAGAGCCAGAGCAAACCAAAACGCCTGTTTACGCCACAAACCTAGCGCAATCAATAAAAACATCATGATTTCAGAAATAATCACAATATTCATACCCGATATTGCAACAATATGACTGGTACCGGTAATATTCAAAGAATTTTTTAAATCCTCGGAAAATATCTGCTTATTGCCCAAAATAATTCCCTCAAGCAATGAAACCTCGGGAAAGGGCATGATTTTTTCAATCGCATTGGTAGTTTTGTTTTTGAATTTAAGAATTGCACCGAATATCGAATTACCCCCATTTCTTTCCAGGATCTCGATTTTTGGCCAATAACTTAAATAATATATTCCCTCTTTTGCCAAATAATTTTTATAATTGAATTCGTCAAAAACTTTTGGCTCTTGCAGGGTTCCTTGAATTTTTAAAACATCGCCATAAAAATATTGCGGATAATTTCCAATACTGACCAAAATTTTTCCCTTTTCTGTTTTTACGGTTAACTTTGTGCTGTTGCTTTTAATTTCCGGTTCTTTGATTACGGTACCAATAAAAATTCCCTCGCCAAAATTTTGGTGGGGAATTTTTTCGATTAATTTCGGCGAAAAGAAAAATACTCCTCCGATAAACACTAAACAAATTATCAGAAAAATATTCGATATTTTCATAAACGAAGTTCAACTTCTCCAATGTATTTCTTTAGAATTTTTCCGAATTCTTTCAGGGTTTCATCCGCATACGGTTTAACTTTTTCGAAATTTTTATCCAAAACTTTTTTATTCCGGAACTGCTGCAGGGCGATTTTTTTTACGCCCTTTAACCATCTCCCGATTTTTTCGATGTCCTCTTTCTCAACCAGTCCCGGCACAACCGTAGTCCTAAATTCGTAATCAATTCCCGAGTTTTTTATCAATTCCACGCTTTGTTCAATGTTTTTTGTATCGATTCTTACATTTACTGCCTGTCCATATTTTTCTAAACTGGTTTTAATATCCATGGCAATAAAATCAACCAGCCCTTCTTTAACTAATTTACTTATAGCTTCCGGATTACTGCCGTTTGTATCCAGCTTTATTAAGAAACCCATATCTTTTATCTTTTTAACAAAATCAATCAAGTCCGGATAAATTGTCGGCTCTCCGCCGGTAATACAAGCCCCCTCAATGAGTCCTTCTTTTCCTTTTAAGAATTCAAAAAAATCTTTTTCGTTAATTTCGTTCTGCTCTCCGCTCCAATTTACCAATTCCGGATTATGACAAAAACCGCACTTGAAATTGCAGCCGATTAAAAAAACAGTGGCCGCTACCTTACCGGGATAATCAACCAGAGTAAGTTTTTGCAAACCACCGATTTTCATATTTAAAGTTAATTTTTGACCTTAAATTCTTTTCTGTCTTTAAATTCCTGCTGCTTGCCCTTATTCCATTGTTGAACCGGGCGCAAATACCCGACAATGCGCGAATAAACCTCACAAGGCTGCTCGATTAAACACTTTGGGCAAGTAAAGTGTTCTCCGGAAATGTAACCATGATTTGGGCAAATACTAAATGTCGGCGTAATCGTAAAATATGGTAAATGGAATTTGGAAAATACTTTTTTAATCATTTTCTTCACGCTTTCAATATTGGTAATTTTCTCGCCGATAAATCCATGCAGTACCGTTCCGCCGGTATATTTCGTTTGTAAATCATCCTGTAACTTAATTGCGTCAAATAAATCATCAGTGTAATCAACCGGCAATTGCGTGGAATTCGTATAATAAGGATCTCCGTTTCCCGCGGTAATAATGTCCGGATATTGTTTTTTATCCATTCTTGCCAATCGATACGATGTTCCCTCTCCCGGAGATGCCTCGAGATTATACATGCTTCCGGTAGATTCCTGGTATTTAACCATTCTGTCGCGCATAAATTCCAAAACCTCAATAGCAAATTTTCTGCCATCGGAACTGGCAATATCTTTCTTCATAAAATTCAAAAGCGCTTCATTCATTCCGATTAATCCAATAGTGGAAAAATGATTGCCCCAATACGAACCACGCATTCTTTTTACGCCATCAAGATAAAATTTAGCATAAGGATAAAGTCCTTTTTCGCTGAAACTTTCCAGCGTCTTTCTTTTCATTTCCAGAGATTCTTTGGCCAAATCCATTAAATGACTCAGCCTGCTAAAAAATTCTTCTTTGGTTTTGGCAAGATAACCAATACGTGGCATATTGATGGTTACAACCCCAATAGAGCCGGTTAGAGGGGAAGCACCAAATAATCCCCCTCCCCTTTTGTAAAGCTCCCGATTGTCCAGGCGTAAACGGCAACACATCGAACGTGCGTCTTCAGGATTCATTTCACTGTTAATAAAATTCGCGAAATAGGGGATACCATATTTCGCAGTCATTTCCCACATCGTGTCCAAAACCGGATTTTCCCAATTGAAATTTTTAGTAATATTGTAAGTCGGAATAGGAAAGGTGAATACTCTTCCCGAAGCATCGCCCTCGGACATCACTTCGGCAAAAGCTTTATTAATAATATCCATTTCCGGTTGAAATTCTTTGTAGGTTTCTTTTTGCGCTTTACCGCCGATGATTACCGGAACATCTTTCAAGTTTTCCGGAATCACCACGTCTAAAGTAATATTAGTAAATGGAGTCTGAAAACCAACCCTGGTAGGAACATTACAATTATATACAAATTCCTGTAGCGCCTGCTTGACTTGTTTGTATTCTAAATTATCATGTCTGATAAATGGAGCAAGCAAGGTATCGAAATTGGAAAAAGCCTCTGCTCCGGCTGTTTCCCCCTGAAGCGTATAAAAGAAATTAACGATATGACCCAACGCAACCCTTAAATGCTTGGCTGGAACGGTTTCTATTTTTCCGGGAACGCCGCGAAATCCCCTTAATAGTAAATCAGTTAAATCCCAACCACAACAATAAGTTGCCAAAACTCCCAAGTCATGAATATGAAAGTCTCCGGCGTCAACTGCCTCTCTTATTTCCTGCGGATAAATTTTACTTAACCAATATCTTTTGGTTACAAAATTGGAAATATGATTATTCAGGCCCTGTAATGAATAGGCCATATTACTGTTTTCTCTAACCTCCCAATTTAAATCTTCCAAATATCCGTTCACCATGTCTAGTGCTTCGTCCGTGGCGATTTTTGTTTCTCTGATTCTTCTTCTTTGTTCACGGTAAAGAATATATGCCCTGGCCGTATCGGCAAAATCATTAAGAATCAAAACCTCTTCAACTAAATCCTGAATCTCTTCAACTGTCGGCGTATAGCCTTTTTTAAATCTTTTATTTAATAAAACCACCACCCGGTCGGAAAGTCTTTTGGCGACTCTTTGTCCTCCCGAATTGGTGGCGGTAAATGCTTTAAAAATCGCTTCGGTAATTTTCTCCTGACTAAAATCGAGTATTCTTCCGTCTCTCTTTTTTATTTGTAGAAATTTATTTTTTATCATACCCTGTAGTAGATTTTTTACTAAATTAAAACTTGTTTTGATGCCCCGGCATCAGTCAAAAATTCACTACGGGACATACAAAATTATTCAACTAATACTTAATTTTAATCAATTTAAAAAATCATAGCAAGTGGAAAAAAGTTTCGCCAAGCTGATTGGTAAAAGCCTAAAGTTTATATTTGCATTAAGGGGGTGAAAGTCATTAATGTAAAAAATAAAATAAGGGAGATGTAGGGTCTCCCCCTTATGGGCAAATATAGGCTTTGGGTTTTTACGCAATAATTTTATTTCATTTCATCCAAAACCGCGTTAATGGTCATTTCTTCTTTACCTCTTAATACTTTTAAATTCACGGTTTCCCCGGGACTATACTGCAAAATCAATTTCGATAAAGGATTTTCTTCGTTTATTTTTGTTCCATTAAGTTCTAAAATAATATCACCTTCTATTAATCCCGCTTTATCCGCAGCACCACCCGAAATGATTGCCGGTTCGTTTTTATTGTCTCCCCTGTTGATTAGGGCGCCATAATCAACCGACAATTTATTGCTTTCAGCAATTACTTTATTCACAAGAATATAACGTAAGCCAAGCATCGGATAAACTATTCTTCCGCTTTTTTTAATGTCACTGATATCTTTTTTAATTTTATTTACCGGTATGGCAAAACCAATACTTTGCGCATCTTGTGCGATAGCAGTATTAATGCCGATAACTTCTCCATAAAGATTCAGAAGCGGTCCTCCGGAATTTCCCGGATTAATCGCTGTGTCGGTTTGAATTAATTGTTCAAGCTGTTCGCTTACTCCACCACCACTGGCAGTAATCGTTCTCAATAGCCCGGAAATTATTCCCGCGCTAACCGTATTTCTGAATTCTCCTAGAGCATTACCAATAGCAATCACTGTCTGGCCAATTTCTAATTTGTCCGAATCGCCCAGTCTAACCATAGAAAGATCGGTTCCGGGAATTTGCAAAATCGCAACATCTTGAATCGGATCTCTGGCCAAAACATTTGCTTTGTATTCTTTTCCGTCATTGGTAAACACGGAATATTCGGCCTCTTCATCGGCAACAACATGCTTATTGGTAATAATTAATCCGTCTCGCGAAACAATAAATCCGGTTCCCCCGCCAACCTTCTGCAGTTCTTTTCCTTTTTCGCGCAGAATCGGAATACGAATATCGAACGGACTGTTTTCTCCGAACGGATTATAGTAACCGCGTTCCAGTATCGGAATAAGCTTACTGACAATAATGCTTACCACTGCCGGAGATACTTCTTTTACCGCTTCGGGAATGGTTTTTTCAATTCCCTTGTTTGTGGTTGAATTAATTCCGTTAATTGCCGCCTTTTTATTGTTCAGACCAATTAAGCAGGCGGAAGAAAGTAGGCCGGAAATAAAACCAAAAATAATCGCCAAAGCAATGGTAATAAAAATTTGTTTTTTTACCATTTTCATCAAGTTTTTTATTTTTCCGTTGAATTTTTTGAAATCCGGAATTTTTATTTTTAAATCCGGATTATAAAAGTGAAATGATTTCATATATTTAATAGGTTAATTCCACCGCCCTGCTCGTCTCTTTGTAGAGACCGGCCGAACTAATTGTTCTGGTCGGGCTTGTTCCGGCAAAAACAACTTCATAGGTTATACCCTCGCTCAAATATCCCTGAAAATTAGATGCTGTTCCTTGTGGAATAGCCATGACCAAATCGGCATAAAGTCCTTCTTCGATTCCTGCTTCTGCGGCGTAGTATGCAATAAATGATTGTGGAAGTTCACGGGACATTTTTATTTCCCCCAGGCTTAGCCCGGAAATTCCCATGGCAATTGCCAAAACCGCCGACATAATCAACATTGTCAGAAATAATGTTGCGCCTTTTTTGTTTCCTTTTTTCATAAATCAAATTAAGGTAGGTCCGGGGTTCTTTGCGAGAGTGTTGTTTGCAAATCAATTCTTGCCTGTTCTTCGATTTTTGCACCAATTCCCTGAACACTAAGAGTAATGGTAACTTTCGGCTCTAAGTTGTCAGCGGTTCCAATTCCCGCAGTATAAAAATTTCCGTTTACAACTGTATCGACAGAATTTATCGGCCCGCCCAGATTTCCGGGAATCGTTCTTCTTTCAATTTTTCCGTTAACAAAACTATATCCGATTCTTTCTCCGCCCGGAAGAATAATATCGAGCGCAGAAGCAGTGCTACCGCTAATAATACTCATTCTAATTTCTTTAGTTATAAACTCAAGAAGAAATCTGGCATTTTCCTGAACATTCTGTAATGCCAAAACTTTGCGCTGGGCGCTTATACCCATAGACAATAAAGTTAAAACTGCAACAATGGCAATTGAAAACAAGGCCATAGAAACAATCAATTCCATTAAAGTAATTCCTTTGCTGTTTTTTTTATAAAGCTTTTTCATGATTAGGTTTCTTCCAGCCAATTATAAAGCCTGGTTTCCGCACTGATAATTTGATTTCTCCCTCTTTCACTCCAAGTTACTTCAGAAACAACCCTGATTTGATTATTGCCGATATGCTCAATGGTTATTTTTCTGTAAAACAAGGTATTGTCTCCGCCATCATATTGATAAAACCCATTATTCAACCTAAGGGGCGTTATGGAAAAATTAAGCAGTCCCGAAGAATCATACTGAGCCCGGTAATCTCCAGGATCCATGTCTTGCCTCCAATTCAAGGCTGTTCTACGTCCCGCAAGCCAATTATTGTCCCTTATATTTCTTACAATTTCCAGGCCTTCTTGTGACAAACCAATGGCAATAATTTTTGACCTCGAGGCCTTGGTGCTATTTACGGTTAAGATTATTAAAGCCAGCGCAGAAGTCAAAATAGAGATAATCACGCCCATGGCAACGATTACCTCCATTAAAGTAAATCCATTTTTCAGTTTTCGAAATTTTAATAATCTTTTCATTTTATTGAATATTTATTTCTCCGGTTGTATTCACGATAATATTCCTGCAATAGACAGAAGGACAAGTTTTCCCAACTCTTCTAACGGTAATCGTACGGGACGTAGCACCCGAAGGGTAGAAACGAACAACCCCATTGGGAACTTGAAATATTATACTCAAATTATCATCCCCACCAAGAGAAGAAATTTCGATTCCTGCTTCCACTTGCGTAGTTGTCTCTTCGAGCTTTTCGGAATTTTGATATCCATCGTTACCCAAAACCTGGACATAAATAAAATAAGTTGGATTTAATCTTTGAAAATAAATTCCATAATCCGGAACCTTCCATTCTCCTCCTCCGGAAGCCCAGAATATTTGTTTACCACTTAAAGCAAAACCCTGTGCCTTTCTGATGTTTTGCACAACTTGCCGTACTACTCTTTGCAGTTGATACTGGCTTTCGTTTTTGCGCCAATTAACAATCATCATCGAAGAAATTATACCAATAACAAAAATCGCCACCAGTGCTTCAATTAAAGTAAATCCTGCACTATTTTTGGTGGTTTTAGAGATTAGTGTTTTTAATATGTTTTTGAATTTATATAACAAATTTACGGAATTAAAACTATTAATAGTGCAGGACAAGTCCCTGCTTTTTTTTACGCATCAACTGAATATGCTTAAATACCAATCCAATAGATAGTTTCCCCAAAACAAGGCGATGAATGCGGCTCCGGTCAGAAACGGGCCAAGCGGGATTTCCGATTTCAGTTTTTTCTTTTTCAGAATCATTAAAATTACGGCAACAATCGCGCCGACAAAAAACGTCAGAAATAAAGTCGCAAAAAGCTGATATATCCCAAAAATCAATCCCAAAAGAATACCGATTTTAATATCACCGATTCCCATCCACTTACCCTTGGAAACCAGAACCCAGAAAAGAAAAAATCCGCCCATAACTGTTGCGCCCAGAATCGAAAAAAAGAAAACCGAAAATTGGTTAGTGATTAAGGCAAGATAAGTATCGTATAAAAAAGAAATAAATATTGCCGGATAAATAATTTTATCGGAAACCAAATAATACTTAAAATCGTAAACAAAAATTACTATCAAAAAACAGGAAACAACCAATAAGTAACCGATGTTGACCAGACCGTAAAAAGAAAAATCGGCAAAATAGAAAACAATCAGAGCAAAAATCAATCCGGTGAAAAATTCCACAATCGGATATTGCCAGGATATTTTTTTATGGCAGCGACGGCATTTTCCTTTTTGAATAAAAAAACTCACCACGGGAATGAGCTCAAACCATCTCAATTTTCTTTTACAAAAAGGGCAATGGGAGGGATTTTTGACAATTGATTTGTTTTTCTTTAAACGCAGAACCACCACGTTCAAAAAACTTCCCACGATTGTTCCGAATATAAAAAATAAAACATAGAAAATAAACATTCTAAAAATAGCTCAATAATCCAAGACTCACCTAAATTTCAAAATTTTAAAAATCCGAAAATTTTTAGGTAAAATCCGAATATTGAGCCATTAATTTAAGGCATCACACAGTAAGCCGGATCCACGCAAGAAGCGCTATTTGCAACAGTACAACCCAAAGGCTCACCATCAACGTCAGTGACAAAAGCAGGATTACCGGCAAGCTCTAAACGCGCCTTAAGAACATATTCGGCGCCAGTAGTAAGAGTGGAAGAATATGCATACCAATAAGTTGCACCATTTAAGGGATCAATTGGAACTTCAGTCATGTATCCACCACCTTCCAGGGCGGTAGTCATTTGATTTTGCCAGTTCGCTGAAGTGCAGCCCGCCGTTATCAATGGATAAGCGTTATTATTATTGTCATAATACAGTTCCAATGCTAAAGCAACTTGCCGCAAGTCGCTCAACCTTCTTGAATCACGAGCCTTTTGCCTGGCGGTATTTAACGATACCAAAACAATACTTGCCAAAAGGCCGATAATCGCGATTACCACTAAAAGTTCCACCAAGGTAAATCCTTTGGTTTTTTTATTTTTAAACATATTTTTCGAATTAATTTTGTTGATTAGCCGAACACTCTACTCTGTCCCGACAAAAAGCCGGGACAGAATCTGATTATCAAGCTAATTTACGCTTATGGTTCAATACAATAGAACTGACCGGAAGCACCGGCGGTATCCACGCAACTGCAACCCAAAACCGTTCCGTCAACATCGGTAGTAAAAGCCTGATTTGTTGTTTGTTCCAATTGCGCTCTTAAAACATAATCCTTCAAATCGGTATTGTAGGCATAAGCAACACTGCCTCCGCCCGGGTCAACAGGAACGACTGTCATATAGCCTACGCCACCCTCTACAGCCGTAACCATTGCTGCCCAGTCATCGCAAGCCGCTGCCTCAGCATCTCCGGGATAACCGGTAGCGGTATTGTCGTCATAATACATTTCCAGAGCCAATGCAATTTGACGCATATCCGCAACTCTTCTTACGTCTCTTGCTTTCTGTCGGGCAGTATTTAACGATACCAGAACAATGGTTGCCAAAATACCGATAATAGAAATAACCACCAATAGCTCGATAAGGGTAAAGCCCTTAGTTTTGTGGATTTTTTTCATATTTTTCGAATTAATTTTGTTGATTAGCCGAACACTCTACTCTGTCCCGACAAAAAGCCGGGACAGAATCTGATTATCAAGCTAATTTACGCTTATGGTTGAATACAATAGAACTGACCGGAAGCACCGGCGGTATCCACGCAACTGCAACCCAAAACCGTTCCGTCAACATCGGTATTGAAAGCCTGATTTGCTGTTTGTTCCAATTGCGCTCTTAAAACATAATCCTTCAAATCGGTATTGTAGGCATAAGCAACACTGCCTCCGCCCGGGTCAACAGGAACGACTGTCATATATCCTACGCCACCCTGTACAGCCGTAACCATTGCTGCCCAGTCATCGCAAGCCGCTGCCTCAGCATCTCCGGGATAACCGGTAGCGGTATTGTCGTCATAATACATTTCCAAGGCCAATGCAATTTGACGCATATCCCCGACTCTTCTTACGTCTCTTGCTTTCTGTCGGGCAGTATTTAACGATACCAGAACAATGGTTGCCAAAATACCGATAATGGCGATAACCACCAACAACTCAATCAGGGTAAAACCTTTTTTGTCGTGTTTCATAAAACAAATTTGTGAAACCAATTTATAAACAGATTACAAATTGAATTTCAAAAAATTAATTGTTAATTTCAATTTTTAAATTCCTAACTCGACCTTTAATCTTATTGTTAATTTATTATCCCTGTTTATATTATATCACAAACTCGAACCAATGTTGTATATAGGCATCAAGATTGAAGCAACCAAGAACCCGACTGCGCCTCCCAAAACCAGAATCATCATCGGTTCAATCAATTGCGTCATATTCGAAACCATTCTGTCCACTTCCTGCTGGTAAAATAAAGCAACCTTATCGAGAATCGGCTCGAGCGCCGCGGTTTTTTCCCCGACCGCAACCATTTGTGTAAGCATTGGAGTAAATTGCTTGGGATAACCGGAAAACGCGGAAGCAATTGTTTTCCCCACCTTCACTCTGTCTTTTGCTTCCTGAATAATTTTTTCGTAGACACTATTACCGATAACCGTCGAAGTTATATCCAGGGCTTTAAGAATCGGAATGCCGCCAGCAAGCAGTGTTCTAAAATTTTCCGAAAAACGCGCCAAATATATTTTTTGAAACAAACCCTTAAATACGGGAATTTTCAGTTTTAAAATATCGATTACATGCCTGCCTTTTTCGGTTTTGGTGGCCCTCATTATTCCAAGAGCCGCACCAACAAAAATAATCGCCAATAACCACCAAAATGACTTTATAAATCCACTGACGCTAATCAAAATCTTCGTGGTAATCGGTAATTCCGTACCCATCTCTTTAAGCATTGAAGTCAGCTGCGGAACAACAAAAATCATCATCAACGTTCCGACAACCAAAAACATGGATAAAATCGCCATCGGATAAGTGAATGCGCCCTTTACCTTAAAGGTTAAATTATATTCTCTTTCTGCGTGGTCAGCTAAATACCTTAAAACTTCGTGCAATTTTCCGGTTGCCTCTCCGGCCTTTACGACGTTTACGTAAAACGGAGAAAAAACTTTCGGTCTTTTTGACATTGCGCTGGAAAGGGTTTCGCCTCCGCGCACATCTACCTCAACTTCAAAAATCAAATCCTTAAAAAGCTGATTGCTGGTCTGCTCGGCCAAAATTCTTAAAGCGTCCAAGGGAGAAACACTTGCCTCAAAAAGAATCGCCAGCTGCCTATAGAAAATGGTTATTTCCTTAGATTTTATCCTTTGGAAAATTTTTAGCGAACGGGTATAAATAGGCGCCTCCGATAATCCTTCCAAAAAAACTACAACTAAATCGTGACGCTGAAGAGTTTCTATTGCCGCCTCTTTCGATCCCGCCTCAACCACTCCTGTCTGGGTTTCTCCTTCTTTGGTTTTTGTTTGATAATTAAATTTCACAAAAATATGATGCTAATCTGCAAATATTATGCCAATGATGCAAATTACGAATATTGGCAATTTGTAAACCAGCGTTAAATTAATATATTCACATCTTTTACCCCCCTATCAACATTCTTAAATCCGAAGCATTCAGAGAATAGTTAAGAGCAGTTTCCATGGAAATTTCTTTTCTTTGCACCAGGTCCGCCAAAAATCTGTTCAAAGAAACCATTCCTTCTTCAACGCTGGTTTCAATTACCAAATCAATCTGATATATTTTACCTTCTCTGATTAAATTACGGATTGCCGAATTGGCCACCAAAATCTCAACTGCGGGAATTCTTCCGAAATCCGCTCTCGGCACAAGGCGCTGAGAAACAATGCCCAATAAACTTGCCGCGAGTTGCGACCTTACCTGATTTTTCGATTCTGCGGGGAAAATATCGATTATTCTATCGATGGTCTGCGCTGCGTTATTGGTGTGCAGGGTTGCCAAAACCAAATGTCCGGTTTCCGCCGCGGTTAAAGCGGTAGAAATTGTTTCCAGGTCGCGCATTTCACCCAACATAATCACGTCCGGGTCTTGTCTTAAGGCGGAACGCAACGCTCTGTCAAAACTGATTGTGTCGAAACCCACCTCTCTTTGTTCAATAATACATTTATCTTGATTAAAAATATATTCTATCGGATCTTCAATGGTAACAATATGCTTGCTCGTATTATGATTAATATAATCAATCATTGCCGCCAAGGTTGTGGTTTTTCCATGGCTGGTTGGACCGACAACCAGAAAAAATCCTTGCGAGTGAGCGGCAAATTTCTCAATAATCGATGGTAAATTCAATTGTTTCACTGTCCTGATTTTTGAAGGAAGAAAACGCAAGGCAGCGGAAAGACACCCCTTTTGGTGAAAAACATTTATTCTGAAACGGGATTTATCCTGATAACTGTAAGAAAAGTCGATTTCTCTCAGTTCCGAAAGTTTGGTTTTTTGCTCTTCACTAAGTAGAGAGTTAATCAATCCCTCGGCATACTCTTTGGTTAAAACCGGATATTTCGATAAATCACGTAAACGGCCATCCACCCTGATATTGGGATGTTTACCAACCGTAAGATGTAAATCGGAGGCATTATTTTCACCAACTATTTCCAAAAAACTTTCTAATTCCGTTTTATAGTCTTTTGCCATAAATATTTTATTAAAACTTGATAATTTTTATTTTGATTTCAAAAATTACGGAGAAAGATAATTCTCTCCCTGTGGTCTGCCTTGCATTGAATTCGTTTCCAGGCAATAACCCAAAATATAATCCCTGCCGTCGGTACTTTGATAATAATAATGATAACCGGTCAAAGAACCACAGCTATTTGAATCCATTTCTGAAGGATCGGTAGGAATGTTGGAAATATACTTTGTGGCCCTAATTGCAACGGAAAAATCATCGATTCCGGTAATATAATCATCAAAAACCGGATAAAGATTGTAATCGGCGTGATAAAGCCCTAAAACCGTAATCATACTATTCATTTCGGAAACTCTTTCCACGTCTCGGGCTTTTGCCTTTATGTTTCTGACGCTGATTACCACCATCATGCTTAATATTCCAATGATGGCAATAACCACCAAAAGTTCAACCAGAGTAAAACCCTTGTGTCTTTCGTGTAAAATTTTCTTTATAACCTTAATTATATAATTATTTTATTTTTTGGTCTATTTTATTTTTCCCGAATTTATTCTTCAAGTTCTTTTTTGACTTCTTCCAACCCGATCATACCCCTTAAGGCCTTGATAACGCCGTCCTGAAGCATCGTACTCATTCCCTGTCTTTTTGCTTCTTCCCTGATCGCCATTTCTGAAGGTTCTTTTAAAATAATGCCCTCCAATTGCGGTGTCATTTCCAAAATTTCGAATACAGCCAATCTTCCCTTTGTTCCTTTCGGACATTCTTTGGAAATTTTCGGTTCGAAAAGCGTATAAGGTTCCTTAATATTGTAATTTTTCAATTCCTCGGGGTTCATTTGATCTAATTCACTTTTGATTAATTCTTTCATTTCCGGCGATGGCTTTAATTCTTTTTTGCTGTTTGGGCAAAGCCGCTGTACCAATCTTTGTGCAATTGCCACAATTATAGTCGGTGGAAGCAAATACCTGTCAATTCCCATATCGATTAAACGCGGAATAACGCCAGTCGCATTGTTGGTGTGCAGGGTGGACAAAACCAAATGACCGGTCAGGGCCGCATGTACTGCCAAGGCAGCGGTTTCATTATCGCGAATTTCACCAACCATAATTTTATCCGGGTCCTGACGCAAAATATGGCGTAAGCCGGTGGCAAAAGTATATCCGATTTCAGGACGCACCTGCGATTGATTCACTCCGTCGATATAATATTCGATAGGATCTTCCAGACTGACGATATTCACTCTTTCCTGATTTAAAATGTGAAGCAAACTGTAAAGCGTAGTGGTTTTTCCGGATCCGGTAGGACCGGTAATCAAAATCATGCCATGTGGCTTTTCAATGCTCTTTTTCAAAACCTCCAGATTACGACCCTCGAGCCCCAAGTCCCCAAGTTCGCGCAGACCGATTGTCGGATCCAAGATTCTCATCACTACTTTTTCTCCGACATAAGTCGGAAATGTGGAAACACGAAAATCGATTTTTTTGTCGTTTGTTTGGGTAAAAAATCTTCCGTCTTGCGGTTTTCTGGTTTCGTCTATTTTTAAATGAGACAAAATTTTAATTCTGGAAATAACCGCAGGATGAATACGAACCGGCAAGGTAAGGTTTGTGTAAAGGATGCCATCAACTCTAAAGCGCACTCTTACTGATTTCTCGCTGGGTTCGATATGAATATCCGATGCTCCCTGTTCGATTGCGTGTTTGATAATCAGCGCGACAACCTTACTGATTGGCGCTTCTTCACTAATCTGTTCTGTTTTTGCGCCGTCACTATCTTCTTCCTTACTGGGTTTTTTCACTTCTTTGTCCAGTTCTTTTTTTAAGTCATCCAATGCTTGCTTAACTTCGCCCTTTAAACTGGAATACTCCTTAAGCACGCTTCTGAAATCGGTAAGACTAACAATGTATGTTTTTGGCTTCAAATCGTGGCGATGAGCGATAAATTTCAGGGCCTCTCCCGCATCAATGTCTTCGGGGTTAAGCATGCCTACTTCCAGAATTTTTTCGTTTTTATCAATACTGATGGGTATAAAACGGTAATGCTGAGCAGCCTCCAGGGGAACAATCTTTAAAACTTCCGGCGGCACCTTATAGCCGGTAAGATCTTTAAATGGAATTTTAAAAACCTCTCCCTTTAATTGATAAAGTTTATCCTCGCCGATAACGCCTTTGCGCATCAATAATTCTTCGATGCTTTCGTTTCCCACTTCAGCTTCCTTATTGATTTCTTCAAGAGTTGCGGCATTAATAATATTTTTAGCCAATAAGATGTCGAGTAATGTTTTTTGTTTAGATGGCATACCCCATAGTAGATTTTCGACATTTTAAATATCGAAATTCTATAATTTAACGTTAGTTATAAAGCTTATTTTTCTTTTAAGCCCCGCGCTTTCTTTGGCCCGCTAAAGGCGGATCAGTCGAAAATTTACTACGGGGCATATGTTTTCACCCCGCTAAACAGCTGCTTCGCAACTCCTCCGCAAGATGGAGGGTTTAACGAGAGTTAATAAGGAATAAATGGATTGCTCCGGCCGACCTCGTCCTTGTCTATTTTAACCGGAACATTACCGTGTGTTTTTAAAAAAGGAATAATTTTTTCGTTTAAAAACTTAAAGTCGAGATTGATTTCCTTTAATTTTTCTTCGGTTGCCGATGAACTTTTTGTGACCGTACCGACTGCTGTCCCCGGCAATATCTGTTCTTCCGGAACCAGCGTTGTTTTCAAAAAACCAAAATACAAAACCAGGATAGTTGCCAAAACAATGCCCAGACCGACAAAAAGCAGAGTTTTCTGACGTTTTTTATGCTCCAAGGGCTTAATTGCCATATCGATTTAAAATTTATTTTTGATAATAGGTTTTAAGACTTAAGTCGAATCCGAATATTCCCATATTTTCCGATTCCGGAGAAATACCGATAGATTCGATATCGATTAAACGCATATTTTCTTCGGTCGCCTTAAGAAAATTTTTCAACGCCGAATAATCTCCGGTAAAACCCAAGCTGATAGTCAGGGTTTTATATTTTGATGACGAAGATTCTTTTTTGGCACGCACATCTTCGGGATTAATCGTTCCCCCTCCGTCTTCTACAGGGATGCCTACTTCCAATTTATCCAATATTAACCCCTGTTCAAAAACCAATGATTCAACCTGGACAATAAGATTGGGAATATCTTCTTTCAACGGCAAAATCAAATCGATCTTATCGATACTTTCTTTGTTGTCTTTATAGATTTTAGTCAGTTCGTTAACTTTAGCCAGAAATACTTGATCATCTATAAGGGTTTGTTTCTGTATTTCGATATCTTTTCTTGTCTGTAAAACTCCCTGTACTCCCGGAACATCAAGAAAGACAACGATTCCGATAAAAGCCAATATTAAAACTATTGAAGCTATGTCTTTGATCATTTCGTTGTTTTATTTTTTTCTCCGTTAATCAATAGAGTGCTTAAAGGAAATGCCGAAGAAAGGCTGAATTTTATCTCCCCCTTTTCGGATAATGTTATGCCCGAAATCTCGACTTTCTGCGTTAATGGTCCATTCTGAAAAACTAACATCTGTTTAGCTAGCGATGTATAAGTCTTGGTTAAGACTGATAATTGCATGAAGATTTTATTTTGCTCCAGGGTTAGTTTGGCGTCGGAAAAATAAACATCCGGCATGGTTAAGTCTTCGATTTTTTTGAAAATTTCCGACCAATAAGTATGAATTTGGAACACTTCTTTAAGAAGTCCGAGCTTGGTATCGAGATTAATAATCGCCTCTTCTTCACTAGGGGTTCTTTTATTCGAAAGAATAGAAATCTCCTGTTTAATTATGCCTAGGTCGGTATTCAGTCTTTTTTTATATATTAAAAGCCCGCCGTGAAGAAGCAGACTTAAAATAACCAAAAACAAAATTATAAACGTTGTTTTGGAAAAAACTTTTTTCCACCTGTCTTTTCTTTCCCTATATTCTATTGGAACCAAATTTATTTCTGCCATTTTTATTCCTTTCTCATCGCTGCACCGACAGCTACCGAGAATTCGGGACCAATTTCATTAAGCGTGTTTTGTAAAACCGTGGGATAAACTGCGCTCGACCAGGGATTTGCCACTATAGTTTTAATGTCCAGTTTTCCCCTTATATGCTCTATCAACCCTTTTAGGTGTGAAGAACCGCCGTTTAATATTATTTTTTCCACCTTTCTTCCTGTTTTAAACTGGTAAGAATTTATCATTCTTTCTATTTCGTCAACAATTCTACTGATTGGAACGTTTAAAAGTTCCCTTACCTCTGTTCGGTTGTTTTGTTTTTCCTCTTCGTGATTGAACCCGTAAGTCATTTTGAATTCTTCAGCCCTTTCCGAGGCAATACCCAGTCCGGTTGCCAAAGTTCTGGTCATTTCCCCGCCACCGATATCCAGACTGTGGCTCATTTGTACTATACCCCTATCAACAATAGTAAAAGATGATGCCCGCACTCCGACATCCAAAACACAAGCCGAGCCCTTATCATCAGACATTAAAGAACGGGCAACGCTGAAACTTTCTAATTCCAGCGCCGTAATTCCCAAACCCAAATCATCGGCAATGCACAAATATTTATTTACTACTTCAATGGGGACGGCAATCAATAAAATTCTTTTTCCCTTGAATGGTTTTGGTGAAAAGTCATTTTTTATCATTCCTGTCTCGATTACGCGCCAATCCAAAATCACCTCCGGTAATGGTATGGGAACATATCTACGCGCTTCGAATTGAATTGCGCGGGCCAATTCTTTTTCTCCCATAAACGGCATTTCGATAATGCCCACAAAACTGGAAAAAACCGGAATCGACATAACTGCGCTTTTGACCGTTACTTCTGCTTTTTCCAAAAGAATTCTCAACATTTCCCGCGCCACCACTTCCAATGTCTTCAAGGAGATACTCTGAAAAGTATCATTTAATCTTTCTAAATAACCAATCGTAGAAATCTGGCCATATGTTTCCAGCTTGAATTTTTTTTCTTCTTTCTTTAATTGTACCACTTTTATCGAAGCAGTTCCAATATCTATGCCCAAACTCGATTTGGTTTTTTTCTTAAAAAATTTTATCTGCATTTTTGTTTAAATTCGGTTTTAAAGCTCGGTTTTTCCTTTTTCATTTTTACTTTTTAATTTATTTCTGCCACGGTCTAATTTCTTTCCACTTCGGCATTGGCAAACTGACAATCACTTGCCTGGTAATCGAACAGGTTGAGCCGAAAGAATCAATGACTTGCAAGGTGACGTCTTTGGTGCCGGAAACGGTAAATTGAGTTATCGGATTTTTTTGTGTCGAGGTGGCCGGACTTCCATTCATAAATATCCAATTCCAGTTAGTACAAGATACTGGATTGCCACTCGTATCGTAGCAAATTGAAGTATCAATAAAATTAACGTTTTCTCCCGGATTAGGATTAATTGGCGACCAAGTAAAATTACAGGAAGGCGAACGGTGGGTGGGCGTAAGAAACGAAAACGGTACGCCACTAACCCAGCCGGAATCAAGATTATTAGAATCTGATACTCTTACCCTCCAATTATATGTACGGTTATAGGAAAGATGATCGACTTGAGGGCTCATCAATACAATTGCTGCCTGATTATTGGTGGTTGGACTGGGATAGGATACAGAAAAGGTTCTATCTATTTCCGGTGACGGAAATGAAGCTCCGCTGTCATCTACCTGAAAATCGAATCTGTTTTGAGTATCTAGGTCCGCATCTGCATATACCCAGGAAAAGAAATATGCAGGAGAAGTGGAGCAGAAATCGGAATTATTCAAACTCAAGTTTGTTGCTGTGGGGCTGACATTGGAGGCAATCGCCACTGTTCCCGGAGAAACCCAATCTGAAACATTGCCTGCTCCGTCCGTTGCCCGATATTGAAATTCGTATTCGTAGCCCCTTGTGCCTGTGAAATCGAAATCAGATACGGTTATGCCGCTGTTCGGCAGACCAGCTGCTCCCCATGCGCTCCAGGTTCCATTGATCAGTCTTGAACGCATTTGCACATCTCCCCGGGCTACTGATGTTCTTTCGTCGAGTTCGATTAAATAAACATGGAAAACAGTGTTGTCATAACTGCCGAGAGGATAAGAAATCGAAGCATATGGCAGCATTGTGTCTTTGGTGAATGACCAGTATCCGGACCAGGAGCTGGTTGCGCCAATGCTGTCTTCGGCATAAACGCGCCAGATATATGTATCATCGGGAATTCCCACAGGAGGTCCCCCCACCGGTCCCCAGGAACTAATTCCTGGAGTAGTTGTAATACTGCCGTTTCCTTCTCCAAAACCAACAATCTGAAAATGGGCAAATAAGGGCTGGTTTATATTCGGGTCAGTTACTCTTGCGGAAAAGGTCGGGTCGGGATTTCCGGAACTGACATACGAGCCGTTTTCAGGACTAACTAAGCTTATTCCAGGCCAACCGTTTTTCGCAAAAGGAATGCTTTGATACGTCCAATTTTCATAATGGTAACCATCAGGATCCGCAGGCCCTCCTCCATGGCTCCATTCTTCTTTTGCTCTAAGATTTAATTTGTGATCTCCCACTGAAAACGTAGAAACATCACGCGTAAAACCGAATAAGTACATATAATACATTTGTTCATCTGTTAAACAGCATCCGCTCCAGGAAATACACGCCAAAGGGGTTGCGGGATATACGCTGTGCGGCCCCCAATCATCCCAATATTGCAGCGGCGTCCACGTCCCAATATCATCAAATCTATATTCAAAAGCCTTTATTTCTCCGGAAACATAATCTGTACCGCTCTCAGCCGAACAATACGTGCAAGTCCGTGCTATTGTGTAAAAACCGCCCCTTAAGGAATGGCCAGGGCCATGGTAATTTCCTGCTTCATAAACTTCGATAGAACTGGTTGCCCAGGATTCCCTGATTCCCGCATTCACCACAGCTCCTCCGCCAGTCGCTAGCCGTGCACAAAGCTCTAATTCAGCCAATCTTGTTGTAACCATAGCAGTATTGGTTGCAGTGTACCCTCCTCGAGATACGCTCGCCAAAACCATGTAGGAAGTTTCTGCTTCTTCACGGTTATAGTAGTCACAGCCAGGCGCGAAATGAAAAGATGTGGAAGTTAGCGTTGAAGGACTAGGTGAACTATATTCCCAATCGCCGGTTTCGTCTTCGCCGCAATCAATTCGGATGTCGATTGGCCCGGTTGCCCAGCCCCCGGTATCGACAATGATTTCTACGCCCCCTAAAGGTGCTACGCCGCTGGACGGGTCAGCAGTTACATTCACTATCAAGGACGGCTGCGGAGCGACGTATAAAGTATAGGTAGCATCATGCGTTTTAGAGGGACTGGCACCAGTAATGGTTATGGTATAAGTTCCGACTGGGGTAGTGGCTTGGGTCTGAATCGTCATTGTCCGGACACATTCATCGTTCGGCGTACAAGAGTTTGTCGGAGAAAAAGATATTGATATCGTGGGTTCTGCCGGCATTGTGGGTTCTGCCCTTGCTGCAGCAGACAAAGTAACTGGTTCTGCCGGACCTTGTAATCTGCCGATTCTCACTCCGATGCTGTTCGAGCCGCTTTGATAAATCGAGCCTGCATCGATTTCCGGGGCAATATTGAAATCCCAAAGAACATTGTCAAACGTATATGTTACTCTTATGTAGTCGCCGTCATCCGTTGTGGCGCGCAAAACAAGGGTGTGCGTACTTTGGGGATAAGAGGAAATATTAATTGTCCTGTGGAATTCGTACCCGTATCTTATAAGCGATTGGCAGACAGTGCATGTAGCGCTTCGGCCCGTTACGGTTTGATGCCAATCTGCTGTAGCCCCTAATGTCATGCTCACACTGGCTCCATCATCAATGCTGTAAACCAAAGCTGTTATCCTATAAGCTACGGCCTGCCTTAAGCTGCACGCATCCCTATCGGGACAATACCCCCCGCTTTCACTGGGCCCTTGCATGGTTCCCGAAAGAAAAATGGTATTGGTCGCGTGTTCAGGACTTACGCTTCCAATGATAGCCCCATCAAAACCCCCCTGTGCTTCTGCAAGCGGAATTGGCTCGGAAAAGATAAAAAGAACCGGAATAAGAATGATTCCGATTATTAAAAATCTAAAATATGTAAAATATTTTGTATTTGTTTTATTGATACAACTGAACGAAAACTTCTTCATTATCTATTATTATTTACTAATAATATTTTCTATATATATTATAGCACATCTGTTTCTTTGCAACAAAAAATCCCCCACCAAATTTTTGGTGGGGGACGAACGTACTACAATGGACTGATGATTTCGATTTTTCCATTGTTGTGAAGAACAAATACCACGTCTCCGTATTCCGAACCATTGAAAATGAGTTCGACTCCATTGATGAAAAAACGCTTACGTACCCCGCCTCTTTTCCGAGCATCAAGGGCTCTCATCGTAATCCTTGTTTCTGTTTTTATCGGAATATTACCGACAGCATGGGTGTTCTCGGATATTTTTGGCATAACCGCTGCCCCCTGGGTGTTCGAATATTTCCAGTTTAACGAAACCACCTCTGGCGACTCGAGGTACCAAGGCTCTATTCTGATGTACTTTACTTCCACGCTAATGTTTTTGGGAGTGGTATCCGGATCATTGGGATCATCCGGGTCGCTCGGGCCTGTGATTAGGCCGCAGGAAAAGAACATCGCTGTCATCGCGATAATCGCGAAAACAATCAAAACAGTCTTTAAGTTTTTCATTCTATCCTCCTTAAGGATTTTTCGGAATTTATTTATATAAAGCGCAAAGCGCAATAAAAAGAACTGAATCTATATATGTTAACCCTTCACCTTTCTTAATAAAATTCTCGGTATTACCAGTGTCCGTAGCCGTAAGGCGGCTTCGCCTTTGAGCAATATATCTATAATGCTATAACCGAGAAAGGTGCAGGGTAAATGTACAAAAATGTACAACTTATTTTCTTAACTTTATTATACGCCCAAAAATCAAAAAAGTCAATAGTCCGTAATTGTATTAAAAAAAACAAGCAATCTGATGCTTGTTTTTTTCTATTCCTTGTTTTTAAATTCTTTAACAAATTCTTTCAATCCTTCTTCGCCTAATTCGTGAATCATATTTGTTAGCTCTTGATGCGAAGATTTTTGAACGTATTCTAGCCAAAAATCAAAGTCTTTTTCTGGTTCCCGGGCCTTACATTTTAACCAAAATATTACAAATTCTGATCGTTTAATTCTTTCTGCGATTTCAACAGCCTTATCAATAAGTTCTTGGGGAATTTCCGGATCTTTCTCGAATTTTTCTTTATTTATTCTAATTGGTAGTTCCATAAAATTAAATTTTGGGCGGTTTATAGACTCGCCCGGGTCTTGGCGAGGGCTCACCCGTTATTGTTGGTTGTCGCCGCCGGAAAGTTGATTTACCAATTTTTGATCATCAAAATTTAAAGCCATTCTTATCATTTCTTTTAGGTTCTTCTTGTCTACCTTGAAACCATATTGTCCTTCTTTCCATTTAATCAAATATATCTTTAAAAATAAATCGTGTAAAAAACAAAGTTTCGATTCAAGGTATTTATCAAAACAATTATCGATTACAAGTAATTCGTCTACTTCTTTCGCGTAGGGAATTTTCCTTTCTAGTAAGAAATAAAGTTTTTTAAAATAGAAGGATTGAAGATTCCCCGTGTTTTTACTTATAAATACTTCTATTTCCCCCCTTTCTCCAGGATCATCTGTGAAAAAATCTGACTGTCTTTTCATGACTTTCTTCATGTATTTATGGAAACATAATGGTTCGTTATTAAAATAAAGTTTAATCAACTCTTGCTCAAATTCCGGCCTATCTTCTTTCTCGCATATTCTATACCGACTAAAATCAATCTCTCTTTTAATCGGATAACACGGACGAGATGGCGTCAAAAGCATCAAATTTTCATCTGGGGTTATCGATGCTTTTTCAAAATAAATTTTATTACAATAATCTGCAAATTCTTTTATTTTTGATGAATAAGCAAAATAAAGGGGCTCAATCTGTAAGGAACTATCATATAGCTGAATTCCTCTCTTGGTTATCTCATCTCTTTTTTGCGACAACAATTCTCCATCGCCTACCGTTTCTGTCAAAAAGGCGGATATATTATTTTGAATATTGATCTTATCTACATATATCGATTTCAGATTTCTCAAGAAAACATCTATCGCCAAACTTCCTGGAATAATTTTGTCTGATGCCTCCTTGATTGATTCTTGTAGAATTTCGGTGTCTTTGTCGCCCCTGAGAGCGTCTTGAAGACTGGGCTTAATAAACTCCGTAAATATGTTATCAATATTACCCCTTACTTCTTCGTCTAAATATGGATAAGGTATATTAATCTTTTCGATTAAATTATCCATATCATTCTCGCCTATTCCTATGTCTAAATTATTAACCAACTTTCTTTCGTGGATAACCGAATTTAATTCTTCTTTAATGTTTTCCATCATGATTCTTGTTGAGGATCCTGTTGATTAGAGTAAAAATTGACCCCTTTGTTAGATAAAGTAAAAAACCATACCCCCAAAGGAGGACTATTTAATTTTTGGATATCTTCAAACGAGTATCCTTGTTTTTGATAAAGGAGGGGATCGGAAACAATAAAATTTTCTTTGTCGTAACCCGTTATTAATCTCGCATGCACCTCGCCAGATTCGGTAGTACCATTAATAATAATGGGTTCACCGCTCATTAGACGATCCCTCAATAAGGCAGGGGTTAATTCAATGCCCGTGTACTCCTGAAAGTGTTCATTTTTCTTACACTCATCAATAACTTTTAAATAATTTAATCTCAGCGTTTCGGCAAAAGCGTTATCGAATTTCTTATCCTTATAATTGAATTGGGAAAAAACCTTAACGTGTAAATTATTTTTTAAGGCATCTTCTACTAAATCACATAGTTGAATTGTTTCAGTGTTGGGCCTTAAAAGCTTATCGTATAATTCTTTTTCTTTTTCTTTTGTTGGTTTAAAATCTCTCTTAAATACATTAACAGCCATCATATATGCTGCAATAGAACAAGTATATGGGCTTGTCTGACGATAATGCATATTTTTAAGTTTATAATTATTCTCTAGTGTTTTTAGTTTTTCCCCTAGGATCTCTTCGGGATCAGAAACTTGAATTCTGTTTTTTGCTTCCAAATTTCGAATCAGCAAATCTGAAAATCGTTGTCCGTCGGCACTATTTATTAAATCTAATTCTTTAAAATCGTTATGTAACTTCATAAATAAAAGCACATCATTATAACATAATGAATAATGAGGGGTAATGTCCTCCAAAAATTCGATTATTTCTCGAGTCTTTTTTATAACATGCTCTTTTCTTGTTTCTTCCATGTTTTTTGGGCTATCTAAGGGTATTTTTTCTTTCATGCGATAAATTTTCTAAACAATGCGCATCTTTATTTATTAAATTATTTTTAGCATACGAAGTCGCGATACATCCCCCTAAGCACAAATTGAATAATTTACATTTTCCACAATTATTTTTCCTGATTTCTTGGATATAATAAAATTTTTTGAGATATTCTAATAAATCGAAATTATCAACATTAAAGCCCGTATTAAAACCACTCATTCTCGAACAAAGCTTAATGTCTCCATCGGGGTAAACTGCAAATCCACCATTCGGGACTATGCACCCAGAAATACAATTTAAACCGACAAGATCAAGATTACGTGCTCTTTTATTACTTTTAGCCTCTAGGTAGGATATTGTTTTTATTACTGGATCGTCTGTAATAAACGACGATCCGAAAATTAGTTTAATTTTCCTTATAACCCTTAAAAAACTATCAAGACTTAGCACGTTCTTATAATCGCTACGGTTCAACGGACAAAATCTGTCAATGCTTATCAATAATCCTGGATGAGCTTCTTTAAGAGAATTTGCAATTTTAATTTGATTCGAGATATCGACACTTTTCGAAAGCATTAATTTTACAACGCTTTTAATATCATTTTCTGCCAAAAAGGCAAGATCTTCCTTTCTTTCGCTCATAAGCGCAAGATTCACTTGAACCACATCTATTTTATCTTTTAAGCCCAGAATGATTTCCTTGGCTTTTTTATAATTTAGGTCATTGATTAACAACGAAATTTTCGAAATAAATTTTTGAGAATATACAAAATTACAAATTTTTTCTATCTCGGAATGCATCCATAAATCGCCACCTGTCAAATTTAGATGTAGAAAAAATTTATATTTACTAGTCCATTCAGAAAACTTCAGTAAAAAATTTTCGACCCCTTTAAGGCTAAGATGCAAATCATTAACTTTTTTTAGATAACAATAGGAGCATTTTAGGGTGCATTTTTTAATTAAATTAAGCTGAATCAAAAATGGATTGCCAATCTCTAAGGGTTTCATTGTTAAAATACTTTAATTAGATAATCATCTAATTATCAGCAGCAACACAAATATGACAACCTTTGTTTTTTATTGCCTTTACTTTTAGATTTTTATTCTTGTTGACTTTTTTAATGCTATGTTTTTTCATAAAAATTTACGTGATTTAATATTATTCATTGAATTACGACCTTTGATTTGATTTACCCTCCTTCTTTTCAGATTATACACCCAAACTCGTAATTTGTCAAACGATTTTCCGACCTCTAACTCCAGTTTACAAAATTACACTAAGATTGTAAAATAAAAACAACGAACATGTTTATACCACAACACAATAAAAAAGCAATGCGCGTATTTTCAAAACTCGTTAGTGGACTTAATCGTATGGGCATTACGCCGATTGTTTACGGATCACTTGGTCTCGCATTTTTAATTAAAAAACAAATACCAATCAATGATATTGACATGATTCTACTAGACGACGACTTCGATAATCGTTGGGAAGATATTTGTAAGTTTCTCATCAAAGATATGAAATATGCTATCGATCCTGAACATAAACAAGAATTTTTGAATGATATTTTAGTATCGTTTATGTCTGTAAGCGATATTCGAAAACTCACCAAAATAAATATTTCTCAACTACAAAAAACAGCTAGAAAGGAAATTACTTACTACAATCTTACACTTAATCAGCATCTTAATATTTATAAAAATGGCCTTTTAAATAAATTCCGAAGACAGAAAAAGGAGAAAGACGACAAAAATAAAATTGATTTAATTAGAAGGTATTTATTAAAAAATAGGGAGTAATAAGTCAAACTTATTACTCCCTAGCGCCACATTTAGTGCGTTGAGCTGCGCGATGCGCATTTCGTGCACATTAAACGAGCGCGCGCCGAAGTTCTTCTCGATCTCCATATCGGGGCGAACTTTTTCATGGCCGCCTCCTTTCATTAAATTTTTAAATCATCACCCCCTTTCTTTGATAATGTAAGGGGTATTTTTAGCCATAGCTCTGGTTGTTGAAACGGATTTCCTGTCTCTGCGTAATTCGTACCCATACAAAAATTAAATAAAATCTTCCTACCCAATACTGCCTTAGTCTGATTAGCTACCTTAAACATTGCTGGTAGATTTATAATTCGACGAATATCATTATTACAAATATTCCCTATTGGTAGTGAGTATTGACTACATGGCCATACATCGCCATTAGACATTATACCGAAAAGAGCTTTTCCTGCTGCACAAATTAATTCTTGCGGATTTCTAATATTGAATCGGGTAAAAAAGTCGGGGTGTTCAACCGTAAATTGTTTAATTTGACTCTCTGAAATGTTTAATGAAGATTTATTGGATTCAGGATTCTGATATTCGTTTACAATTGGCCATGAAAAGTCTTGTCGTATATCTAAATCTTTAAATAGCGAAATAGTATCATTGCGCGTCTCAAAGTTTTTAGTCATGATGGGTGTGGCGACTTCAACATAATATCCTTTCTCTCTGAGAAGACAAAGATTTCTCGTGGTTTTCTTAAATGATCCATCAATCGTTGTAATTTCATCATGAACCTTTGAATAACTTGAATATATTGAGGTTTGTATACGCCCAATTCTCAACGATTTGGGATCTGCTTCTAAAAACCATCTGGGAAGATACTGTAAATTGGAGAAGATCTCTATTATAAACTCTTTTTCCGTTGCAACTCGAAGAAATCTTCTAAGATTTCTATTAATAAACGGCTCCCCGCCTGTTAATACCAGTAAAAACACGCCCATTCTTTTCAGGGAATTCAAAAAATCACTAATCTGTGTTTCTTCCATGGCCTGGAAAACGCTGGGAATCACTGATTTAAGATTCTTGCCACTGATATAACAATGTATACAATGCAGGTTGCAATTTTTATTAAGTTCCAAATTTACGACGGTGGGAAATGAAAATTGCATACCCAGATCAATAAGGTTAGATCTACATAATCTTGTATTCGGCCCATCACCGGTTCTAATAAGAAACCTTCTTACTTCATTGGGAATATCGGAGTTTAAATCTGATAATAATGATATTAATTTCAGAATGTCTTTTTCCTTAATGTTAAAAGACATTATTTCGCCAGTTGTATAATTTAGTATATGACTTTTACCATTCACTACGCGATATAGGATTGTGGGTTTTTTGTTGGTTTTGACCATTTATTCCTCCTCTGTTTTATCTATCTCAACCATTGCTGAAATGCAGCAAATTCAATTGTAAAAGAACCTCAAAGATCTATGTTAAAGGCCGTTTTGACCTTTTTGTTCTATGTCGTTAATCTACAACGAAACGTATATACTTGTCAACCCCGTAGTAGATTTTTGGCTGTCCCGCATTTGCGGGGTAAATATAATTAAAATTAGCCAAAAATTCACTACGGGGTCAAGCCTTTTACCGCTACTATATATGACGATTGATAACCCTAAAAATTACACTTTTTTACTGTCTAAAAGGTCTTCTTTGAAAACCGATTGCATTAGGTAGAAATTACGGTAAATTCCGTTTTTGATTTTCATCAATTTTTGATGGCTTCCGCGCTCAACTATTTCGCCTTTTTTAATCACGAAAATCTTATCAGAATGGGAAATCGTGCTCAAACGGTGAGCAATAATAAAAGTGGTTCGCCCTTTAATCAGGCGCTTTAATGCTTCCTGGACCAGTTTTTCCGAAACCGAATCCAGGGCAGAAGTTGCCTCGTCCAAGATTAAAATTTTCGGGTCTCTTAATAATGCCCGCGCAATGGCAATCCTCTGTTTCTGCCCGGTGGATAATTTAATTCCCCTTTCTCCGACCAGTTGTTTATATTTCTTGGAAAATTTTTGAATAAATTCATGCGCATTCGCAGCTTCGGCAACTTTAATAATTTCCTTCATCGAAACATTGGGCTTTCCGTAAGCAATATTATTTCTGACCGTATCATTGAATAAGCTGATTTCCTGCGGAACAATGGCAATGTTTTTTCTCAATGAATGCAGATTAACTTCCTGAATATCACGGCCATCAATGAGAATTCTTCCTTTTGTCGGACTGATATAACGCGAAATCAAATCCACCATTGTGGTTTTCCCCACCCCGCTTTCTCCAACCAGTGCAACAACCTCTCCTGATTTAACTTTAAAATCAATGCTCCTCAATACCGGCTTTTTCTTTTTGTAGGAAAAATTCACATTTTCAAAAATCACTTCTCCGCGAAAATCTTTCAATTCATGCCCACCTTCATATTTTTCTGTTTTCGTTTTAAATAAAACAAGGGCCCGCCTGATAATCACCATTCCCCTCTTAAACATCCGATAATTATTTCCCAAGTGGGCAAAGGGCTGGTAAACCAGATTTATGTAACCGACGAACATTACCAGCTCGCCCGCTGAAACAAGCCCGGCACGGAGAAAAAGTATTCCCATCCCGAAAACCGCAACAAATCCGAATCCGATAATTGTTTGTTGCCAGGCATCCATTTTAATCCAAGCCCGAATAAACACCCCAAATCTGTCAGCAATATCCGAGAAATTTCTGATATTTCTTTTTCTTTCAAATCCTTCGGCAATACTCGACTTTACAACACCGATATTATAAGTGGCGTTATAAAAATCTCCGTATCCTTTTTCATAGGCCTTATTTAATCTTTTTTGAGTTTTAATAATCGCTTTTGTTTTCCAAAGTGTAGCAAGAACAAAAAGCACAAGAATTACGAAAACGCCCAGCGAAAGCTTCCATTCAACATAAGCCAAAATCCCCAATCCGATAAATGCCTTCAATAATCCCGGTCCCACCGATAAAGTTAAATCCTGGATAATTCTTTCGAAGAACTCGCTTGCCCGGCTGACCCTCTGAAGAATCTCCCCCATTTTTTTATCTTTATGAAAGCTAACGGGTAAATTGGAAATATGATAAACCAAATCAAGAAGCAGGTCGTTAGAACTAAGCATGGAAACCGTGGAATTCATTCTGTCGGCACGCCTATCGATCCAACCGGAAAAAAGAGCAAGAAAAAGCCAAAAACCTAAAATCTCAAAAATTAAATCTATATTGGCCGAACCCTTAGATGCCAAATCGACAAGACGGCCGTAAATATAGGGAATAGCCGCGCCAATAGCTGAAGAAATAATTGCCAAAAAAATTATAAAATATACCTTCTTTTTATATTTTCGAAGGTATTGCCAAAGAGTCTTAATTTCTTTAGAAAATTTCATATTTAATTGGATTATAGCAAAAATCAGGCTCTTCGTCAAAAATGGTTTTTGCCTTTATTTTGCATTTATTCTATAATTATATTGGAATGGCGAAATCCGTTCTTATTATTTTAATTATATGATTATTTTATAATTAAGGTATTAATAATTAATTAATAATTTTTTCAATAAAATTATAACTATGAAACCGGGTATTTTAATCGCAATTATTGCAATTCTTGTGATTGCTGTTGTTGTCGTTATTATCGGGACTTCGGGAGGAGAAAAAACAACTCCTGGCGCGGAAATCAAGCCACTTGAAGAAACCAAGCTTGCCGAAATTACCGAAGACATTAGGGGTATTTCCGGAAAAATCATCGCCATGGGCAAAGACATGATAACCGTGGAAGCCCTAATTATGATGAAAGATGCGACCCAGGCACCGATAAAGCATAATGTAAAGGTCACCGCGGATGCAGGCACCTCAATCACTAAACTCACCTTTCCTTCTCCGGAAAAAATGATGGGCAGTACCGATCCAATAGTACCGAAAGAAGAAACGCTTAAACTCGGCGAACTAAAAATCGGGGACACGGTAGATATCAGAGCAGACAAAAATATTTACGACAGTATTAAAGCGGGTACACCGTTTGTGGCAAGTACGATAAATGCGATTGCTTACGAATAAAATAAAGAGGTTTCTCCTCGACTTATTTTTTCCTAAAAATTGTTTAGGATGTAAACAACCCGACACATATTTGTGTCGGGATTGTTTTAATAAGATCCCACTCGCCTCAAATAATACTTGTTTCTTTTGCGAAGAAATCACCGGACAAGGACGAATTTGCATTAACTGTAAAAAAGAAAAATATCTCGATAGAGTAATTTCCGCAAGCGAATACAAGAATCCGTTAATCAGAGATTTAATCCGTGCTTTCAAATACCATTACGTCCAAGAATTGGCAGCGCCTCTTTCACAATTATTAATACAGATAATGGAAAATCAAGGTTTTGGATTTCACCTGTCCGCCAATGGACGGGACAATTTAGATTTTGTTGTTATTCCCGTGCCTTTATTCAAACATCGCCTGCATTATCGCGGATTTAATCAGGCCGAATTAATTGCTCAAGAAATCGCAAAACATTTTAAATTACCCATTGAAATAAATACCATAAAAAGAAAAATTTCCCGCGCCCCACAGGCGAAAATCAACGACATCGAAAAAAGAAAAACCAACATCAAAGATGTCTTTAACATTGTCCCGAGCGAAGTCGAGGGAAAAATTATTCTTTTGATTGACGATGTAATCACTACCGGTGCAACATTAAGCGAAGCAGCCAGGATTCTGAAACAAAATAAAGCCAAAGAAGTGTGGGGCATAACAATTGCGAAAGGTTAAAATACACGGTATAATAGAAATATGGCTGAATTGATTAATTCCAAAAGGGCGTCTCTTCCCTCAAAACAACAGAGACGGTTTATAAATAAAATCCTCTTAAAAATTCCGATTAAAAAAGCGGCAGAATTATGTGATATCTCCGAAAAAACCATTAGGGATTGGCGAAGAGAAAAATTTTCCATGAACCTAAAATCAATCCAAATATTATCCCAAATAACTAAAATCTCTTTACCCATAAATCTTGAAATAAAACCGAGGTATTGGTACGTAAATAAGGGCTCGTCTATTGGTGGAATTGCCGTATTTAAAAAATACGGACGAGTCGGAGGCGATCCGGAAAGTCGGAAGAATAAATGGTTTAGGTGGTGGAATAAAACAGGCAGATTTAAGAAACATCCAATTATTAATGTTCGTCTACCTATTAAAAAACCCCGAAAAACAAAAAAACTGGCAGAATTTTTCGGTATTCTTATAGGCGACGGTGGGATAACTCAAAGACAAATAACTATTACCCTGAATCATGTAGACGATAAAGAGTATTGTGGTTTCGTAATTAAATTAATTAAAAAATTATTCGATGTTCAACCAAGCGTTTATCATGATGTCAAAAATTCGGTCAATGATATCGTAATATCAAGAACCGAATTGGTAGATTGGCTCCATTCCCTAGGATTACCGATCGGCAACAAGGTAAAACAAAAAATTGATATTCCGAAATGGATAAAAGAAAATAAAAAGTTTTTAATTTCCTGTATTCGTGGTCTTGTCGATACTGATGGTTGCGTAATTAAACATTCTTATTCGGTTAACGGAAAAAAATATAATTATAAAAAAATAGCATTCTCCAGTCGATCCGAACCGTTAATTAAAAGTGTTTATAATTCTCTTGAAAAAAGCGGGTTATCGGCAAGAATTACAAAAGACGGAAAAGATGTCAGGATAGAAAACAAAAACGAAGTAAAAAAGTATTTTGAAGTTGTTGGCTCACATAATCCAAAACATTTGAAAAAATATCGTAAATAAACTATAATAAATTTGCCTGGAGGAGTCGGATAAAGGTCATTCCAATGGTTTGCTAAACCATGACCCCGAAAGGGGTCTTGTGGGTTCGAGTCCCACCTCCTCCGAACGCAACATGAACGAAATTAAATATCTTAAAAAAGAAAACAAGCAACTAAAAGAAGAAATTGAAAAATTAAAAGACTTAGTCACGATTGATTATCTGACCAAGGTTTATAATCGCCATGCATTTTCCCATTTTCTAAAAAGCGCCTGTAAGGAAGTAAAATGGACAGCCGAGCATATGAGTAGGCGTCAGAGACAGGAACATTTTTCTCTATTGCTTATCGATATCGACGATTTCAAGAAATTCAACGATAAGTTCGGACATCTTTACGGAGACAAAATCCTCAGGAGAGTGGCGAACTTCCTCTCAAGTTCTGTGCGTGAATTCGATATTGTCGCGCGCTGGGGTGGTGAAGAATTTGCAATAATCTTACAGGAAACTAATCTGGAACAGGCAAAGAAAAAAGCGGAAATGATACTGAAGAATGCGAAGAAAAAATTACCCCTTACTTTCAGTATCGGTATAGTCGAATCAAACCCCAAATACTCGCCAACACAAATTTTCAAAAAAGTAGACAAGGCCATCTATCAGGCAAAAGAAGAAGGCAAGAATCGGGTTGTTGCGGCATAAATGGTGGGGTCGCATAGTGGACTAGTGCGGCGGTCTTGAAAACCGCTAGGGCTGAAAGGCTCTCGTGAGTTCGAATCTCACCCCCACCGATTTGGACGAAGTCTTCGAAAAATTTTAATTATTAAATAAATTAACTTATGACTGCGCAAATAATCAAAACCGAGACAAAAATAAACAATATTCTGTTCTGGCTTTGTTTCTTGATTACGATTCTCGCTATAGCAATGACGCTTTTAGAATTTTTCAGCCGCGACGAATATCCGCCAACCAGTATTTCCCTGTTCTATGTTGGCGTTTTGGCGATTTATTCCCTGCACAAAGAAGCAATTCGTTTTTTGGAATACGCAACTCCGGAAAAAAGCCACAAGTCGAAAAAAGGAGAATTATTTGTTTATTTGTGGATTGTAATGACCGGCATTCTTTATTCAATAAACTTTTTCACCAAAAATCATTATTCTTATTCTGAATTTGGCGAACAAACTGCGAGCCTGATGACTGCGACCTATATCACGTTGGAGGTCGGTATTGTTTTTATCCTCGCCAGAATCATGAAATTATTAATGATTAAATTCTTCAACAAATCAAATGAAAGATGAAATAAAGATAAATGATTTACGGGAATTTGAATGGGAGGCTGCAGAATTCGAAAAAACCGAAAAAGAAAAATCCTGGTTTATCTTACCGGCAATAATTACGATTATTTTAGGCGTTTTTGCACTTCTGGTTGATAATCCTCTGTTTGTGGTTTTGATTATTTTAAGCTTCGTCTCCTTTTACATCTACGCAAGAAAATCTCCGCGCATCATTAAATTCAGAATCGACGAAAAGGGGGCGGAAATCGACGGAAGGCTGCATGAATTTGCGGACCTGCGTTCGTTCTGGATGTTTTACGATCCGCCACTGGAAAAAACTCTCAGTTTTCGCGGCAAAAAAACATTTTTCCCTTATCTGAGAATTCCCTTAGACAAGGAAAATCCGACAGAAATCAGAAAATTCCTCTTAAAATTTCTACCGGAAAAACGCCACAAAGAATCAATTATCGATATCTGGATGAAAAGAATCGGATTTTAACTTATCCCGCCGAAGCACTGGCAAGAGCGGAAGGTCCCCATAGCTCAATGGACAGAGCACAGGTTTGCGGAACCTGAGATCGGGGTTCAATTCCTCGTGGGGGCACCAAGTCAAACCGAGTCAGACTCGGTCAAACTCGGTTTGGCGAGATAGTCGCGTT
>Ga0315286_10000154_pt1 | contig 50881 bp, 26 predicted proteins | sample YL17G10_0_MG_FD_205038 | JGI IMG/M metagenome (GOLD analysis project Ga0315286, IMG submission 205038) | Sediment microbial communities from Yellowstone Lake, YNP, Wyoming, USA - YL17G10_0 | ecosystem: Environmental > Aquatic > Freshwater > Lake > Sediment | place: USA: Wyoming | collected...
TCACCATCCGGGTGCCCTTCACCGCAATGGCCAGCGCCTTGCGCTGGCCGACCAGCACCACGAGCTTCCTGCCTCGCGTGATGCCGGTGTAAATCAAGTTTCTCTGCAGCAGCGGATAGTGCTGCGTCGTCACGGGAATCACGACGGCGGGGTACTCGCAGCCCTGGGCTTTGTGGACGGTGGTGGCATAGGCGAGCACCACCTGGTCGAGGTCGCCGGTCGCGTAGAGGACGCGCCTGCCGTCGAAATCAAGGGTCAGGTCGCTGGTGGCTTCGTCAATCGCGTGCACAAACCCGATGTCGCCGTTGTAGACATCTTTGTCGTAGTCGTTCTCGACCTGCATCACCTTGTCGCCCAGCGCAAACGTCGAGCCGAAGCGTTCGACCGTCACGCCCCTGGCCGGGTTCAACACGCGTTGCAGTTCCAGGTTGAGTGATCGGGCGCCAGCCGCGCCGCGGTTCATCGGGCATAGCACCTGAACGTCCCTGACAGGGTGCAGGCCAAATCGCTGCGGGATGCGCTCGGAGACGATGTGGATGATCTTGGCGGCGCAGTCTTCCGGTGTCGCCGCCTCAACAAAGTAGAAGTCGGACGCCGTGTCGGGGCTGCTCTCCAACTCGGGCATCTCTCCGTGATTGACGCGGTGTGCGTTGACGATGATGCGGCTCTGGGCGGCCTGGCGAAACACTTCGTCAAGGCGAACCACCGGGATGACGCCCGATGCGATGATGTCGCCGAGCACGTTGCCTGGACCGACCGACGGCAGTTGGTCGATGTCGCCGACCAGCACGAGCGAGGCTCGGTCGGGCACGGCTCGCACCAGCGCGTGCATCAGCGGTACGTCCACCATGGACGTCTCGTCGACCACCAGCACATCGCAGGCCACCGGGCTCTGTGGTCCGCGGCGGAACTGGCCATTCGCCGGGTTGATCTCGAGCATGCGGTGGATCGTTTTGGCTTCGACCCCGGTGACCTCGGTCAGTCGTTTTGCGGCGCGTCCAGTCGGCGCGCACAGGACAACGTGCAGGTGTTTCGCCTTCAGGATCTCGACCATGGCCCGCACGATGGTCGTCTTGCCTACGCCGGGGCCGCCTGTGACGACGAGCGCGCTGGCGCTGACGGCCTGGCTGACGGCTTCGCGCTGACGATCGGCGAGCGTCAGGCCGAGTTTCCTTTCCACCCACTCGATCGCCTTCGTCGTGTCGATGGCCGGCCAGGGCGGATGCTGTGCGGCCAGCATTCGCAGTCGCCCGGCGATCTGGCGTTCCAGGGTGTGCAGCCATGCGAGAAAGACGCAGTCGCGGCCTTCGGCCGTGTCGGCCACCACTGCTCCGTCGACCAACTCGGCCTCGAGCGCCTGCTGCACGAGTTCGACGGGCACCTCGAGCAGTTTCCTGGCACGCTCGACGAGGTCTTCGCGCGGCAGGCCGCACTGTCCCTCGTCGAGCGCCTGCGCCAGAGCGTGGCTGATGCCGGCGCGAACGCGGATCATCGCCGTGGGTTCGATGCCGAGCTTCCGCGCCAGTGCGTCGGCGGTCACAAACCCGATGCCCCGGATCTCGCGTGCCAGCCTGTAGGGGTTCTCCGTGACGCGCGCGATGGCGTCGGCGCCATACGTCTTGTAGATCCGCACGGCTCGCGAGGTGCCCACGCCATTCGCGTAGAGGAACACCATGATGTCGCGGATGATCTTCTGCCCCGTCCACGCGTCGACAATCTGCGCCGCCCGAGCCGGCCCGATGCCATCCACGTCTCTCAGCTTGTGCGGCTGCGCGTCGATCACGTCAAAGACGCCGGCGCCGAACGTCTCGACCAGCCGTTGGGCGAAGTGCGGGCCGATCCCCCGAATGATGCCCGACCCGAGATACCGCTCGATGCCGTCGAGGCTGGTCGGGGGTTCCGTGTGCAGCGAGGTCGCCTTGAACTGCAGGCCGTGCATCAGGTCGTTGGTCCACTCGCCGATGGCGCGAATCTCCTCGCCCGCGGAAATCGATGCGACATTGCCCACGACCGTCAGCGGTTCCCGCCTGCTTGGCACGTTGATCCGGATGACGCAGAAGCCGTTGTCGGGGTTGTGAAACGTGACGCGTTCGACCGTGCCGGCCACGCTGGTCGGATCGAGGCCCTGGGTGTCGTGCGGCGTGTTGCGCCGTTGGGCGCCAAACGGGAGTCGGCCGCGATGTGGTGAGCTCGTCATATCCGAATGCCTAGCGACCAGAGCGTACCGCGGGTAGGAGGACGCCGCGTGCCGATGCGGTGTTTCGCACCGCGTCCCCGCTCACGCAAGCCGCCCCTCGACGCTGCTCGGGGCGGTCCTGAGCTTGTCGAACGGCGCACCAAAACATGCCTTGCCGGGGCTCGTCGCCGGCCTGACGTGGGGCAACCACAGGGGGTTGCCCCTACATCTGCTGTAGGGGCGGGCCCCCGTGCCCGCCCGACCCTGTTTCGGCCCTCACGGAGCATTTTGCAGACTGACGCTGTCGGCTTGGTTCGAGGGGCCGCATTGCGAATCACCGTATCGTACCCTGCGCCTGAGGCACTCGTTGCTCACGGTGTCATTAGCGCGGATCTTACATTGAGACGGCTGCCCTGCCCGGACTTCTATGTCAGAATCGCCCGCATGACTCATGCTCGCCGTGGCGTCGTCATCGTCCTCCTCGCACTGGCTGCATCGTTATCGGTCTCGCCACCCCTCGTGGCTCAGCAGAGGTACCGCGCCTCGCTCCCGCTGCCGCCGGCGTGGTTACAGGGCTATGTCAAGCCGCTCTCGGGAGAAGTGATCGTCTACCCGTGGGCGTATCCGGGCCAGGTCGACACCTTGCTCAGCCGCGCGACAGACGGGCGCATGGCTGTTGAGTGGGAGGGTGAACCGCTCCCCCCGGGCCCGGCCGACGAACTGGTGTCGTATCTCTGGCACGCAGGCACGGCGACGGGCTACGGCGCGCACCGCTTCGCGCTGTTTGTCAACGATCGTCAGTGCGCAACCTTTTCGTCGGGGCAGACGACGACTGATCGGGAGTGGCTCGTGCGCGCCGAAGGCGATGCGACGCTGTGGTTCAAGACCACGCGGGTCGGCGCGTTCAATGAGTTGTTCGGCTTTATGTGGCTGACGGCGCCGCGATCGCTTTTCGGCTCGGGTGCTCCGCGTTTTCGAGTGGTTGGCGAGGCCGCCAACAGCCAGGACTACTACCTCGGACCGAAGCAGCCTGTCCGGTCGTGGGTGCGCGTACGGCCGGAGGAGGCCGTGTTGACCGGCGGCCACCGAGCCGTGCGTCTCGAAATCAGTCTGGTGGGCGCTGCGGCTGCGGTCATGCTGAAGACGGGCGCGCAAACGCTGTGGACGGGAACCGCGCAACCGGGATTCACGAGCACAATGGTGCCGGCCGGACCCAACCAGAAAGCCTCGTTGCCGCTGACGGTAGAGATTGATGGACAGGTGGCGCTCGAGGAGACGCTCGCGCTGACGCCCGTCCGTCGTCGCGAAGTCCACCTGCTCCCGCACTCGCACGTCGACATCGGCTATTCGGATCCGCAGCCGACCGTCGAGCGCAAGCAGTGGAAGAATCTCGGTGACGCCGTCGAACTGGCGCGCAAGACCGCGTCCTATCCACCCGAAGCGCGATTCAAGTGGAACGTCGAAGGTCTCTGGTCGGTCGAAAGCTACCTGAAACAGGCGAGCCCTGAGGATCGCGACGCGTTTGTCGCGGCGGTCAAGCAAGGCAGCATCGGTTTGCAGGCCAACTACACCAACATCCTGACGGGTCTGGCCACGCCAGAAGAATTGCGGCACTGGACGGACGCCGCACGGCAGTTGAGAAGCGCCTACGGATTTCCGCCGATTCGGTCGGCGATGCACGGCGACATTCCGGGGCTGAGTTGGACGGTGGTCTCGGCGCTCGCCGAGTCGGGCGTGCGCTACTTCAGCAGCGGCCCCAACTACGTGCCGGGCTTTCCCGATCTGGGCGACCGAATCGGCGGAACCATCAAGGCACTGGGCGACAAGCCGTTCTGGTGGGTGTCGCCATCAGGCGAGCAGCGTCTGCTCTTCTGGATGGCGGGACGCGGCTACTCCTGGTTCCATGGTTTGAACACCGGCCAGATGAGCGACAACAGCCGCGACACCATTCTCGATTACGTCCGTGAGTTGTCGATCGCTGGGTATCCATGGGATCTGATCCAGGTGCGCTACACGATCGGCGGTGACAACGGACCGACCGACCCGAATCTGCCGGACAGCGTGAAGCGCTGGAATGAGCAGTTCGAGACCCCCCGCCTGGTGATCAACACGACCGAGGCGATGTGCGCGGAGTTGGAGAAGCGGCACGGGACCGCGCTGCCGGTCATGTCGGGCGACATGACGCCATACTGGGAGGACGGCGCGATCTCGACGGCGGCGGAAGAGTCCCTCACCCGCGCCAGCGCCAGGCGCCTCGCGCAGGCGCAGACGTTATGGGCGCTGCGCAATCCGACGGCGTTCCCCGCCGACGAGATGGCCGAGGCGTGGCGCAACGTCCTTCTCTGGCACGAGCACACGTGGGGCGCGGCCGACAGCATCAGTCGGCCGGATCGGAAGGACGTGGTTGACCAGTGGGAATACAAGCGGGCGTTCGCCGTGCGCGCCGATCAGCTTTCGCGCGCGGCGCTCGACGCCGCGTCGCCACGAACTGGCGGCGACAATGTCGACGTGATCAACACACTGGCGTGGGCCCGTGCAGGGCTTGTGATGCTCCCAGCCGATCAATCGCGCGCCGGTGACCACGTCGTCGCGACCGGCAATCGCGCGTTGCCGAGTCAGCGGCTTCTCGATGGCCGCCTGGCGGTATGGGTTGAGAATGTCCCTCCATTGGGATCGGTGCGGCTTCGTGTGGAACCGGGAGGGCCAGCCCAGACCAATCGAACGATCAAGATGGGCGAGTTCGGCCTCGACAACGGCCGCGTACGCATCGAGATTGATCCCGGAACTGGCACGATCGCGCGCCTGTTCTGGCGACCCGCTGCGGCCGGCCGCAGTCTCGCACTGGGATCGCCAGAACCCGCCGCGACTCCAAGTGTGCCGGGGCGGAACCCAACCCCGACGGCGGTGGGCCTTACGTGGCGGCCCAGCGGCGGGGCCGGCAAGGAGGTCCTGATAGGCACGGGGTTGTTCAACTACCTCTATGTTCCGGGACGCGATCCCGCGCAGGCGCAGAGCGTTGGCGCCGTCAACATCCGGGTCGAAGACAAGGGCCCGCTTGTCGCCACGATTCGGGTTGAAAGCGACGCGCCAGGCGCGACCAATCTGATTCGCGTCGTGCAGTTGGTCGCCGGATCAGACACCGTGCTCGTGACGGCCACGCTCGACAAGACGCGCGTGCGCACCAAGGAAAGCGCGCACGTCGCGCTCCCGTTCTCGATCCCTGATGGCGTGGTGCGCCTGGACGAAGGCGAGGCGCTCGTTGAGCCCGAGCGCAATCAACTGCCTGGCTCTTGCCGGGATTTCGTGGGCGTGCACAGCACGGTGGACGTCTCGGGGCGCGACTACGGCGTGTCTGTCGCCACGCTCGATGCGCCGCTCATCGAACTCGGGGCGATGACCGACGAACGGCAGAACGCCGCGCGCCTGCGTTCGTGGCCCGAACATGTGGTCCCAGGCACCACGCTCTACGCATACCTGCTGAACAACTACTGGCACACCAACTACAAGGCCGATCAGGAAGGCCTGCTTCGATTTCGGTTTGCGCTGCAGCCGCACGGGGCCTTCGACCCGGGGGCGCTGCGCCGATTCAGCGACGAGCAGGATCAGCCGCTGCTGGTGGTGCCGGCCACTGCGGCGACCCCGCCGATCAAGGCGCCATTCACGGTGGCCGGAAGCCAGGTGATGGCGACCCTGGTGGCGCCGGTCGATGCGGGAAAGGCCCTGCTGATCAGGCTCTACAATCCGACGGCCTTTGAGACAGAAGCCACGATTCGTCCGTCCGCACGAGGCGCGCGGCTCTTCGCGGCCGACAGTCAGGGAACCGCGGAGAGGCCGATCGGTTCGACCGTCAAGCTCCCGCCGTACGCGACACGCACGGTCAGGCTTGAGATCCAATGAGCGGGACCTCTGGTCCGCGGTAGGAGCCAGACGGGATTCGGGGATCGGGATTTGGGATTCGGGATTCGGGATTCGGGGATCGGGGATCGGGATTTGGGATTCGGGATTCGGGATTCGGGATTTGGGATTCGGGATTCGGGATTCGGGAGAATTCGTAGGGGCGGGCCCCTGTGCCCGCCCACGTGACGTGGGGCAACCACGGGGGGTTGCCCCTACGCGAGCGGAGGATGATCCTCGTCCTCTCCGGGCGGCTCTCCCGCCCGAAACACGTGGGGCAACCAACGGGGGGTTGCCCCTACGCGAGCGGAGGATGATCCTGAGCGTGGCGATACCAGATCCCGTCGCGTCAGTTGCCCCTACGCGAGCGGAGGATGATCCTCGTCCTCTCCGGGCGGCTCTCCCGCCCGTCCGGTCAGGTACTGCCCGACCTGCGTCATGGCCCGCTCGCGCGCGGCACCCGACATGTCGCCGGCGAGGTCCTCGAGCGCGGTCCGCACCACGTCCCGGTGATGGACGTCCAGACCGTACCTCGCCACCGCATCCAGCCACAAGGCGTGGATGAGTTCGACATCCTCCGGCGTCAGATGCGGCGCGTGCGGACCCAATTGGAACATCTCGATCGAGCGGTCGCGCTTGCATACCACCAGCCGGGCCCGGAAATTCTTGTCCTTCTCGACGCGGTCCCACGACTCGCCAAGCATCTGTGCGAGCTGCGCCGCGTTGAACTTTCCTGACTCGCCCACCACGATTTCGGTCGACTGCAGGCGCGCGGCCGTCTGGATAATCGCGTCGCCCGCGTTGCTGGCCGGCACCACCAGCAGTTTCACCGGGCGGCCTTCGCGCTCGGCGACGGCCACGACCCTGGTGAATAGCGTCTGCTCGTAGTCCTTGAACAGCCGCGCGCTGTCAAAGTCGCGATAGCCAGTATTGGGCCCCTGCAGCAGTCGCACCGTCATCACGACGATGTCGCGCGAGGCAATGTCGGTGCCATCCATTACCCACTTCAGATGCGTCAGCGTGTTAGGATCGCGCACCGGCACAAGGACGCTGCCTGGCCGCACGGCCAGATCCTCCTGACTCACATCCGCTGACGGCTGCAACTGGAACTGATCAAGTTTGTGATCCTGGCCCGCGCGCCGCCTGGCGGTCGCCCGCTCGGAAACCACGAACGCCACGTACAACACGAGCGTGAAGGAAATCCCGGAGATGGTCGCGACCTGTTTGGTGGCCAGGTTGACCATGGCGATGGAAAACAGCGCTAGCGTGATGGCGGTCAAGCCGATCGGCAGCTCGAACGATCCGATCTTGAGATTGAGCGGCACCCTCCACTCGCGCGCACCCGGCGACGTGTACCGCAGCACCACCAACGCCACCGCCTGCAGCGTGAAACTCCAGATGACGCCAAACGCGTACGCCTCGCCCAGGATGTAGATGTGCCCGCCGCTCACGATGACGGTGAGTAACTGGAGACACAAGACCAGGTTGAGAAAGCGGTGCGTGGTGCCGTACCGTTTGTGCGGGTGGCGAAACCACTGGGGCAGGACGCCATCCTCGGAGACGCGGTTGAGGACCGCGTTTGATCCGACGATGCTGGTATTGACGCCGCCCGAGAGAATCAGGAACCCGACGATCACGACGAAGGCCTGGAAGGCCAGCCGAAGGCTGTGCGGCCCGACCAGGTGCATCGCGATGCCGGAGATCATGTTGTCGTAATAGAGCGACCGGACGTCATCCGGGATGAGCGCGGTGGCCAGGAAGCTGACCGACACGGTGAGCACGACGCTGTAGACGAAGACTACCAGCGCCGCCTTGCGAAGATTCAGAGCCTTGGGCGACTCGATCTCGCGATACACCTGGGCCAGCGATTCGTAACCGCTCATCGCGAGAAAGGAATGCCCGAAGCCGATGAGCAGCGCGACGGCCGTGATGGCGGGAAACCGCGTGTCCTTCAGCCATCCGAGCGCCTCGTTGGTGAACCGGAAGTTCTCCTGGACCAGCGGTGGCGGCAGATGCCCGCCGCGCGTCAACAGCGTCACGACGGACCACACCAATAGGATCACGACCATGACGGTCGTGATCTGGATGATCTTGAGCGCATCGCCGCTCGACTCGTGGAGGCCGTGCGTATTGCGCCACCAGAAGTACAAGATCACCAGCATCGCAAAGCCGGCCGCGAGCATGTCCTTGGGAAGAGGCAGGACCAAGCCGAACCAGGCAAGCACCTCGCCCGCCAGTCCGATCATGTAAAGGCCCGCCGACACGGCGCTGATCGGTCCCGTCAGGACGTAGTCGAAGAGCAGCGCCGACACGGACAGCTTGGCCATGGTTCCGCCCATGGCCTCCTTGACGACGCGGTACACGCCGCCGCGGACGAACATGATCGAGCTTTCGAGGTAGATCGCCCGGACGCAGTAGGAGAAGAGCATGACGCCGAGGACGAACCACGGCGCCGCCTTGCCGACCGCCTGCTCAGCAATGCCGCCCGCGTAGAACGCGGACGACCCCAGGTCGCCGAGCACAATGGCGGCGGCACGCCACAGCGAAATGAATGAGAGCAGCGCCGTCGTCGCGACCACGACGCGGGTTGGCTGGATTTGGGAGGGGCTCGACTCGGAGATCATCCCCGCGATCTTATACCGAGAGCCTGGCCTCGTTGGGATTACCACCCCTCGACGCTGCTCGGGGTGGGCTGAGTTCACCGAAGCCCACGCTCCCGTGTGGCTCTTTCCCAGGGGTGTCTCGCTGACAGGACCGCAGGCCGGGCTCGCGCCCGGCGATCCCAGGCGAGGCTCGCTGACCAGCTGTCCGGCGGGTCACGCCGCCCAGCTGTCCGATCCGTCGCGAGCCTGGGATCGCCACGCTCCAGCGTGGCCTAGACCGGACCGGGCTGATCCTGGCGCAGGGTTGCCGGATTGGTCGCGCGTTCGAGGTTGCGGGCGATCAGGTCAACCGCCCGGTCGCGGGCATCCGGGGACAGATCCCCTGCGAGCTCCTCGATCGCGGTGCGGACGACGTCGCGATGATGGACCTGCAGTCCCAATTTGGCCACGGCGTCCAGCCACAGTTTGTGAATCAGATCCAGATCCTCCTGGGTGAGCGGCGGAATGTGTGGACCGAGTTGGTATGTTTCGACGGCGCCGTCTCTCTGGCAGACGACCAGTCGCGACCGGGCGTCCTTGTTCTTCTCGGTTCGGTCCCATCCCTGCCCAAGCATCATCGCGAGTTGCGCCCCTGAGAACTTTGCCGATTCGCCCACCACGATTTCGGTCGATTGCAGCCGCACGGCAGTTTGCGCAATCGCGTCTCCGGCGTTGGTCGACGGCACGACCAGCAACTTCACGGGACGCCCTTCGCGCTCGGCCACGGCCACGACCTTCGTAAACAGCGTCTGCTCGTAGTCCGCAAAGAGGCGCGCGATGGCCAGATCGCGGTACCCCGTGTCGGGACCCTGCAACAGGCGCACCGTCATCACGATGATGTCGCGCTTGTCCGTGTCGGTGTGAGTGAGCACCCACTTCAGATGCGTCAGCGTGTTGGGATCGCGAACGGGCACCAGCACGTTTCCTGCACGCGCCGCCACTTCATCGAGCCCCACCACCGGTGCCGGAAGCAGCTGGAACTGGTCCAACGGGTGGCCGCGGAGAGCCTGCGCGGCGCGGCGCCTCGCGGTGACCCGCTCGGACCAGACGAACGCGACGTACACGAGCAGGGTGAAGATCGATCCCGAGATCGTCGCGACCTGCTTGGTGAAGAGGTTGACCACCGCCACCGAGAAGAGCGCCATCGTGATGGCGGCAAGTCCGATCGGCACGTCGATCGATCGGATCTTCAGGTTCAGCGGTACCCGCCACTCGCGCTCGCCGGGCGATCGAAAGCGCAGCACAAGGACGGCAAGCGCCTTGAATGCGAAGCTCCAGATCACGCCGAACGCGTAAGCCTCGCCGAGGATGTAGATGTGCCCGCCGCTCAGCACCACGGTCAGCAGTTGCAGCCCGACAATCAGGTTGAGGAATCGATACGTCGTGCCGTACTTCTTGTGCGGCTGGCGGAACCACTCCGGCAGGACGCCGTCCTCCGATACCCGGTTGAGCACGGCGTTGGAACCCACGATCGCGGTGTTGACGGCGCTGGCCAGCATCAGGACGCCGACGACAACGACAAACGCCTGGAACGCCAGCCGGAGGCTGTGCGGCCCGACCAGGTGCATCGCGATGCCCGAGATCAGATTGTCGTAGAACTGCGGCCGCACTTCGTCTGGGATCAGCGCAGCGGCCAGGAAACTTACCGAACCGGTGAACACGAGTGCGTAGATGAACACGACCACGCCCGTGCGTCGCAGGTTCAGCGGCTTGGGCGATTCAATTTCGCGGTAGACCTGCGCAAGCGACTCGTAGCCGCTCATCGCGAGGAAGGAGTGGCCGAAGCCGATGAGCAGAGCGATGGCGGTGATCGCGGGGAACCGCGTGTGCTTCAGCCACCCCAGCGCGTCGTCGGTGAAACGGAAGTTCTCAGAAACGGGCAGGGGGGGAGTCGAGCCGCCGCGCATCAGCAGTGTGACGATCGACCAACCGAGCAGGATCACGACCATGACGGTCGTGATTTGCATGATGTGCAGCGCGTCCGAACTCGATTCGTGCAGGCCCTGGGTATTGCGCCACCAGAAGTAGATGATCACCAGCACCGCAAACACGGCCGCCAGTTGGTCCCTGGGAATCGGCAGCGTGATGTTGAAGCGGGCCAGCACCTCCACGATCAGGCCAATCAGGTAGAGGCCCGCCGACACGGCGCTAATCGGTCCGGTCAGCACGTAGTCGAACAGCAGCGCCGATACGGAGAGTTTGGCCATGGTGCCGCCCATGGCCTCCTTGACGACGCGGTACACGCCGCCGCGGACAAACATCACCGAGCTCTCGATGTAGATCGCCCGCACGACCCAGGCGAACGACATGACGCCCAGGATGAACCAGGGGGCGGCCTTGCCGACCGCCTGTTCCGCGATGCCGCCGGCGTAGAAGGCTGACGACCCGAGGTCGCCGAGCACGATGGCGGCCGCGCGCCAGAATGAGAAGAACGACAGCAGGACCGTGGTGGCGACCACGACCTGTGTGGGCTGCGGCTTCTTCAACTCGGACGTGGCTGACATTGCGGTAGACCCTCGCTTCACCAGGTGGATTGTGGCCTACCGTGCCATTCTGCGTGACAAGACCATCTGTTCATTCTAAGAGTCCGCGACGCCGCAGTGTCGATTTTTACGGTTTTTTTACGGACCTTTTAACCCCTTCTCACGTTCGACGGCGTATCGTGTCAACTAAGAGGTTGTGCGTTTGGCAGACGGTAAAACCGATTGCGCGGATCTCGTCGTCATCCCGGAACAGCAGTTGCGTGGATCGCGGCGGGAGATGCTGGCATCGATCGACGAGGCCATCACCGGCCTGCTCGCGCTGCGGCATCTGATCGCGGGGACTCCCGTGGTCGGGCGAGCCGGAGCGGACGGACAAGCGGTGTCCGCCGGTCGCGGATACCTGCGAACGCCGTTCGCGATGATCGGACGGTTGTTCTCGAGAATCGTCCACTGACAAGGGCGGCGACAGGCGTCAGTCAGCGTCGACAAACCGATAGCCGACCCAGGGCTCGGTGACCAGGTACCGCGGGCGGGCAGGATCGGGCTCGATCTTCTTCCGCAACTGTCCCATCAGCACTCGCAGGTGCTCCGGTTGGTCAACGCTGTGGGGTCCCCAGATGGTCTTCAGGATCGTGCGGTGCGTCAGGACCTGGCCGGCGTGGCGGGCCATGATGGCAAGCAACTCGAATTCCTTCGGTGTCAGCCTGATTTCGGTGTCGCCACGGGTCACGCGGCGCCGGTCGAAATCGATGACGAGATCGCCCCGCTGCAACTGACCCGTGTCTGGCTGGTCACCGGCAAGTTTGCGGCGAAGCGCCGCTCGAATTCGGGCCAGCAGTTCGTCCGGCCCGAAGGGCTTTGTCACGTAGTCGTCGGCGCCTTCATCGAGCGCGACGACCTTGTCTTTCTCGGCACCTCGGGCCGACAGTACAAGGATCGGGATGTCCCATCGTTCGCGCACACGCCGGCAGACATCGATCCCGTCGATGTCTGGCAGCCCGAGGTCCAGCACGATGAGATCCGGCAGTTCTGCCTCGATGGCGGCGAGAGCGTCCCGCCCAGTGCCCGCCACCTCCACCTCGTAGCCGCGGGAACGCAGAAGCGGTGTCATCGTCCGTTGGATGGACACCTCGTCGTCCACGAGCAGTATCCGGGCCTGGCGTGTCATGACGTCTCCGCGTCCGGAGCCGTCGCGGGACGGCTCGCGGTCGGGACGAGCAGTGTAAAGCATGAGCCTCCACCGGGCAGGTTCTCGGCCCACACGCGGCCGGCCTGTGCAGCCAGTAATCCCCGAGTAATGGCAAGCCCCATCCCTGTGCCGAACGCGAGCTTGCGGGCGTTGGCGCCCCTGTAGAACCGCTCAAACAGGTGGGGCAGGTCCTGCCCGCCGATGCCTGGGCCCCGGTCTGCCACAGCCATCGTCAGCGCCCCGTCATCGACTCGAGCGGTGATCGTGATTGCTGTTCCTGCGGGCGAATAGTGCCCGGCATTCTCGAGCAGATGCGCAAGGGCCGCGGACGTCAGCCTCGGGTCGACCTGTACGTCGGGAGTCTCGTCGGCTTTGATCTCCAGGGCGTGGTCCTGCAGTACGTGCTGCACCTGCTGGACAGCGGCGTCGATGATCTCTGAGGGGTGCACCCATTCCCGCTCGGCATTCACGCCGTCGGTGTCGATGCGCGCCATGTCGACGATGTTCTGGAACAGGCGGTTCAACCGCTCAACCTCCGCCACGACAACGTCCATTTGTTCAACACGCTGCGCCTCGGTGAGCCACGAGGCCCGCAGGTTGTTGGCGGCGACGGTGATGGCCGTGAGCGGGGTCTTCAAGTCGTGGCTGAGCGACGCCAGCAGCGCCGACTTCAATTCGGCCCCCTGCCGCACCCGCTCGGCAGCCTGCCGTTCCTCCAGGAACTTGACGCGCTCGATGGCGATGGCCCCCAGTCCGGCAATCGCGTCCAGGGTGCCAGGATCGACCAGACGTCCCGCCGTCGCCAACAGGCCGACGGCGCGGGTGCCCAGGCGAAGCGGCACCAACAGCACCTCGATCCCCACGTCAGTGACGACACGGCGATGACCCCCGTACGTTCGCGTGTTCGCGTCGAACTCCAGCGCTCCACGTGCCGTGGCGAGCGCCACATCAAGCTCGTGCGGATCGAGCGTCACGCCCGACCCTGACTGGTGCAGGTGCCAGACCGCGGAGCCCGGCAGGCAGATGCAGACGTAGTCGAGGCTGAACCGACGCGCGACGTACCTGGCGAGATCGTCGACGGCGGCGCGGCTGTCTGTGGTCAACAGGATATCCCGGCTCAGGTCGAACAACCGGTTCAGTTCGTCCCGCCGCTCCGTCGCGTCGTCAGCCCGCTGCCGAGCCACCAGTGAGAGCTGGCTCGCCACGAAACTGACGGCCAGAAACACCGCCAGCGCGACCCAGTACTCGGGGTCGGCGACGACCAGGGTTCCCACTGGCGGCAGAAAGTAGTAGTTGAGGGTAATCACCGCCGCCACCGACGCCGCCACGGCGACGCGAAATGTCGAGGCGGCCGCGATGAGCAGAATGACGAGCAGATACGACAGGCCGACGACGGTCGGGTTGGTGATCCCGACCAGTCCGCGGTAGGTGACAGTGACGGCGGCGAGCGCGAGCGCGCCGGCCGCGAGGTGCCATACCTCGCGCAGCCATCCACTGGTCCGAGCGTTCGAGTTGGTCGCCACCGAAAACACCCACCATGCCGATCGGTCGCTGCGATCTTAGCCCTTCGATTCACAAATTCGGCGACGAATTTGTTCATCGAGGACATGGAACCAGCTTCAAGGCCCGTTTTCACGGCCGCAGAACGGGCCGCTGACGCCGGTCTTGAAACCGTCTCCAGCAGCATTCCTGTAGACTGACGGCGCCCCGGAGGAGGACGCGTCTATGGCTTCCACCCGTTTCGCCCGTTGCCTTGTTCTCACGATTACCGGTCTTGCTCTCGCCGTCGGCCTGGCCACCGCCCAACCGGCGCCGCAGGCGGTTGCGCAACCCGCGACCAGATTCGCCGGCGCTCCCGGACCGCTGCCGGGCATCCTGACGCTGCGTGAGCAGGCGGTGGTCTACAACAACTGGTTGAAGATTCGTCTCGAACGCATCCTGCCCGAATTGATGCGGCAGGAGGGCTTCGACATGTGGCTCGTCATCTGCCGCGAGAACAACGAGGATCCGGTGTTCTCGTCGCTGGTGCCCTTTACGTCGATGTATGCCAGCCGGACATCGATCCTGGTGTTCACCGACAAGGGCGCCGAGGGTATCGAACGGCTGACGGTGAGCCGGTCCGGCATAGGCCAGTTCTACAAGAGCGTGTGGGAACCCGAGAAGATCGATCAGTGGGCGCGACTGGCGCAGATCATCAAGGAGCGCAATCCGAAGAAGATCGGCATCAACGAGTCCGACACGTTCAACTACGGCGACGGCCTCACCTCATCGCTCAAGAAGAAGCTCATGGCGTCTCTGCCCACCGAGTTTGCCGGCCGGGTGCAGTCGGCCGAACGTCTCGCGATTCGCTGGCTCGAGCGGCGCTCATCCGAAGAGATTGAGGTCTACCCGCAGATCGCGGCGATTGCGCATGGCATCATTGCCGAGGCCTTCTCCCGCAGGGTCATCACGCCCGGCGTCACGACGACCGACGACGTGGTGTGGTATTTCCGCGAGCGGTCACGCCAGCTCGGGCTGACCAACTGGTTCCAGCCGTCCGTGTCGATTCAACGGCCGAAAGAGAGTCCCTACAAGGACAGTCCGGTGATTCACCGCGGCGACTGGCTCCATTGTGACTTCGGGATCACGTACCTGAAGTTGAACACCGACACACAGCAGGTGGCCTACGTGCTGAAGGACGGGGAGACCGACGCGCCGCAAGGGCTGAAAGACGCACTTGCGCAGGGCAACCGCCTGCAGGATATCGAAATGGCCGAGTTGAAGACGGGGCGCACCGGTAACGAGATCCTTGCGGCGGCGTTGAAGCGCGCGACAGGCGAAGGCCTGAAGCCCAGCATCTACACGCACCCGCTTGGTGTGCATGGCCATGCGGCCGGACCGACTATCGGCATGTGGGATAAACAGGATGGTGTGCCGGGTCCAGGCGACTACCCGCTGTTCGAGGATACGGTCCACTCGATTGAATTGAACGTGCGTGCGACGGTGCCTGAGTGGGGCGGCCAGGAGGTGCGGGTGGAACTCGAGCAGGACGCGGTCTTTACAAAGAACGGCCCGCGCTGGCTCGACGTCCGCCAGACGTCGCTGATTCTGATTCGATAGCGACTCGTCTACCGGATCCGCAGAAACGGCAGCGCCGAACTGACGCCTTCGTACACGACGGCCATTTCGGCGGCGGATCTCAACGAGCGGCTGCCGTTGAGCGAGGTCTTCGCGATCATCTCCCGGACCTGCCAGTCTCGTGAGAGCGTCACCTTGATGGTCGCATCCTCGTAGATCAACCCGTCGTCGCCAATCGAGAGGCGACATTCGTGCCCGTTTTCCCGCCGCCGAATCGTGTCGCCGTCGATGTGAAAGGCATTGCTGTGTTCGGCCGCGAACAGGCCGGCATCGAGAAAGAGGCGCGGCTTGTCGATGTAAGGCTTGCCGTGGTGCACGCAGAACGTCTGGCAGTTGTCGCACTCGTTGCAGAAATCGTCCACGTGGAGAATCTGACGGTCCTGCACGATGCTGAACTCCTCAGATCCGGTCACGATCAGCCGTCCACCATCCGCGCCAACGACAGGGAGCGTCCAGCGGACCGGGCGCATCGTGAATGTGTAGTTCGAACGGTTCGGGCACACCTCGACGCACTTGTCGCAGAATGCGGTGCACTGTACACAGCGCAGTGCTTCGCGGCGCGCCTCGGCGTCGGTGAGCGTGGGCTCGACCAGCGCGAACCCCACGCGCTCGGCCACGGGTCTCTGGCTCGGCTTGCTCTGCTCGATCTTGCGCGCTCGCACGGCCTTGACGTCGAGGATGTCCTGCGCCGAAAGGCATGGGGGCTGCGAGGACGGGGGCACAAAGGGCACACCCAGACGTTCGCAGATCGACTCGGCCGCCTTGCGACCGTCCGCGCACGCCGAGATGATGCTGCCAGGTTCAATGACCATGTCTCCGCCGGCGTACACCCGGTCTGGACCAGCGCACCGGGTCGCACTGTCGACGGTCACGCCGCCGTTCGCGTGGCGCATCACCCGGCTTCCATCAAGAAACGCCAGGTCGGGAAGTTGGCCAACGGCCACGATGACCGTGTCGCACGGCACGACAAACGCGCTCCCCGGGATGGCTCGGGGCAGACACCTTCCGTCGGGACCGGGATCGCCGAGTTCGTTGCGCACGCACCGGACGCCGACGATGTTGGCGCCGTCGCGGAGGATCTCGACCGGGGTGACGAGCTCCTCGAGACGATTGCCCTCTTCGAGCAAGCCCTCGAGTTCCTCTGGGGCCGCCGGCATCTGCGCGCGCGTCCGGCGATAGAGAATCGTCACCGGCGCGCTCATGAGACGCTGCGCGGTGCGCGCGGCGTCCATCGCTGTGTCGCCTCCACCAATGACGACAGGGTGCTTCCCGAGCGCCACCGCCTGCCTGCGACGCGCCCGATCGAGCAGGTCCAGCGCGGGAAGGACGCCGGGGCCGTCGACTCCCGGCACGTCCAGCGGCGCGTCGCGCTGGAATCCCGCGGCAAGATAGACGGCATCGAACCCGCTGGCGAGCAACTCCTCCGGCGGCGTGGTGATTCTCGTGTTGAGCGCGATCGTCACGCCGAGCGCGACGATCCTGTCGATGTCCCGCGCGATGATCTCCGACGGCAAGCGGAATGACGGAACCGCGCGCATCATGCCGCCGGCGACGTCCCTGGCCTCGAAGATGGTCGCCTGCACGCCGTTGAGCGCGAGAAACGCGGCCGCGGCGAGACCGGACGGGCCGCTCCCGACAATCGCTACCCGTCGCCCGGTCGCCGCCTTCCGCTTCGACCCGTACCCGGCGTGCCCGCGTTCTTCGGCAATGCGCTTCAGCGCGCGAATCGCGACTGTCTCTTCGTAATCGTTACGGATGCATCGGGTCTCGCACATCCTGGTGCACACGTAGCCGGTGACTCCAGGCAGTGGATTGCGCGCCAGGATGACCTCGAGCGCCCGGTCGTATTCGCCCTGCGCGATGAGCCATGCGTACTCGGGCACGTCCTGCTCGACCGCGCAGGCTTCGACGCACGGCGCCACAACGCAATCCCACATGCCAAGTTCTGATGCCACCTTCGGCAGGCCGTGCGGGAAGGCCTGTTTCTTGTACCGCCGATTCGAGAGCGACTCGCCGGCCGCGCGGCCGACGTTGGTCAGTCGATCCCGCGAGAAGCCGGCGAGACTCGTGTCGCCCGCATCGCTCATCGCCGTGCCAATGTGTTCCAGCCAATTGGTGAGGCGCGTATAGCCGCCTGGCTTCAGCAGATCAGTGCATCCGGTCACCGGCAGCGCGCCGCACGACAGGACGATCGCGGCATTCAGGGCATCGACGCCGGCCGAGTACGACACGTGGAGATCACCGTTGAACGCGCGCAGCAGCCTGTCGTACAGGTTCATCGTCACCGGGTAGAGCGCCCGCCCCGACATGTACATTTCGTCGCCGGGCAGGCGGCCGGTGTGGTTGCGCGTGGCCAGGGTGTTGCTCAACTTGACGCCGAACGTCAGGCCCCGCGCCGTTCCCGCTCGCTTGAGCGAACTGATCAGATCGATGGCCGCTCCGTACTGCAGGTCGTGGTCGAACACGGCGTTGGGAATGTCGATCTCGGCAAAGCCCAACTGCCGATTGACGATGTCCCGAACCTCGTCGCGGCCGAGCAGCGTGGGATTCAGCTTGACCACGGTGTGCAAGCCACGTCGGTCCAGCAAGTAGCGTGCAATGCGCGCGATCTGGTCCGGCGGGCAGCCATGCATCGTCGAAAGCGTGACGCTGTTGGCGATGCAAGTGGGGATCGCGATATCGGCAAACTGAGGGAACTGGCGACGCAGGCACTCGGCGATCTGGGCGATCTGGTCGGATGCGTCGGTCATGACGTCCAGGAACCGTGTCATGCGCGGGCTGGTGATGCCCTCGAGGTCGTAGCCCACGCTCATGTCGAAGATGACTCCTGGAGCGAGAGACGGCCCCTTCGCCTGGCGGTCCCAGCCCAGCAGTCGGGGCAGGATGTGCACGATGGCCCAGGCAACGATGTACTCGTGCGCCGACTGTTCGAGCTTGAGTTCCTGCGACCACTCGACGTTGTAGCCCTCGTCTATCATGTCGATGCAGGGACGGGGAATTGTGAGTTCGTCCTGCACCTGAACCGTCTTCAACTCCATGAACCGGCCGCCGCAGAGGAAGGCCGAGATGAGGTTCTGGCTGAGTTGGGTGTGCGGCCCTGCGGATGGTCCGACCGGCGTCGCGAGGTGGTGGCCGAACAGGTCTGGAACCGCGAACGGCGCGTCGGGCGACGGCTTGTAGAAGAGCGACTTGTGGATGTCGAAGATCGAGCCCTTGCGCTCGTACTCCATCAGGATGCGAGCCAGTTGTGTGGCGAACGGCTGAACCCGCATCACGTCGGACATGGCTGACCGTGCTCCGGGGAGAGAAGGTGTCGGGTCACATTTCTGGATCCTTCGCCCGTTCGCGCCCGAAATGTGACCCGACCCGATTTCGCGCTTCGCCAGACAGCATACGCTACCGGACCCGGAAATACGGTGCGACATGGCGATTGCCAGGCTCTCGAGCCGTCGCATGATGCACATGATCGACGAGACAGTTACCCGTCCCTGGTTCGACGAGCATTTCCTCCGGATTCCGCGCCTTTGGAGTTGGTCTGGCGTCGACGACTTCCGAACACACCCGCTCACGCTTTCCGGAGCCTCCTCAAAGCTGCAACTGAATTGCAGACCCCACACAGCGGCCACAAGGCCTCGGGGCTGCGAGCGCCCTCAACGTGGATCACGACGCGTTCAAGATCATCCAGGTCACTCGGAAATCGACTGGCGAGACAATCCGGCAGCAGGCTGAAGGTTTCCTGCGCCGTGGGGCAGTAGTACCGCGCGATCTGCATCCCCACCGGCGTCTTGCGTGGGTACGTGCCATGCCGCGCCAAGCCACAGCCGCCGCGCGGATGGCGCGGACACACCGAGAGGCTTGCGTTGGCCCAAGCACTTTGGGCAACATAAGCCTCGCTGGTCAGCAGGGTCTCGTGTATGCGGCTGGGCGATTCCCGATGGAGAAGTGGAAACGGATTGCACGAGAGGCTTTAGACGACTCGGCTAGGGGCTCAAGGTGCGTCGTTAGCGTCGTGGCTTTGGGCTTGACGCGGGACCGCAGGCGAGCACCACGTCTCGACCCCGTTCTGAGAGTGGTTCCATTACGCCTCCCTGAGCGAACACCCTGGGGTGCGACGTTTGGTCCCGTTCTCTCAGTCCAGTTCGCGCGGCCGCTGCTTGAAGCTGTTCCGTCGTAGTCGAATGGTCTTGGCCTCATTCTGACTTGCGCATCGCCGCCAGAGAGGCCCGGAGTTCACGTCCGTCCCCAGGCTCTCCTCCGGCGTTCGCTTCGGCTGGTCTCCCCGATCACTCCGCCAATCACAAGACACCGCTTCCCGATGAAGTCGCCGATCTACCCGGTCGTCTCATTGCCAGCCATGTCAACGCCGGCCGGGGGCGGTCGGATATGCTAATCTTTGCCCATGGACTACCGCCCCTTCATCACCATTGAACCCGGCAAGCGTGGCGGCAAGCCGTGTATCCGCGGCCTGCGGATGACGGTCTATGACGTCCTCGAGTACCTCGCTTCCGGCATGTCCATAGAGGAAATTCTGTCGGACTTCCCGGACCTGACGGGCAACGATATCCGGGCCTGCCTGGCCTTCGCCGCGGATCGCGAGCGCAAACTCGTCAAGGTTCCGGCGTGAGACTGCTCTTCGATCAGAATCTCTCACATCATCTCGTGAACAGTTGCGCGACGTCTACCCTGGGTCGACGCACGTTCGACTGCTTGGGCTGGCGTCCAAGCCCGACATCGATGTCTGGGAGTACGCGCGCACGAACGGCTTCGCGATCGTCTCGAAAGACACGGACTTCCACCAACGCAGCCTGGTAGACGGTTTCCCTCCGAAGATCGTGTGGGTGCAGCGCGGCAATTGCCCGACTGTCGAGATCGAAGCACTTCTGCGCCTTCGGCAGGCGGAGATCCTGGCCTTCGAAGCCGATCGGGAAGCGGCGTTCCTCGAACTCGCCTGAAGAAAGGGGTCGGGTCACATTTCAAGGTCCTTCACCCGGTCGCACCCGAAATGTGACCCGACCCCATTTCGCGCTCGCAGACAGCATACGGTAGCAGCCCACCTCCGATTTCTCCGGCCTTCGGCGCTGCAGCTATCAGCCCACCACGCATTGCCTTTTCAGCGAGGGCCTGTATCATACGCGCGTTGGCTTGGTTCGGCCCTGAGGCTGGCCCGTCAACGTCAGGAGGATTCCGATGGTACGCCGCGCCATTCGACTGCCCCTTCACACACTCCTGGTTCTACTCGTGGTTGTCGGTTCCATCATGGTGGTGGTTGCGCAGGACCGCGCGAGTCATGCACCGGCGGTAATCACGGCTGCCGACTACGCGCGAGCCGAGAAACTCCTGGGACCGGGCGTGTCCGCCCTTGTCGTCGGGGGCAGCGTCGCTCCCGCCTGGCTTCCCGATGAACGTTTCTCATACCGCAGCGTCACCGCGGACGGCTCGGAGTTCATCTTTGTCGATCCTGTCAAGCGGACGCGCGGACCGGCATTCGATCACGTGAAGCTCGCAGCCACGCTGTCGGCGGCAGCCAGCATCACAGTCACCGCGAAACAGCTGCCGTTCCAGTCGATTGAACTCTCGGCGGACGCGAAGACGGTGTCATTCGACGCGGAAAAGCGGCGGTGGTCCTGTGACGTGGCCGGGGCGAAATGCGTCGCCACGGGTGATGCGATTGGCGGGCGTGGCGCGGGTGCGGGAGGGCGAGGTCAGGGACAGGGCGGCCGGGGACAAGCTGCCGGGCGAGGCGGCCGCGGAGGCGCCGCCGCAGGCGTGGCATCGCCGGATGGCAAACGGGCCGTCTTCATCCGCGACTGGAATCTCTGGGTGCGCGATGTGGCCACCAATCAGGAGAAACAGCTCACCACCGATGGCGTGAAGGACTTCGGCTACGCCACCGACAACGCAGGCTGGGCCGGTAGCGATCGCGCGATCGCGTTGTGGTCACCGGATTCGAAGAGGGTCGCGACCTTCCAGCAGGACGAGCGCGAGGTCGGCGACATGTACCTGGTCAACACCATGGTCGGCCATCCTGCTCTCAAGGCCTGGAAGTACCCACTACCCGGGGACAAGACGGTGGCGATGCTGCAGCGCGTCATCATCGACGTGGACGCGGCGCGCATCACGCGCCTGCAGATGCCGCCCGACTACCACCGCGCGACGATGGGCGACAACTTCAGCCTCAATGATATGAAGTGGAGTCCCGACAACGCGCAACTCGCGTTCGTCTCCACGTCGCGCGATCACAAACAGGCCATCTTCCGGATGGCCGACGCCGCCGCGGGCACGGTGCGCACGGTGTTCGAGGAGACCGTCCCCACCCACTTCGAGTCGGTGTCGGGCTGGCAGGTGCTCTGGCCGACCAACGAGGTCATCTGGTATTCGCAGCGCGACGACTGGGGACAGCTCTACCTGTACGACCTGGTGAGCGGGAAGCTCAAGAACCAGATCACCAGCGGCGAGGGTCCTGTGACGCGGATCACGCGGGTTGACGAGAAGACCCGCACGATATGGTTCACCGCCAACGGGCGCGAGAAGGGTCAGGACCCGTACTTCGCGCACCTCTACCGCGCCGGCCTGGACGGGAAGAACGCCGTGTCGTTGTCACCAGACGATGGCGATCACAACACTCAGTTGTCACCGTCAGGCCGCTTCCTGGTCGACACGTATTCGAAGCCGGATGTGCCGCCAGTAGTCGCGCTGCGGGATGGCGACGGCAAGCTGGTGATGCCGCTGGAGAAGGCAGACATTTCGAAACTGGTCGCCACAGGCTGGAAGCCGCCGACGCCGATCACGATGAAGGCCGCGGACGGCAAGACCGACATCTACGGGCTGCTGTTCCGGCCGACCAACTTCGATCCCTCGAAAAAGTACCCCATCGTCAACAACGCGTATCCCGGTCCGCAATCGGGGAGCACAGGTTCGCGGTCGTTTTCGGCGGCGAGGGGCGATCGGCAGGCACTCGCCGAACTCGGCTTCGTCGTCGTCACGATTGATGGCCGCGGCACGCCGAACCGGTCGAAGTCGTTCCACGACGCCTACTACGGCGCCATGGGCCGCGACAATACGCTGCCCGACCAGGTGGCGGGCATGAAGGACCTGGCCCGCAAGTATCCGTGGATTGACATCGATCGCGCCGGCATGTGGGGCCATTCGGGCGGCGGGTTCATCGCGGCCGACGCGATGTTCCGCTATCCGGACTTCTTCAAGGTCGGCATCTCGGAATCGGGCAACCACGACCAGCGGAACTACGAGGACGACTGGGGTGAGCGGTACCAGGGCCTGCTGGTGAAGAACGCCGACAGCATCGACAACTACGAGGCCGAAGCCAACCAGACGATGGCCAAGAACCTCAAGGGCAAGTTGCTGCTCGCGCACGGGATGATGGATGGCAACGTCCCGCCCTCTAACACGTTGCTGGTCGTCGAGGCGCTGATCAAGGCCAACAAGGACTTCGACCTGCTGCTGTTCCCGAACCAGGCGCACGGTTACGGCGATCAGTCCCAGTACATGATGCGCCGGCGCTGGGATTACTTCGTCAAGTGGCTGCTCGGTGCGGAGCCGCCCAAGGAATACCTGATACAGCCGGCGCCTGCTGGCGGACGCGGGCAGTAACGGAGATTGTTCTCCTTTCCGGGGTTGCCTCATGCGCAGAATCTGTGTGCCTCGCACGATCTTTCTTGCCTCTCTCGCCATCGTTCTGGCTGCATCGCTGGCGTCAGCCCAGCCAGTCACACGCGCCATCACTCTCGACGACCTGCACAAGATCAAGTCGGTCGGCGATCCGCAGCGGTCGCCAGACGGCAAGTGGGTCGCCTACGCCGTCGGGACGGTCGATGTCGAAAAAGACAAACGTGATTCGGACATCTGGATGGTGAGCTGGGATGGCACGCAGCAGGTCCGAATAACGTTCACCGCTGAGAGCAGCGAGAACTCGCCGCGCTGGAGCCCGGATGGCCGCTACCTCTCGTTTCTCGCGAGCCGCGGCAACGAGGACGAGAAGAAGCGGGGAGCGCAGGTCTGGCTGCTCGACAGGACCGGCGGTGAGGCGCAGAAACTCACCGATATCAAGGGGGGCGTCGGAGACTACTCGTGGTCGCCCGACAGCAAGCGCATCGCGTTCGTGTCGAGCGACATCGATCCGGCTGATGAGCCCGAGAAGATGGAAGGCTGGAAGCGCAAGACCGAGCCTCCCATCGTCGTCGACCGGTACCACTTCAAGCAGGACCGCGAAGGCTATCTCAAGAAGTTGTACTCGCACATCTGGGTGTTCGACCTCGCGACGAAGAAGGCGGACCAGATCACCAAGGGTAATGTCGACGACACCTCGCCCGTCTGGTCGCCAGACGGCGCGCGCCTCGCCTTCGTGGGCCGTCGCGATCCTGACGCCGATCGCAACGAGAATTCCGACATCTTCGTCGTCGCCGCAAAGGCTGGTGCCGAACCAGCGAAGCTCACGACATTTGTGGGAACCAACGGCGGACGGCCGGCGTGGAGCCCGGATGGTCAGTGGATAGCGTTCTTGCAGGGCGACGAACCGAAGTTCTCCGCCTACCAGCAGGATGTGCTGGCAATTGTGCCGGCGGCGGGAGGCCCCGTCACACTGTTGACTGGTGCTCTCGACCGTCCCGTGTCGGATCCCATCGTGTGGACTGCCGATGGCAAGGCGCTGCTCTTCGAGGTGACCGACGATCGCGTCAGCTACGTCGGCCGCACGACAACCGCCGGCGGTGCGGTCGAGAAACTCACGTCCGGCCGCCGCACGGTGTCGAACCTCTCGAGGGGAACCGACGGTGCGCTGACGCTCGTGACAAGCACGGCCACCGAGATCGCAGAAGTGTGCGCCTTCGAGAACGGGACGTTCCGCAAGCTGACGCATCAGAACGACGCGCTGCTTGCCGAGCTTCAGCTTGGCATCACCGAGGACTTCGCATCGAAGAGCAAGGACGGCACCATCGTCAACAGCCTGATGGTCAAGCCGGCGTCGTTTGCCGCGGGAAAGAAGTACCCGCTGGTGCTCTACATCCACGGCGGTCCCAACGGCCAGGACGAGCACCGGTTCAGCTTCGACCGGGAGCTGCTCGCCGCCAGCGGATACGTGGTGCTCTCGGTCAATTACCGGGGCAGCAACGGGCGCGGGAGCGCGTTCCAGAAAGCCATCTTCGGAGACTGGGGCAACAAGGAAGTGGTCGATCTGCTGGGGGCCGTCGATCAAGCCATCGCCGCAGGCGTGGCGGACCCGGAACGGCTGGGCATCGGCGGCTGGAGCTACGGCGGCATCCTCACTGACTACTCAATTGCGACCGATGCTCGATTCAAGGCGGCCGTGAGCGGGGCTGGCAGCGCGCTCCAGCTCTCGATGTACGGGAGCGACCAGTACATCGTGCAGTACGAGCGCGAGATTGGCGTGCCGTGGAAGAGCCGCGACTTGTGGATCAAGATCTCCTATCCGTTCTTCCAGGCCGATCGGATCAAGACGCCCACGCTGTTCCTCGGTGGCGAGAAGGACTTCAACGTCCCGATCATCGGCGGCGAGCAGATGTACCAGGCGCTCAAGAGCATGGGCATCGACACCCAACTGGTGGTCTATCCCGGCCAGTTCCACGGACTGACGGTGCCCAGTTACCAGCGCGACAGGCTGCAGCGGTACCTGGCGTGGTACGGCAAGTACTTGAAGCCGGCGAAGTAGGTGGATTACGCCGACGCGCGGGCCGTGCAGGCTGCCGCAGACTGTGAAAAGGAGTGGCCAGACGCTGGACGCTACCCTCTATTTGAGCTTGATCTTCGATAGGTCGAGGGTTGATTGAGGAAACTTCATCTTCAGCTCCTCCAGTGATTCCACCAGAATCTGCGATACGGCAAGGTTGCGGAACCACTTCTTGTTGGCCGGAATCACGTACCATGGCGCCCAAGGAGTACTGCATCTCGTCAATGCATCTTCGTAGGCCCTGGTGTATTCGTCCCAGTAAGCACGCTCCGCAAAATCCGCCTCCGAAAGTTTCCATTGCCGGGTGGGATCGTTCAGCCGCTGTTCGATGCGTTTCTTCTGCTCGTCTTTGCTGATGAGCAGGAAGAACTTGAAGATCCTCACGTGATCCTCGGCGAGCAGTTTCTCGAAATTGTTGATTTGATCGTAGCGCTTCGACCACACGGCTTTCGGCACAAGATTGTGAACCCGGACGACCAGCACATCTTCGTAGTGAGAGCGGTTGAAGATCGCGAACTCGCCCACGCGCGGAGTGCCTTTATGGATGCGCCACAGAAAATCATGTTCCGCCTCTTCGGTCGTCGGAACCTTGAACGGTGTGACCGCAATCCCCTGCGGGTTCAGACTTGACATCACGTGGCGAATCGTCCCATCTTTGCCACCGGCATCCATCGCCTGAAATACGATGAGCACGGCGTGCTTGTTTTCGGCATAGAGCAGGTATTGAAGTTCCGCAAGCCGGGCCATGTTTCTTGCCAGCGCCACCTCGGCAGCCTTCTTGCTTTTAGCCCCTGGAGTCGCGTTGGGGTTTCGGAGCTGGAGCTTGGCTTTGTGACCCGGTTTCAACATCAGACGTGCGCCCAGACTCATAGGAGCCTCCGGTCGGAAATGGGGTGACGGATTGGATAGATCGCGCTTGCAGATGATAACGCCGCCGTGCGCCGGCAGAATAGAGGAGAATCGCCGGCGTTGTGGCAGTCACACGATGGTCGAACGGCACCTGCCGAAAACCGGCTTCCTGTGGATGCCGCTTGGGGATTTCGCAGGGGCACACTATTCCTGAAGGGTTCGGATCATGATCGGAGCCCTGCAGACGACTTCCAGCGGATAGCGGGCGGCGGCCAGTTTCCGAGCCAGGGGATCTCCTTCTCGATAGCCTGCCGCAAAGATCACAATGGCATCGGTCAACCGGCTGACATGAACATGCCTGATCCGCTCCTCGCCACGGCAGGCAAGAGCATCCGCCAGGCACAGGATTGCTGCGGCCAACTGCACAGCCCGATTCTGTTCCTGGGTAAGGCGCGCCAGGTGCCTGCTTTCGGGCCTGCGGACCGCGGCGCGGTGAGATCGGACGACTAGCGCAGCAACCCGGTAGGTGTTCGGAGAGAAACCCAGGGGCGGCTCGACCCTGGTTATCTCCTTGTAACGTGATCTCCCGCCCTTCCTGCGGCCGGCGGTCGAGCGAACATTGTGCATAATCGCAGCCGCACGCAGTGCGGAGCGCACATCTGTCGTTCCCCCTTTGGCGATGATGTGCTCGCGCGCAAGCCCGTCGAACAATTGCATTGCCACATCCGCAAGATCCTGGGTGCGCGCAAAATCCGGATCCCGGTATGAAGCCCAGATGCGAATTCTGGCTTCAGCCGCTTGCTCCAGTGCACGCCCGGCGAGCAGGCCGGCAGACCAGACCGGCCAGATAGAATCCTGGCCGACCGTCTTCTCCCGATAGGTCTGAATCCTGGCCCTGCTCTCTTCTTCGATCCGCGCGCGCCACGTGGAGCGGACCTCGCCGTCTGACAGCGCGCCGATGTGCAGGGCGGTTCGCCATAGGACATGTAGGTCGTGGAGTTCTCCGAGCATGTCCTGGAACAGCTTGAGATCCCCGCCCCAGGCTTCGTGCCGCTGGGGCAGGAAATTCTCGACCGTGTAGCGGAAGCGTTTCAAGCCGATTCGCAGCCTGTGGAAGGCGATCCGGCTCCGGTTCCGGAGCGCCTGGCGGTGCAGTTCGTGCGCCGCCTGCCAGCGCTCGAGCGCAAACTGTTGAACAACCGGATCCTCCAGCGGTACGGGTGCCGAATGTCCGGACAACCGAGCTTGCCATCGTTCCCATTTCTTCAGGCTGAAGCGGCCCAACGCCTTTCTTGCCCGTTCGCGCTGCTGCGCTTCCCGCTCGCCCAGGTGGGCGGCCAGCTTGATTCCTGCAGGATCCTGAACCCCTACCAGATGGCCGATCCACTCCTTCATGACCTGGGTGTCTCTCAATTCGCCGAGACGCTTGAAGAGTCTTCGGCCCGCCTGTCTCATTTCTCTCCAGGCATCGAGCGGGTCGAGGGCCATGTGGATATCGGCAATGGAGAAGCATCGGCGCAACGCGACACGCAGGTCATGGACGGCGTCCGGATCACAATCCTGTTGCATCCGGCCGATCTCAACCTTGACGCGGCCCATCCAGGCCGATAAACCGATCGTGTCGCCGGGCACAACAACAGCCGCCTGCGCATCAGCGGCCACGCTGTTCTTATCCCCGGCTGCGATCATGGTCACCTTGCAGTTGTCGACGTTCACCGCGCGAGCGGGCTCGTGAGAATGGCGTCCAGCGGCACACGGCGGGAGCAGTGGCCGTCTTACGCCTGCTCCACCGCTGCGGCCACGGCCTCGCGCAACGCCCGCAACCCCGCCGCGACATCCGCGCCGAGGTGCACGCGCAACGCCCGCCGGCCGCGCTCGGCCAGCACATGGAAGTCGCCGCGCGCCTGCGCCGCCTTCACCACGCCAAACGTGTACGTGCGTCCAGGCACCGGCAGGTCTACCGCATCGTCGCACGTCACCTGCAGGAACACACCGCTGTTGGGCCCACCCTTGTAGATCTGGCCGGTCGAATGGAGAAAACGCGGGCCGAACCCGAGACAGGTGGCCACCCGTCGGCGATCACGGACCAGGTGTCTGGTCGCCTGCAGCAGCGTCTGGTTGGCAGTGTTCATCGGGAGGTACGCCAGCAGCGCGGCATAGTCGCCGAGCCTCGTCCGGCCGAAGTGCGCTCGCAGGTACGCGGTCGCGGATCGGTCTACGCCAACCAGCGCGTTCAGTTCGACGGCATTCCCCTCGTCGGCGAAGAGCGTCAGTGGGCCGTCGGCGAACACCGGTGATTCGGTGGGCAGTGAGCCCGATGCCTCGTACGCCTCGGTCAACCGGCGCGTGGCGACCTTGCTGGCCTCGACGTCGGGCTGATCGAACGGGTTGATGCCGAGCAGTGCGCCCGCGACGGAGGTCGCGATCTCCCAGCGGAAGAACTCCTGTCCCAGCGCGTACTCGTCTGCCACGGTAATCCGCACAACCGCATGGCCCGCCTGTTCGATGGCCGCGACGAACACGTCCTGGGACACGTCGGGCGCGGTGGCAAGGCGTATGTAGACAAATACGCGATCGTCGCGATACTGACCGGGTACGGCGGGCGCTTCGAGATCGACCGGGATGATGCCCAGGCCGTTCTTGCCGGTCGACTCCCCGACCAGTTGTTCCAGCCAGGCGCCGAGGTCGTAGATGCCCGGCGACGCCAGGATGGTGAGCTTGTCCCGGCCGCGTCGGGCCAGCACGCCGAGCGTCACGCCCAGCAGCACCCCGGGGTTGGCCGTCGCCGGTACGCCTGCGGAGCACGCATGCACCATCTGCTCGGCCCGATCGAGCAATTGCGCGATGTCAATGCCCATGATGGCGGCAGGCACCATGCCGAAGGCCGAGAGCGCCGAGTAGCGACCGCCGATACTTGGCACACCGTAAACGATGTGCCGGAACTTGCGGCTGGTCCCAAGCTCGTCGAGCGACGAGCCGGGATCGGTGATGGCGATGAACCGCCGGCCGACCTCGCCTTCGCCAACCAGTTGTCTGACTCTGTCGTAGAAGTACTCGAGCAGGATGTTCGGTTCGAGCGTGCTGCCGGACTTGCTTGACACGATGACGATCGTGTTTGCCAGATCGACACTCGACGCGATGGACGCGACTTGCCCTGGGTCGGTGGAATCGATCAGGTGGAAGTCGGGAGCCCCACTGATGCGGCCGAACGTCATCCGCAGCACTTCCGGGCACAGGCTTGATCCGCCCATCCCGACCAGGAGCGCATGTGAGAACCCGGCGCGCCTCACATCGTCGGCCAGGAGCGCCAGGGATTCGAGCCGGGAGATCTGATCGCCGACGCTCGACAGCCAGCCGAGCCATCGGGGTTCGTCAGCGTTGCTCCACAGTGACGCGTCGCGCGCCCACAGCCGGGTCGTGTTGTCGGCCGCCTGCCACGCGGCCAGGGCCTCGTCTATCGCTTCGCCCAGCGATCCCGGAACCGATCGGGTCACCGCCCACCAACCCTCTGCGACACGGCCGCGCTCTTCGCGGCGACCGCGTCGAGCAGACGACTGAACGCCACGTCGAACTGCTTCACACCATCGGCCAGCAGGAACGCGGTCACCTCGCGAATCGAAATGCCGGCTGCTTCGATTCCCCTGAGCGCGGCAGCCGCATCTTCCGGCGATTCCTCGAGGCTGGCGCGGATCTCTCCGTGATCGCGGAAGGCATCGAGTGTCGCGGGCGGAATCGTGTTGACGGTGTCGGCGCCGATGAGCTCCTCGACGTAGATCACGTCCCGGTACGCCGGGTTCTTGGTGCTCGTGCTGGCCCAGAGCAGACGCTGCGTCCGAGCGCCACGTCCAGAGAGCGCCTGCCAGTGCGGCGTGCGGAAGACCTGAAGATATCGATGGTAGGCGAGGCGCGCGCTCGCGATGGCCGCCTTGCCAGCCAGCCCCTTGAGACGTCCCTGTTCGTCCGCACTGGTCGCGGCAGCAGCCTTCTCGGCGAGCTTCGCATCGATCACACTATCGATCCGGCTCACGAAGAAGCTGGCGACGCTGGCAACGCGGCTCACATCGGAGCCGGCAGCCGCACGCGCGTCCAAACCCGCAATGTAGGCCTCGGCCACCTTCTCGTACATCTCGATTGCAAACAGCAGCGTCACGTTGATGTTGATGCCGTCGCCGATGAGTTGCCGGATTGCCGGGATGCCCTCGGGCGTGGCGGGCACTTTGACCATCAGGTTGTCGCGATCCACCGCCTTCCACAGCCGCCGGGCTTCCTCGAGCGTGCCCTGCGTGTCATGCGCCAATGCGGGCGAGACCTCGAGGCTGACGAACCCGTCGCGACCGTTGGTGCGCTGGTAGACCGGGAGCAGAATGTCAGCCGCGTCCTGGATGTCGGCAATCGCGAGCGCTTCATAGAGCATCTTGGGACCGACGACCCCTGCGGCAACATGCCTCGCCAGCGCGTCGGTATAGTCGGCGCTGCCGGCAATCGCCTTTTCGAAGATGGCGGGGTTCGACGTCACGCCAGCCACGCCGTCGTCATTGACCATCCGGCGCAGTTCGCCCTTATCGATCATCTGCCGGCGGATGTAGTCGAGCCAGACCGACTGCCCATGTGTCCCGAGTGCCTTCAACCGATTCATGCGCGAATTCCTCCCAGCACCTGCCTGGCTGCCTCCGCGACATGTTCGGGAGTAAAGCCAAAGTGTTTCATGACCACCTTGATGGGCGCCGACGCGCCAAACGTCTTCATGCCGATGATGGCCCCGCGCGGGCCCGTATAGCGATCCCATCCGAGCGTGGTCGCGGCTTCGACGGCCACTCGGGCTTCAACCGCTGGCGGCAGGACGCTGTCGCGATAGGCTTGATCCTGCCTCTCGAAGATTTCCCACGACGGCATACTGACGACGCGGGCATTGATACCGGTATTGAGTAATTGATCGCGCGCGTCGAGACAAAGCGTCACCTCGCTGCCGCTCGCGAGCAGCAGCACGTCAGGCGATCCGTCGGCGGCGTCGGCCAGCACGTAGGCGCCCCTGGCGACGCCCGAGGCCTGCGCATACCGCGTGCGATCAAGCGTGGGCAGCGCCTGCCGCGTCAGCAGCAGCGCAACCGGTTCGCGCGTGAACGGCATGATGAGGCGCCATGTCTCGAGCACTTCGTTGGCGTCGGCAGGCCTCAGTGTGATCAGGCCTGGCATCGCGCGCAGCGAAGGCAGTTGCTCGACGGGCTGGTGCGTTGGACCGTCCTCGCCGACGCCAATCGAATCGTGCGTGAACACGTAGATGACGGGCAACTGCATCAATGCGGCCAGCCGGAGCGACGGCCGCCCGTAGTCGCTGAAGATGAAGAACCCCGATCCGTATGGACGCACGCCGCACAGGCTGAGACCATTCAGAACCGCGCCCATCGCGTGTTCGCGAATGCCGAAGTGCACGTTCCGGCCTTCGTAGGCGCCAGCGGCGAAATCGCTGGCGCCGGGCATCGAAAGCCGCGTTTTGGTCGACGGCGTGAGGTCGGCCGACCCGCCCATGATCCACGGCACCTTCGCGGCGATCGCATTCAACACCTTGCCTGACGCATCCCGGCCCGCCATGCCCTTGGCGTCGGCCGGGAACACCGGCAGATCCGCGTCCCAGCCTTCGGGCAGCTCGCGGCGTTGCATCCGCTGCAGGTGGCCCGCCAGGTCGGGGTACTCGCGCGCATAGGCCTCGAGGCGCGATGTCCACTGCCGACTCAATTGTCGGCCCCTGGCGCCGATGCCGGCCGCGAAATGCTCGCGGACGCCGTCGGGCACGAGGAACTGCGCGTCTTCAGGCCACCCGTAGCTCCGCTTCGTCAGGCGGATTTCCTCCTCGCCGAGCGGCTCGCCGTGCGCTTCCTTGGTGCCCTGCTTGTGGGGCGCTCCGTACCCAATCACGCTCGAGACGATGACGAGCGTCGGTCGGTCTGTGGTGGCCCTGAACGTCGCGAAAGCGGCATCCACCTGGGCGAGATCGTTCGCATCCGCGACCCGCACCACGTTCCACCCGTAGGCCGCGAACCGTGCGCCGACGTCCTCTGAAAAGGCGAGGGAGGTCGCCCCTTCGATGGTGATGTGGTTGCTGTCGTAGATCCAACAGAGGTTGTCGAGCTTGAGGTGCGCGGCCATCGAGGCCGCCTCGCTCGAGAGCCCTTCCATCATGCAGCCGTCGCCGGCAAGCGCAAACACGTCGAAGTTGAACAGGTCGTAACCCGGGCGGTTAAAGTGCGCGCCCATCCAGCGGCTCGCCATCGCCATCCCGACGCTGGTGGCCGCGCCCTGACCAAGCGGGCCCGTGGTGGTTTCAACGCCGGTCGTCAATCGATATTCGGGATGGCCGGGGCACCGGCTGTGCAACTGGCGGAACTGCTTGATCTGGTCGATCGGGACGGCGAGGGCGTCGGTCGGGCGCGCGTCGGCGTCGACGGCCTTTACGCCGGAGAGGTGCAGCAGTGAATACAGCAGCATCGAGGCGTGACCCGCCGACAACACGAAGCGATCGCGATTGGGCCAGAAAGGCCGATCCGGATCGAACCGCAGAAAGCGCTGCCACAACACATACGCGACGGGCGCCATGCCCATCGGCGCCCCAGGATGACCCGAGTTCGCCGCCTGAATCGCATCCATTGACAGCGTGCGGATGGTGTTGATGGCCAGAGATTCGGCCTCGGTCGACGCGTCGTTCACACCGCTTCTCCTCTGGTTCGGCTCATCGGCTCGACAGCCCTGGCGGACAATTCCCTAGTGTACTTCCGCTGGCGGCTGGTCAGCCGCCGAAGATGCGTCGCGTGACTATCCCTGGTGGAGTGTGGACGCCTGCTCCCGCATTCGCTTCGTGGCCATCCAGGCGCCGGCCACCGCGACCGTGCCGAATTCCATCACCAGCACCCACCACGGCAGGCGCCAGCCACCGCCCGAAGCTGATACCCGCCAGACGAAATAGGTGAAGAGCGAGGTCTGCGTCCAGAGCAGCAGCGGCAGAGTGGCTCGCGCGGCGAGAAACGGACAGATCCACAGAAGGTACCAGGGGTAGACCGTCGGCGACAGCAGCAGCGCCACACCCATCGGCCACGCCCACGCCGATGGCGTGAGCTCGCCGGACCTCCGGCGGTACCACGCGGCAACCGCGAGACCTGCGACGACTGGCAGCGCCACGAGCGCACGCGTCCGGAAGACACTCTCGACCATCGCATACGCGGGCCCGTTGAATCGCCACTTCGCCAGGAACGTGGGCAAGGCGCCGATGGGCACCGTCAGAGCGCCGCCCATAAACGGCAACGGGAAAAGTAGCCCGAATCCAATAGCAATGGCGGCATCGCGAATGCGAATCCGCCGCCAGAAGAGCGGCGCGAGCACGATGGGCACGAACTTGACTTCGACGGCCGCCACAAGTGCGATGGCCGCCAGCCACCCGATCCGATTCGAGAGGGCCAGAAACGACACGGTCAGCAGCAACGCGCCAATCACATCCAGGTGGCCGCTCCCCGCGACTTCGAGGATGACCAGCGGATTCCACGCATACGCCAGCACCAGCCACGGGCTCCGGCCGGCTGCGGCAAGCCATCGCAGCAGCAGGACAACGATGGCCAGATCGAGCAGGACGAAGGTGACCTTGAACGCGATGACCGATTGATCGATCGCGGCGATGCCCCGAAACACCCATTCTGCAAACGGCGGATAGAGCGTCGGCATCGCCGGGTGGTTCATCTTGCGCGTGACGTCGGTGTGCAGGACGTCGAGCGTGGGGTCTGCCGGCACGGCCTGGTAGGGATTGACGCCAAACGCCTGGATGCGGCCATCCCATACATACCGGTAGATGTCGTCAGAAAGCGTCGGCTCAACCGGGACGAGCGGCGCGCGGCACAGCACGGCCAGCGCGAGGCAGACCCAGAGACTCGTGCGGCCGGACACCCGTCCGCGCGAAATCAGCCAGATCGCAATCAGGTAGATGATCGATGCGGCAGCCGCCAGCGCCAGGACGATCTCGGTGTCACGGCGCACGTCGAACCGGGCCACAACCGTCATGGTCGCGGCCAACCCTGCACCGAGAGGGATGAGCCATGTTCGCACTGGATGAGTTACCCGTCGACCCGATCGAGCATCGCACCAGTCGCGTGCTCCGGTGCCGCAAGACACGGGCCCAACGTTCCGTTGCCATTCGCCATCGCGGTCAACTCATGGTCTGCCGCGCGAGCCCGGCCTCGCGCGTTTGCACCAGCGACGCTTCCATCTTGTCCAGCACAACTTCTCCGCTCGGGCGGCGGAACCCGAGCGTAAGCGCGCCGGTCGGGCATTGGGCCACGCACGCGGAACAGCGAACGCATTCGGGATCGACCAGCGGGAGATCCTTGTTCGCAAAATTCATCACGTCCACTCCCGCGTGGCAGACGGTTGTGCATTCGGTGCACGACATGCACTTGGCCTTGTCCGGGAAGATTCTGAACCGGGTGCCTCTGGCGTAGATGTGCATCAGCGCGCCGAGCGGGCAGGCAAATCGGCAGAAGGCGCGACCGCTCAGGAAGAAGCAGATCCCCAATCCGACGACCCCGGCCAGCATCACGTCAACCAGCCAGGCGTAATTCAGGAACGGGACGCCGTTGTAGATCCAGCCGAATCCAATCGCCGGCCAGGAGGCGGGGCCATACACCCACCCGCACAGGCGCAACCCCAACAACGTCATCGCCAGCGCGAGCACACCCTGGCCCAGCATGTTCCGCCGGTTCCACTGCGGTCCGTGCGGCATCTTCTCGCGCTGCCGGTCTCCCACGGTTTCGGCCACCGCCCCCCAGGGGCAGATCCAGCCACAAAAGCCGCCCTTGCCCCATCGCCGTACCATCAACGGGAGGATCGCGACCAGTTGCAGGATCGAGATCTCGACCCAGAGCCACATCGGGCGAGCGGTGAAGACGTTGGCCACATTGAGCGGGAACGGCACGATCAAACCGTACGCGCGCCAGTACGCCCGCTCGTGACCGCGGAACCCGTCAAGGCGTTCGAAGAGGGCATCAGCAGTGACCCGCAATCGCTCGCCGGGCTCGAAGTAGGCATTCCGGCCCGCCCACGGCAGAAGGATCTCGGGCAGCAGGCAGAGAAAGAACCACTGCACGAACATGAGCGTCAGCGTCTGCCACATCACATAGCGCGTGCGCGTGCGCCGAATGCGCCGGATGCCGAAAACCGAGACGACCAATGCGTAGACGAACGTGAAGTAGAACGACGGACGGCCCAGCGCCATCTTGACCGTGTAGAGCAGATGGGTCTCGGTGCGCGCCATCTGGCCCATCGCGTTGTCGATCGCATCAATCAGGCGAGGCACGTCGTAGGGAAAGGCCCGGTACTTGGCGACGACCTGCTGGAACGGAAACTCCGGGACGTTGGCTTTCCAATGGAAGACCAGGAAGCACAACAACAGGGACAGTCCCAGCCACGCCCACGTGACCGATTCCCGATCGCCGCGCAACGGCAGATGCGATCGCCTGAAAAACTCGATCGGCGACTGGCGGCCAATCATCGCGAACACGGCGTGATTCAGGATCGTCGTCTCCTGCTTGTCCCGGTCGACGAGCGTTACCGCCGCAGGCTCGATGCGCGTGACGACGGTGCCAGGCAGAATCCGAATCGATCCCGGCCCCTCGGGGCTCTTCATCGTCTTCATCGTCGCCGTTGTCACGAAGGACGACACGGGGGCTTCAACCTGCACATCGGCCGACGGGTCGCGTTCGAGCGCGTGGAGTTTGTCGAGGTTCTCCCGGGATGGTTTCGAGAGGACAGCCTGCCGGTGGCTCAGCGTGACCCTGGCGCCGCAGGTGGCCAGCGCGACGGCGGCTTCGACGGCAGCATTGCCGCCACCCACCACCAGCACCTGCTTCCTGGCGAATTCCTGCGGATCGAAGAGCCGGCTCTGGACCTTATCGAGAAGCCCGCCCGGGCACTCGAGTTTCCGGTAAATGCCGCTCCGACCGATGGCCACCAGGACGTGTTGCGCCCGTGTGACGCGCTTGTCGGCATGATGCAGCAGGCATTCGCGGCCCTTCCGCTCGACTCGTTCGATCCGCGACAGGGTGGGTTCGACACCTGCCGCGACGCGCTGGCGTTCGACCTCGGCGAGAAGATCAACCTTGTTGGTGGCGGTAAACTGGAGCCCGCTATTCGAACCGACGTCGGTGGGGCCGTTGTGGACTTTCTGACGCCTCGGAATGTCCGCGATGGTCGCAAACGCCCGCGTCGCGTCGTAGACCGCGAATCGGAGCCCGGCGCGCCGGGCCTCGATGGCCGCCGCGATGCCCGCCACACCGGCGCCCACAATGGCGACGTCGAACACCTCGGGGTCGGTGGAGGGCTTGAAGCCCTTTTCAGCCTGGATGAGTTTGATGGCGCGCGCGCCGCTCGCCGCCGAGGAGTTGAGCAACGGCACACCCGCCAACTCGCCGATGATGCGAACACCGGGGATGGCGGTGACGCCGCCCGGACCGGACTGCGGCAGCCGTTCGACCGTCCCGGCCGGCCATTGTGCGTGCAACCATCGTCGGTACGTCGCGAGCATCCAACCAGACCCTGAAAACACATCCACCCTACCCCGCACACGCCCCCTGCACTTCTTCCACCGTCTTGGGGATGGGCGCGCCAAGCACCCTGCGTCCGTCCTTTGTCACCAGGACGTTGTCCTCGATGCGGTAGCCGCGCGCGTCGCGGTATTGTTCGACGGTGTCGTAGTTGATAAACGCCGCGCATGTCTGGGCGGCTTTCCATTGATCAATGAGCGCGGGGATGAAGTAGAGACCCGGTTCGACGGTCAGTACGAACCCGGGTTCGAGCGTCCGCGCCAGGCGCAGGTAGCCCAGGCCGAACTGCGTGCTGCGCGCGACGCCGTCGTCGTAGCCGACGAACTGCTCGCCGAGATTCTCCATGTCGTGGACGTCCATGCCCAGCATGTGGCCGAGGCCGTGCGGGAAGAACAAGGCATGGGCACCGGCGGCCACTGCTTCGTCGACGTCGCCTTTCATCAGACCGGCCGCTTTCAGATCGGTCGCGAACGAGCGTGCCGCCAGCAGGTGCACGTCCTTATAGGGCACCCCCGGCTTGATGGCGCCAATCGAGGTCATCTCCGCGCGCAGCACCATCTCGTAGATCTCGCGCTGGCGTGATGTGAAGACGCCGCCGACCGGGATGGTGCGCGTGATGTCGCTGGCGTTGTGATTCGGCGTCTCCACGCCCGAGTCGAGAATCATCACGTCGCCGGCCTGCATCTTGTTGAAATGGAATGGATTGTGGAGCGTCTCGCCATGCACCGAGCAGATCGGCGGGAACGAGAACCTGAAGCCGTGTGCCGTGGCAATCCGTGTGATCTCCGCGACGATTTCGCGTTCGTAACGTCCGGGCCTTGCGGCCGGCATCGCCGCGAGATACATCTCGCGCGACACGCTGACCGCGGCCTCGATGTCCGCGACTTCCGCCGCGCTCTTGTAGCTGCGCTGCGCCACGATGGCCTTGTGCAGCGCGGCCGATCGATAGTCGCGAACCGCGGTCGGGTGGAGGCCGAGCAGGCCTGCCAGCTTCAACGTATGCTCGGGTCGATACGGGGCGAGGAAGTGAATGCGGCGTCCCTGGCCGATCGCGGCGGCGACGCGTGTGGCCAGCTCGCTTATCGGCGCGGTCGACGCGATACCGGCCGGTTTGGCGTGATCGGCCATGGTCGGCTGCGGGCCGTGCCAGACGATGTCGGCCACCGTCAGATCGTCGCCAAACAACGCTTCCGTGCCCTCGTCGATGTCGATGATGGCCGCCAGCCCAGGCTGGCTAACGGCGAAGTAGTAAAGAAACGTGCTGTCCTGGCGGAACGCGTACGTATTGGCCGCGTAGTTCATCCCGACTTCGTCGTTGCCGAGCAACAGGATGAGTCCGGATCCGACGTCTGTTCCCAGCCGAGCGCGCCGTTCACGGTAAGTAGCCGCATCAAACATGTCTGGTCACCTCAAGAGGGGCTGTCTGGTCGATAGTGTAGATCTGAAGATGGGGTCAGGTCACTCTATTCGGGATTTCGCAGTGGTGACCCGACCCCATTTGTGTGGAGTGGCAAATTCGGCCTCGTAACTCGAATCGGTGATCGGCGGGCATCGACCCGGTTGCATCCGTCTGGCTTCCGCGAAAAGCCGGGAGGTCCGGACTTCTTGCCGCGTCATTCTTCTATTGCCGACCACGTGGTGCCGCGGTCGCGGGTGATGAAGCGGCGGCCGTCGCGCGTGGTCACGATCGCCGAGCTGGCGTCGGTGGCCTCCACGGCGACCAGATCGACGCGCTCGGGGAACGGGCGGGTCGCCCAATGCGCGCCGTCGGTGGTGACGATGATCGTCGCGTCGCGGCCGACGATCCAACACACCGTGGCTGATGGCGCAGAGCCGGCGAGCAACTCCTTCGACCCACCGGCCGAGCCGGCGAGCAGTTCCTTTGATACACCGATTGGCTGTCCCTGCCACGTGGTGCCGCCATCGATCGACCGAGCGACCCGGCCACCCGGAGCGATGCGCCACAGGACGGAACCGTCCGGAGAGGTGACGTATCGAGGCGCAGCGGCCGCGGTCTTCAGAACCAGTTGCTGGAGCGGAGCGTCCGCAGCCGCTGCGCGCGGGGCCGCGGGGGCTGTCGCGGGAGCCGGCGCGAACGCCGCAGGCGGAAGTGCCCCGGCTTGAGCCTCATTCATCGCGGCAGCACGCGATTTGGCCGATTCGGCAGGCGGGAGAACCTCGACCTTCTCTGCGACGACGGTGACTTGACTGTCGGCTACCCGCAACTGCGTGTTCTGTTCCGCCCGTCTGGCCTCTTGCGGTCGTGCCCCAGCCTCCTTCTCTCCACTGGTAGCAGCGCCTTCTGGCTTGCGTGGCGGCGTCGGCAGATCTGTTCCTCTAATGCCGGGCAGCCGCACTGCGGTCTCTCGCGTGGGCCCCGTGCCCTTGGCGTCTGGCGCCTTGGGCACCGTGTTCTGCCCTGCTCCGCTCGTGGCCGACATCCGTGCCCGGGCACCTGCTTCCCCCATCAGTTCGGCGCCCTTGATGTCTGGTTTCGGGAGCGTCGCGAATGGCTCCGCTCTTCCGACCTCGGGCAACTGAGCCCCGATCTCGGTCGCGCGGTCAGCGCCCTTGGCTTCCGATGTCCGGGCTGCGGAGGTCCTCCCTGCGCTCGCGGCGTCTCGCTCGGCAGTGATCGCTCCGCGCTCCTGCGAACGGGCGTCCGCCATCACGTGCTCCGGGACCGGGGATTGTCCCGCCTTGGCAGCTTGGTCGACCGGTGGGAAGTCGGGCGCAATCACCGGCCGGACGGCCACATACATCACGACGATCGCGGCGGCTGCCACGGGAACGAGCCAGCGCAAACGGAGGTGCCACCATCGACCCGACGGCGACGGATGTGCGGTGTCGGGGGCCGTCCACGTGCGGGCCATGAACGCCAGTGCTTCCTGGCAGCGATGGCACTCCGCGAAGTGGACCTCGAGGCCATCGCGCTCGGCGGGCGACAGCGCCCCTTCGGCATACGCGGCGAGCATGTCAGCGCCGGGGCACGCCTCGGCGTGTACGCCCGGTTGCAGCGTGGCACGCAGCAACTGGTCCGTCTCGGCATCCCGTTGACGTTCCGTGCTCACTTGTGGCCTCCCCTCTCTTGAGAACGAATCCACCCCGATTTCTTGCACCGGCTCCGCATACTCGACAGCTTCTGCGGGCGTCACCTTGCGGAGCGACGCCCCGCTACCCATCCCGCGGAAACGCCTGTGCCAGGTCGAACGCGGGATCAGTGCGCGCGTAGTGGAAACACGCGGCCACCTGCGCGTCCGACAGCCCATCGGTTTCGCGGAGTTGCCGCTCGATCCCTGTGCGCAGATCACGGCGCGTTCGTTCCAGCTTGCGCGACACCGTGGCCTCCGACTCGCCAAGCAGGCGTCCCGCCACCGCCAGTGTGAGTTCCTGCGCGTAGTAGAGCGAGAGCCTCAGCCGATCGCGAGGAACCAGTGCCGCCAGTGCCGACAGTAACGCGGCACGAACCACCGGCTGGTAGCGCGATCGATCGACGTCCGGCGGGGGCACCACGGCGACCAGTTGCACAGCCCCGTCATGCTCGGGCAACGGTTCGAAACGCCGCGTGGCCCGATGATGGTCCACCATACGCTGGGCAAGGACCGCCCGCAGCCAGCCGGCCAGAGAGCTTCGGCCGTGAAAGTAGTCGAATAGCGACCGGCGGGATCCATCGCGCTCGTGGAGCCCGAACAGGTCGGCGTAGAGAGAGTCGGCCAGTTCGCGTGCTGTGTCGGGCGGCGCCACCTGGAGTGCGACGCGCAGCATGACGGGTCGGAATTCGGCGACGAAGTGCTCCCAGGCGGCCGGGGTGCCCAGCGCGCAGGCGCACGCCAGTGCCAGATCGTCGAGTTTCAACGACTCGAGATACTGCTCGACCTCACGTGCCGATGGGGAGTGGCCGCGAAACCGGTGGCCGGTGCTCCTGGCAAGGCACGCGGCAAAGTCGTGCTCGGCGAGGGCCCACCGGTCCGCACGGGCGCGCCGGTGCAGGCGCCGGATCATCTCCGGGTCAACAGGGAGGCCGGGAAGTGCGCGTGGGGTCAGATCCAAAACACAACATTCTACGACGTCCCGGATCCGGATTGTTGGAGAAGGTTGTGTTTTGGATCTGACCCCAGTCCTTGACGCAGGCCGCGCCAGTCGATACTGTTTGGCGGATTGCCGTGTCTCTGTCCCATCGATTCGTTCCGACCCCCGTCGGCTGATTGGTTCCCATAAAGGAGTGATCATATGCGCGCGGTTCGTCCTCTCACCAGGTTGCTCGGCGCGGTGGGCATCCTGGCGCTGCTGTTGATGGTCGTCTCCATCGACCTCGGCGCCCAGGCGCTCTCGCCCGATCTCGCCAAGACCTTCAAGTTCCGCTCCATCGGGCCAACGCATCAGAGCGGCCGCTTCGTGGATTTCGCGATTCCCGAGAAGGAGCCGTGGACGATCTACGCCGCCACCGGGTCGGGCGGTTTGTGGAAATCGGTCAACAACGGCACCAGTTGGGACCCGATCTTCGATAACGAAGCCGTGATCTCGATAGGCGACATCGCTGTCGCCGCGACAGACCCGAAGATCGTGTGGGTCGGCACCGGGGAGCACACATCATCGCGCAGCACGTACTGGGGTGATGGCGTCTACAAGTCTGTTGACGCCGGCAAGACGTGGACGAACGTGGGGCTCAAGGACTCCCAGCACATCGGCCGCGTGCTCATCGACCCGAAGGACCCGAACATCGTTTATGTCGCGTCACTGGGCGCCCTGTATTCCCAGAACGACGAGCGTGGCGTCTACAAGACGATCGACGGCGGCAAGACCTGGACCAAGTCGCTCGAAGTGAAGGCCGATGGCCGGATGGTTGGCGCCGCCGATCTCGCCATGGATCCAACCAACTCCAAGATCCTGTACGCGGCCGCCTATGACAAGGAACGCAAGCCTTGGACATTCAACCTCGCGGGTCCGGGCAGCGGCATCTACAAGACGATTGATGCCGGCAAGACATGGACGAAGCTGGCGGGCGGCCTGCCGGGTGGCATGCTCGGCCGCATTGGCATCGACATCTACAAGAAGAACCCGCTCATCGTCTACGCGAACATCGAGAACGGCAACAAGCCCGGTATGTCGGATGCGGATCGGCTGGCTGAGTTGCGCGCGGGCAAGTCGAGCGAGGGCATGATTGGCGAAGAAGTGTACCGCTCGGATGACGGCGGCAAGATTTGGAAGAAGGTCAGCCCTGACAAGCAGAATGTCGGCGGCGGCCCCGGTTATTACTACATGCAGATTCGAGTCGATCCGAACGACGCGAATCACGTCTACGTGTTGACGACCGGAGTGACGCACTCGACCGATGGCGGCAAGACGTGGACATCGCCCTTCCGGTTCGGCGGCGACAACCATGCCCTGTGGATCGATCCGGCCAACTCGAATCACATCCTGCTCGGGTACGACCACGGCATGGGCATCACGTACGACGGCGGCAAGTTCTGGTATCACCCGGACGAACTGCCGCTCGCGCAGTTCTACCAGGTGGGCTACGACATGATGTGGCCCTACAACGTTGCGGGCGGCCTGCAGGACAACGGTTCGGTGCGGGGCCCCAGCACCAAGCGGGGCGGCGGCCGCATCGTGTTCGAGGACTGGCAGACGGTCGGCGGCGGCGACGGCATGTACAACGTGACGGATTCGGCTAACCGGTTCCTCTACAACGAGTCGCAGCAGGGCGCGATCTCGCGCACCGATCTCTACACGGGCGAGTCGAAGGGCATCCGCTATCCCGACAACAACCTGCGCTACGCGTGGACGGCCCCCATCCTGATCTCGCCGCACGACCAGGCGACCATCTACCACGGGGCGAACATCCTGCTGAAGTCCACCAACCGCGGTGACACGTGGTCGGTTATCAGCCCCGATCTCTCGACGAACGACAAGTCGAAACTCATCGTGCCGCCACCGCCGGGTGTCGGCAAGGGCGGCGACGGCAACATCCAGTTCCAGACCATCACCTCCGTCGACGAATCCGTGCTCGTGCGCGACCTGCTCTACGCGGGCACCGACGACGGGAACGTGTGGGTGAGCAAGGATGGCGGCAGGGACGGCGCCAAGAGCTGGACGAAGCTGAACGACAAGATCGTGGGCAACCCCGGATACTACGTGAGCCGCGTGATCGCGTCGCGGCACGCGCCCGGCACCGCGTATGTGAGCTACACCGGTTACCGGAACGACGACTTCAAGGCGTACGTCTACAAGACGACCGACTTCGGCGCCACGTGGGCATCGGTCACGGGCAACCTCCCAGCCAAGTCCGTCAACGTGATCCGCGAGGATCCGTACAACCAGAACCTGCTGTTTGTCGGGATGGACTGGGGCGTCTACGTCTCGATTGACGGCGGCAAGAACTGGGCCGAGCTGAAGAACGGCATGCCGACGCAGCCGGTGCACGACCTCCAGATTCACCCGCGCGAGCACGAGCTGATCGTCGCCACGCACGGGCGCGGGATCTTCATCACCGACATCACCGCGCTCGAAGAGATGAGCGACAAGGTGCTCGGCCAGGACTTCTACCTGTTTGATGTCAACTCGAAGGTGAAGTGGGTGAATCGCCGCAGCAACGTATCGGCGACGATCAACTACGCTGGCCAGAGCGCGCCGAATGGGATGATGATCAACTACTACCTGAAGGGCCCGGCCCAGGGTGACGTGGTCGTCAAGGTGATGCAGGGCACGTTTGTGCTGGCAGAAACCAAGGGCCCGAATGTCGCTGGCATCAACCAGGTCCTGTGGAACATGGGCGGGACACTGGCGACCGCTCCGGGGGTGACGGCACCCGCGGGCGGCCGTGGCGGGCGCGGTGGTGGTGGAGGCGCCGGCGGCGGAGGCGGGCGCGGCGGGCAGCAGACGCCACCGCCCTATGCGACGTTTGGCGGAGGCGTCCCGGCCGACATCGGCGAGTACGTCATCAGCGTGACGGCCGGCGGCAAGACGTTCACCAAGAAGGCAAACATCCTCCAGGACGTCTGGTTCGACAAGGTGTACTAGGGGTTAGGGATCAGGGATTAGGGATTAGGGATTGGGGATTAGGGATTGGGGGTTGGGGATTTGGGATTAGGGATTGGAGATTAGGGATTGGAGATTAGGGATTGGAGATTAGGGATTGGAGATTAGGGATTGGAGATTAGTTAGAGAGAAAGCGGCGGCATCGCCCGACGGGTGGTGCCGCCGTTCGCATTTCAGACGCAGCCGGAACCGTCAGCCCGCCAGTTCCTCGTAGGCGGCCGTCAGCACGCGCGGGATCAGCGGGCCATGATCCGGGAAGCCCTTCAGCGGATCCGTGATCTTCAGGATTGCGTCCCGCGACTTGCCAGCCTTGATCTCGCCCCGGACGAACTCGAGCAGGGCGCCCAGGTAGTCCCTCATGTAGGCGAGGTCCGCCTTGCTCCCGGTCACCTGAAATTTCGCGTTGGCGTGGCCGAAGATGTAGATGGTGTCTGCGCCGTGATCGGCGGTCACGCCATCGAGCACTTTCATCCAGTTGGCGATCGACGCGCCGGCGGGTTTGTCGATGTACGGGTGGCTCCGGTTGAAGACCAGGTCGCCCATGTGGACGACGTTCGCCTTCTCGAAGGTGACAACGGAGTCGCCGCTGGTGTGCGCCGGCCCGTAGTACTTGAGCGCCATCGTGTCGGATCCGATTTGTTCGCGCCAGGTCTTCTCGTAGGTGGCGGTCGCCACGACAATCTCCTGCGCGGGTGCGTCGGGCCTGCGAGCAGTCGCCTGTGCGGCGGCCTCGCGCTGCAGTTTGGGACAATTGGCATGCGCCAGAATCTTCTTCACTGCCGGCTGGAAGACCGGGTTGCCGCCAGTATGGTCACCATGGTGATGGGTGTTCACCAGGTAGTCGATGATGCGGCCTCCGTCGCGCTCCTTGATGCCATCAAGGCAGATCTTCGCGGTGGCCGGCATCTGGGCGTCGACAACGACGACGCCGTCCTTTGAGATGTGGTACCCGATGGTCCCGCCTTGTCCGGTGAAGAAGCCCACCGTGCCGCGGATGGCAGTGAAGGCCGTTGGCGGCGCCGCCTGTGGCGCCTGGCGTGACGCCGCTTGCGCGGCTTGCGCGAACAACTGACGGAGATCGAGCGTCGAGGCGGCAAGCGCCAAAGACGAGGAGGTCAGGAACTGACGACGATTCAGGGACATCGGTGAGTGCTCCTTGGTTGGGGCTGACGCTCTATTCTATTCGGAGCCGGAGCGCCAGCCCTGCACTCGCCTCAGCTACCTCGGCACGATGCGCGCAACCCAGCCCCCGCCCGGGGCGAGGTGGACCTGCACGCGGTCCTTCGCGGTCACCGTGCGTTTCTCCCGGGCGTAGTCGACGCCGGCACGGTCGGCATTCGCGCCGTCGCGGTAGATGTCGGCCGCGAACCTGCCGTTTCCGAGAAACGACAGGTCGACTTTGACATCGCGCGCCGTCCAGTTGGTCAGCGCCCCCACGTACCACTCGCGTCCCGATCGCCGTGCCACGAGGATGTGCTCCCCGACCTTCGCGCTCAACACCCTGGTCTCGTCCCACACCGTCGGCACGGCCGACAGGAACGCCAGGCTCTCCGGTTCGTGCCGGTAGTTCGACGGCGAGTCGGCCAGCATCTGCAAGGGGCTTTCGAACACGACGTACATCGCGAGTTGCTGGCAGCGCGTGCCCTGGCTCATCGGCCGGTTGTAGACGGGCTTGAAGTCGGCCTTCGTCGCGTTGAGCATCGCGCCGGGCGTGTAGTCAACGGGGCCGGCCAGCATCCGCATGAAGGGAAACGTGACGGCGTTCTCGGGCGACGCGAGGTCGCCCCACTTGCTCTGCTCAAGACCCAGCACGCCTTCGCTCGTCACCACGTGCGGATACGTCCGATAGAGGCCGGTCGGCTTGTAGGCGCCGTGGAAATCGACCAGCAGGTGGCGTTTCGCGGCCTCCTTCGCGACGCGCTCGTAATAGTTGACCATCCACTGGTCCTCGCGCTGCATGAAGTCGACCTTGATGCCCTTCACGCCCCACTTCTGGAACTGGTCGAGCGCCGCCGCCATCTGCAAGTCGAGCGTCTTCCAGATGACCCACATCACCAGGCCCACGTTCTTCTGTTTCGCGTAGGCCGCAAGCCGCTCCATGTCCATCGACGGGACGACCGCCAGCAGATCGCCCAGTTTGTACCAGCCTTCATCCAAGATGATGTACGGAATCCCGTTCTCGGCGGCGAAGTCGATGTAGTGCTTGTAGGTGTCGGTGTTGATGCCGGCGCCAAACGGCGCGCCGTAGATGTTGTTGGCGTTCCACCAGTCCCAGGCCACCTTGCCCGGCTTGATCCAGCTCGTATCGGTCATCGTCGTCTCAGACGCCAGGCGATAGACGATATCCGTGCTCAGCAAGTCTTCGTCGCGCTCGGTCACGACCACGACGCGCCACGGAAAGTCGCGCGTGCCCCTGGTCCTGGCAATGTAGTCCTCGCGCTCGAGGACTTTCTCGTCGCGATCGCGTCCCAGTTCGACTTTCTTCGGGTACGCCGGGAAGAGTCCTTTGAGCGTGTTTGGTTCGCCTCCGGATGTGAGGTCCATGCCCGGGTAGTCGAGGAGATCGGCCTCCGTGATGACCGCTTTCACACCATTAGTCAGGTCGACCATTGCGGGGAGCGACGAGAACCGGCCTGCCCCGATCTCGCTGATCTTGAGCCGCTTGTACTGCCGCTCCTGGTGGGACAACAGGCTGGTTTCCTCCGGAAAGAAGACGAGGTGGTCGCCGGTCCAGGCCAGCATCGCCTCCTCGCTCTTCACGGTGATGTCGCCACGCAGTGTCGTCGCGAATCGATACGCGACCCCATCGTCGTACGCGCGCACCACGAGCGAGTAGTTGCCGGCAAAGTCGATTCGCCGTTCGTTGAAGCGATCGCGAACCTCGGCGCGCTTGATGCGAACCACCGGCTTCAGTATCTGATCCACCGAGCGCGAGCTGGTCCCGGAGGTCTTTGGCGCCGCACCAATGATCTGGCCGCCCTCCAACGTCATGCCGATTCTTGATGGCTGCAGGACCACGCGGTCGCGCAAGCTCACCGCCCAGGTCAGTTGCTCGCCGACACCGATCGTCACAACCAGAGTCTGATTTGGCGATGCCACCGTGAGCGGAGGCAGCGTGGAAGCAGGACGTGCCTGGGTGGCCGGCCGCGGCTGCGCATCCGCGGCGTGTGACGCGAGTGTGGCGAGCCCCGCCACCACCGCGACGCGAAACATTCTTGACGCCATTCGTCGCCTCCCCGCGTCTGATTGTAGACCAGCGCGCCTGTTTCAGCGATCCGGATACACTTGACGGGTTCTGGGGGTCAACCAGATGGCAACAGAAGATCCGGCCAGCCTTGAGCTGACAGCCGGGCAGATGCAGCAGATGGGCGATGAGACGCTCGCGCGCGTCGTCGCGCACGTCGCCAGCCTCGGCACGCAGCCATCGCGCGGCAACGTCGATGCGGCGGACCTGTGCCTGGCGCTTCGCGAGCCGGCGCCAGAACACGGGTCCGATCTGGGGTCGCTGCTCGATCCGCTCTTCAATGAGTGGATTCCGCGGTCGTTCACCACGCCCGGCCCCGGCTACCTCGCCTTCATTCCGGGCGGTGGTCTGTACCCGGCCGCACTTGCCGACTTCATCAGTGCTGCCACGAACCGCTACACCGGCGTCTGGATGGCCGCGCCGGTACTGGTGCAACTCGAGGCGAACGTGCTCGAGTGGTTTCGCGCATGGATGGGGTTTCCCGACACAACGCGAGGTCTGCTGACCACGGGCGGATCGATGGCCGGATTCAACGCGATCCTATGCGCACGCGAACGCCACCTGGGTGATGACATCCGGTCCGGTGTGCTCTACACCTCGACGCACGCGCACCATTCAATCGAGAAGGCGGCGCGGCTTGCCGGCTTACGGTCCGATCGGGTTCGGCTGATTCCTGTCGACGCGGACTTCCGGATGCAAACGGACGCGCTGGCCACCGCGATGAGCGCCGATCGCGCGAGCGGGTTGCGCCCGTTCGTCGTGGTGTCATCGGCCGGCACGACGAACACTGGCGCGGTCGATCCGCTCGACGCGGTCGCCGACCTATGCACAACCTACGATGCGTGGCACCACGTTGATGGCGCCTACGGGGCCTTCTTCCATATGTGTCCCGAGTTGCGGCCGCTGCTTGGCGGCCTTTCGAGAGCCGACTCGCTGACGCTCGATCCGCACAAGGGGTTGTTCATGCCCTATGGCATCGGCGCTCTTCTGGTGCGTGACGGTCAGTGGTTGCGCAACGCACACTCGATGTCGGCCGGATACCTGCCGGCCACGCCAGACCCGAACGAGTTCTACGACCCGAGCCAGTACGGGCCGGAGCTGTCGCGAGGCTTCCCTGGGTTGCGTGTATGGCTGTCGGTCAAGTTGTACGGCGCGGCGCGGTTCCGCGCGGCTCTTGCCGAGAAGCGGGCGCTCGCCGTCCAGGCAGCCGAGCGCATCTCGCGCCTGGCAGGCATTGTGATGGTGGCGCCTCCGCAGTTGTCGCTCTTTGCGTTCTATCTCACGTGGCCGGGGGCCTCGACGGCTCAGGAGAACGAAGCGACCAAAGCGCTGCTCGAGCGCGTCACGGTCAGGGGCCGCGTGATGATTACGGGGTGCTCGGTCGACGATCGGTATCTCGCCCGCGTCTGCGTCCTCAGTTTTCGCTCGCGGCAGGCCCAGATTGATGCGTGCGTCGAAGACATCGCTGCCGAGGCCGCCGCCCTGCGGCGCCAGTCCTACATCCGCCAGAGATAGGACGCCTTGAGGGAGAAACCGCGCCGAGTCTCGATTCGACGTCGGACTCTTGCCGCGGGCGGCAAGGGCGGAGATGACACCCCGCGCTATCGGCTCACGATGGCCATCAAGTAGCGGAGTTCATCAGCGACCTCGTCTTCGCTCGCGACGGTCTCGGCGATCAACTCGCGCAGGCAATCGCCGCACTGGTGCCGAATGCGATGCGCGGCGACGCGCAGGGCCCCCTCGGTCATGCCGAGTTCGCTTGCGAGCGGACCGTACGACGAGGGCTCATCGCCCGTCAGAAACGGGCTCAGCTTCTCGAACAATTGTTGACGCCGCGCGCCTTCGAACCTGACCGCAACCCTCGCCCGGGCGGCTTCGAGCACTGTCAGCGCCCATTGGCGTTCGTAGAGGTGTTCCGGCGTCTCGTGTTCGACCGGTTCGTACTGATACTCGAGATCCTCGTGCTCGACTTCGAGCGGCACATGAACCGCCTGGCCGCCGCGCTTCAGCGCGTGCGCATACTCGTGCTCGTTCGCCAGGAAGTTCCGGACCGCAGTCAGCAGAAACGACCGGAATCGTCCACGCTCCTGTGTGGCCGCGCGGACGGAGTTCTTCTCGAGCAGCCTTGCAAAGAAGGCCTGCGTCAGATCCTGGGCTTCGTCGCTCGATCGGCAGGTGCGACGGACAAAGGCGTAGACCGGTGCCCAATAGGTTTCGCAGAGCGCAGCGAGCGCCAGCCGGCCGGCGGCCGATTCGGAATCGCCCGCCGCGACAACGACACTCCACCGCGTCGTCTCGAACCGCCGGTTGGGGGCATCGGTGGACATAGAGCGGCCCGATTATACCCGAGGAACCCTTGCCCCCAGTTGCGGCCGGGCCTCATTTCCCGGCCTCGTCACTCCTGCGAACGCCAGGATCGGGGCGGGCCGAGCCACTGCCCGTTGCTGTAACACCGCGTGGGCAATCCGTTAGTACTGAGTATCGACGAACAAGTATGGCCCTCCGCCCGCGGCCCCCCGGGCTCGGCCGGTTCGTTGGTCCCAACGGGAGTTCTTATGAACAGAAGTTGCCCAATCTTGACGTGTCTGGCGCTGATTCTGGCGATCCCGGCCATGGCGCAAACGCCGACTGGCACCATCGTGGGGGTGGTGCGCGACACCTCGGGTGGCGTGCTTCCCGGCGGCACGGTGACCATTGCCAGCGAGTTGACCGGCGCCGAGCGCATCCTGACCACCAACGGATCGGGCGAGTACGACGCCCCGTTTCTGCCGCCCTCCCGGTACCGGGTGACGGCGGAGCTCAAGGGATTCAAGAAGACGGTTCGGTCCGGACTGACGCTCCAGGTCGACCAGCGAAGCGCCGTCGACCTTGTGCTCGAGGTGGGCGCCCTTTCCGAAGAGGTGCTGGTGGCAGCCACCAAGCCGCTGCTCGACACGCAAAGCGGCGCCCTCGGCACAGTGATTGACAATCGGAAGATCGTCGAGTTGCCGCTCAATGGCCGCGACTTCTTCCAGTTGTCGACGCTGATGCCAGGCACGGTTCCGCCGGCCGAAGGTTCCCAGAACGCGACCCAGGGCGGCGCCGTGAGCGTCAATGGCGCGCGCGAGCAGTCGAACAACTTTCTGCTCGACGGCGTCGACAACAACGACTTCCTGATCAACCAGATCGTGCTGCCGCCATCGGTCGACGCCATCGATCAGTTCAAGGTCCAGTCGAGCGCCTACAGCGCGGAGTTCGGCCGCAGCGCGGGCGGGCAGTTCAACTACGTGACTAAGAGCGGAGCGAACACGGTTCACGGGTCTGGCTACGAGTTCGCACGCAATGCGGCGCTCGACGCGCGCAACTACTTCGACAATCCGGATCTCCCGATTCCGCGATTCGAGCGCAATCAGTTCGGCGCGACGCTTGGCGGGCCCCTGATGAGAAACAAGCTGTTCGCCTTTGCCAACTACGAAGGCATGCGCAACAAGCAGGGGTTCACGCGCGTCGCGACGGTTCCGCCGCTCGCGTGGATCAACGGCGACTTCTCGTCGCTGCTGACGGGCACGAACGATCCGGCGACCGGTTTCGACACGGGCCAGTTGTTCAATCCGCGTACGGGCCTGCCGATTGCCGGCAACCTCATTCCGGTCTCTCTGCGCGATGCGGCCGGCGCCGCGATTCTCAAGTACTATCCGAGGCCCGACAACGCCGCCGCGGGGGCACCAAGCGGGGCCACTGTTTCGCCCATCGGCACCAACAACGTCAACCAGGCGACTGTTCGCCTCGATCAGAACATCGGGCCTGGCCATCAGTTGTTCGGACGATACACGTTCTGGAAGGAAGACCGCTTCAACCCGTTCGACCCGCTGATGGACCCGACCAACGTGCCGGGATTCGGGTCGTTCACGAGGAACTCCGGTCAGAATCTGGCCGTCGGCTGGACCAAAACCCTTGGTGCGCGAGCCATTAACGAATTGCGGATTGGCTACA
>Ga0315286_10000155_pt1 | contig 50666 bp, 52 predicted proteins | sample YL17G10_0_MG_FD_205038 | JGI IMG/M metagenome (GOLD analysis project Ga0315286, IMG submission 205038) | Sediment microbial communities from Yellowstone Lake, YNP, Wyoming, USA - YL17G10_0 | ecosystem: Environmental > Aquatic > Freshwater > Lake > Sediment | place: USA: Wyoming | collected...
TCTCCAGGCACATCCGGTCGGCATCGCAGTCGCCGATCTTCATCTTCGCCGGGTCGAACCTGGTCGTCGTCGCGCCCACCTCACGCGCGCCCTCCAGCAGCGCCTCGACCAGTGTCGCGCTATTGCCCTTCAGCCTCGGGCTACTGCAAATCGCAACCACTTCCATAGCATCCTCCTCCGGGCCGGCTCCCGCCCGTTCGGCAGGAGCTTGCTCCTGCCCCCTCCCTCACCACATCCCATGCCGAACCGCGAACTCCCCGAACTCGCCCCGCGGCTGCTCCCAGCTCACCAGCACGTTCCGCACCCGCGCGCCGCTGGGCCCGCGGCGCAGCTCGGCGAGCAGCTCCTCCAGCAGCGCACGGTCGCCCTCGGCGACGACTTCGACTTCGCCGGTGGGCATGTTCCTCACATAGCCGGTGATGCCTCGCATCCCGGCACGCGACTCGGCAAATGCCCGGAATCCCACCATCTGAACGGTGCCGGAGATTACCGACCGGAACCGCGCCGGCCCTCGTAGGGGGGCACCTTGCCGCTCGTGTTGCTTCGGTAGTTTCACTGCCGAAGCCCCGCTTTCCGTCACAACCTCCGCCGCAGGTTCGCCTCCGCCCGCACCGCCACAATCTGCCCGAAGTAGAACCTATGGTGGTCGCCCCGCGGGTAGGACCCGCGCAGCAGCTCGTTCGACAGCGCCTTCGGGACGAGGTCGTTGACGTGGACGACCCTGCATTCGTAGTGGAGAAGACACTCCTCGATGATGGGCGACTTCACCTCCAGGCTCTTGCCGGCCGTCAGCTTGGCTTCGGCAAGCTTGTCGTGGTCCCGTCCCGAGACCGTGCCGCAGAAGGTCGCCAAATCCTGGAGCTTACTCGGCAGGACGTTGACGGTGAAGTCGCCGGTGGCCGAGATGCAGCCATAGGTATAGCGCGAAGGACGCACCGGCGCGATGAAGATGGGTTTGCCCCAGAAGATGCCGACTGACCCCCACCCGATCGTCATGGCATTAGGCCGGTTGCGCTTGTCCAGCGAGACAAGCAGCAAACCTGGGTGCGCCAGCGCCTGCAAGGTCTCCGGCAGGTAGTCGGTAGGTCCAACTTTGGTCTTCGCCATCGCATCCTCTCCCGCGAGGCGCGAGCCTCGCTCGTCCAGGGGATTCGATGGCAGCGCCCTCGCACCTCCAGCCGTTGGGGGCGGCCTTCGTGAAGGCCGCCAGCACTCCGCGGGGTTCACGAACCCCGCGCCCATGCTCTTCTACCGACCCTCGACCCAGTCGGCTCCGCTGCGGCGGTCACGCCCGTCCTTGATGTTGTCCCCCACTTGACCGAGGCTGGTCCCGGTCTCCTGCACCTCGCCGCGGACAAGCCTTATCACGTCATCGCCCCAGAAATGCACCGCCACGGCGAGCGCCGCCACCACCAGCAGCCGGATCAGCCATGCCTTGCGAGCCTGCTGGGCGGCGCGCCTATGCGCCGTCTGTCTGTACTCCGCGTCCGAGGGCAGCCGGTCGTAGTAGTCCCTAGTGACCTTCTCCCGGCCTCCCCTCTTGGCACTGCCTCCCCTGCCCCGCGCCATCTGCCTCCCTCCAGCACTGCGTCAGCATCTGCACACTGGGAATACCACATGCCGGGCGCGCGCCGTTACTTGGGGAGCTGGGCCATCTCGTGCTTGAGGATGTTGATCGAGGTGATGGAGGCGGGGTCGGCCCCGTTGAGGAAGGCCAGATAGATGCTTGCGAAATCGCCGAGGTACACCGTCCAGAGAAGCTGCGCTAGCGGTGACTCGCCCTCCGCCTCGACGACATGCACCGGGGCCTTCAGCTCTATGAACTTCCCCCTGGTGATGTCCACCCGCGCCCTTACCCGGCGATGATCGCTCGGGCTGCGTAACATGATGACGCTGACGAGGTCGCGCCATCGCTCAGCGCGCTCCCAGCCGATGACCTCGTTGTGGTCCAGCTCGGGGTACTCGCTGGAGTAGGCCAGCACCTTGCTGTTCTCATTGAACTGGGTCCGCCAGCGATAGGCGACGGCGCTCATGATGCCAACCGTCCCCTGCACCCAGGGGATACGGCCGAACAGCGCCTCCGCCAGCTTCTTCGCCTGATTGCGCTCCCCCGGGACATCCGGATGCACCCGATCGCGCAAGCGCTCCAGCAGAGGAATGGTCTCGGCCAGCTCGGCGCTGGCGCCAGGATAGACTCCCAGCCTCTCGAGCGCGAGCGCAAGAGGGATGAGTGAATAGCCTAGCGATGCGCGCGGCGGCATCCCGATGCCCGGGATCACCAGCAGCGCCACCCCCTCCGCCTCGTGCTCGCGCGCCCATGCCTGGAGCCGCCCATCGGTGGTCGCGCACAGGATGCGGGCCCGACACCCGAGCGCCGCTTCCGCCGCCTCGAGCGTCTCCTCGGTGTTGCCCGAGTGGCTCGACGCAATGAAGAGAGTCTCCGGCCCTACGCTCGCCGGTATCGCGTAGCCCCGGTTCACCAGGAAGGGAATCGGCGACTTGCCCTCACACAGCCGCGCCAGGAAATCGCCCGCAACGGCCGAACCGCCCATGCCTGACAGCACGACCAGGCGGGGATCGGCGAACTGCGCCGGCGGGGTGAAGCTGCCGCCGACGCGCGCCGCTTCCCTGACCTGGTCGGGGAAGCCGACGGCGAAGTCGAGCATCTTGCCCGGATCGAGGCCCGACCACGTGTTCCGGTCGTCCAGGTTCACCTTGCGCTCTTCCCGATCGGCCGCGCCGGTTGCCATGTGCAGGCCCCTTGGCTGATTGAGCAAGCCCGATCTACTCGGCGACGAACGGCAGCAGCGCCACCTGTCGCGCCCTCTTGATCGCCTCGGAGAGCTTGCGCTGGTGCTTCATGCAGTTGCCCGTCATGCGGCTCTTGAGGATCTTCCCCCGATCGGAGACGTAGTCGCGAAGCCGCTGATGCTCCTTGTAGTCAATCCGCTTCACCTTGTCAACGCAGAACGCGCAGATCTTTCGCCGGACCCGGCGCATCCGGCCGCCCGGCCCTCGCCGGCCGCCACTTTCCCGATCTCCCTCATCCCGGTCGCGCCCGCGCGACCCTCTCCGCGGCCCTCTGTCCCCGAAGTCCCCCAGAATATCGTCTCCGAACCGCACGTCTCTCCCGTCAGCCTGAGACATCAGTCTCCACCTTTTCTGTTTCGATCACACGACTGCGTCACTCGTCGCTCCATGGGCCGGGCCCTTCTTCCTCACCAACCTCCGGCTCCGGTTCCTCCGCCCCCGCCCCTCCGGGCGTCGCCGCGCTCGGCTCCCGGGGCCGGTCCAGCCCCTGGATGCTGTCCGCGACGACATCGTAGGAGGTCCGTCGCTGCCCATCCTGGGTCGTCCATTGCCTCACCTGGAGCCTGCCCTCGACCGAGATCAGCCTCCCCTTCCCCAGGTAGTTGGCGGCGAACTCTGCGCTCTGCCGCCAGGCCACGATGTTGATGAAATCCGTCTCCCGCTCACCCCCCTGCTTCTTGAACTGCCGGTCCACCGCCAGCCGGAAGCTAGCCACCGGCACCCCGCTGGGCGTGTAGCGTAGCTCCGGGTCAGCCGTCAGACGACCGATCAGTATCACTCGATTGAGCATCGCCCTCTCCTCGCGGCAGCCATCAGCTCTTTCGGACTGGAGTCCGCTCGCTAGCCCCTAACCCCCAGCCCCTAGTCCCTGTGTTTCAGTCCTCGTCCAGCCTCACAACCATGTGCCGCAGAACGTTCTCCGTTGCGGAGAGCTGCCGGTCAAGCTCCTTCACCACCGATGGCTCGGCCCGGAACTCGGCCAGCAGATAGATGCCGTCGCGCCGTCCTTTGATCGGATAGGCCATGCGCCGCCGCTCCCACACTGCCAGCTTCTTCACCTCGGCCCCGCGGGAAACGGCCAGCTCTCGAAGACGCTCCTGGATGGTCTCGATGTCACTGTCGGAGAGCGTCGGCTCGACAATAAACATGATCTCGTAGTCGCGAATAGGAGGGATCCTCCTTCCTTTGGTCTTGTGCGGCTCCACTGCTGGGAGCAGGAAGGCCGTCCGGCGCGCCGCCCAAAGGGCCTCGCGCCCATCGCACAACGACCCGCATTATACCATCCCGCCCCGGCCTCCGCAAGTGGCAGCCGGGCCGTTCTGTAGGGCGGGTATGTCGGCCGCCACAGACGGGCATGCCTGCCGCCCGTCGCGACCATTGCCTCTATGCCCCCACCTCCGACGTGCAATGCGCGCACTTCGTCGCCTTTACCGGGATCGTCGAGAGGCAGAACGGGCACTCCTTGGTCGTCGGCGCTGCTGTCGGCGCCGGACGCCTGAGCCGGTTCACCTGCTTCACCAGCAGAAACACGCAGAACGCGACAATGATGAAGCTCACGACATGGTTGATGAAGGTGCCATACTTGATGGCAACCGCTTGCGCCTCGGCCGTCGCGGGCTTGAGCGTAATGAAGAGGTTGGAGAAGTCAACCTTCCCCAGCACCAGCCCGATCGGCGGCATGATGACATCCGCCACCAGCGACTGCACGATCGTCCCGAACGCCGCTCCGACGATGATCCCAACGGCCATGTCCACCACATTCCCCCGCAGCGCGAACTCCCTGAATTCCTTCAGCATTGCCGTCCTCCGGCCCGCATGATCGCCCACCTGTCGCCGCCCGTGGGGCAGGAGCCTTGGGCGCCGTAGCCTTGGCTGAGGCGGCTTGCTCCTGCCACCAAAGTCACCGCGAGAGCGCCAGCGCGCTTCAGCTTCCCCCGAGCCTGCTCAACTCCTCCCATATCCTCACCATCGCCCAGGTGTCGCGCTCAGAGTAGGCGAGGAGGTTCTGACGTATCCGCTCGCGCTCGTCAGTGTCGCAGGTATCCAGCATGCTCGTGTACTCGAGCGACGCGATGGTGCCGTCCTGGATGCCCAGGTCGTCATAGCCACAGTCCGGGACCATGGCTGGGACAACCTGCTTGAGTGAGTACGAACCGACGAAGTCAGGATGGTAGTAGCAGCTTTTCACGATCGCCCATAGATCCACGAACCGATCTAGCAGACCCAGCAGTGGCGCGGCGAGATCCGGCACATCATCTGCGAGTCGTCTGATCAGCGGACGTTCATGCCCCGCATAGAACACCATCACGGAACCGATATCCTGCACGCCGTCGAGCACCGACCGCGCCACATCTCGCCTCGGGTCGGTATCGCCATCATGCAGATAGCCGTGGTGCCGCATCGTCCCGTCGCGTTCGAGGATGTGCAGAGACCACTGAAAGGGCAATGCCTGGTATGGCCGTGTGTCACGGTACCGAGGCATCGCCGGCCCAAATGTCTCGAAGTCCAGGAAGTGGATCGGGAACCCAACCTGCACCAGTTGGCTTCCCAGGTCAGAGGAAACCCATGCCTCCCTGCTCTGCAGTGCATCGCGCACCAGCCGCTGGGCGGGCAGCAGGGGGAAGTCGTCCGGAATGGCAAGGATATCCTCGACGCCCATCCCGCGTAGTTCCTCGAACGTGGTTCGGGAGATGCGCGGCAGACTCCGAACCCAGTACCGGGGTTTGCCGCGCATGCAGTACGACGCGAATGGGCAGTCCCAGGGTGACGCACACTGGAAGCCCGGTTCCACTTGCGGCTCTTCCGAGCAGGCCAGGACTGCCTTCTGTTCCGTCAACTGTTCAGGCAGATCATTGAGAGCGCCCGACACTAGCGCGGTCGCGTCATCGATCGCGAACAGCCTCTTGGGATCGAGGTGCTGGCCATCGTAGACATAGCTCGTGTCGATCCGCATCAGATGGTCGGACGCGATCTGGAGTCCTGATCCGGTGACAACGTAATGCTGGATCGCCAAGTCCGGCACGTGCTCGTCCTTCAGAGAAGCCGAGGACTTCACCTCGATGAGCCGCCAGCGGCTTCCCGTGCGCTCGAGTACATCAACTCGTACTCGTACCCCGTCGTAGATGAACGCTGCCTCGAAGATGGCTGGAACGCTCTCGTCGGCGAGCAGTTCGGCGGTGTGAGCAAGCGCCGTATCGTACTCGTAGTGTGGGCTGGCGACGAGCACTCCGCCCCGGAAGCGACCGCGAGCGACCTCGCCGACTTTGCTGCCGGCGGCGAAGATCGCCTCGGTCACCGGGTCAAGCGGAGGTGCCACCTCTGGCCGGTACACATCCAGCCAGAGCCGGCGCAGGCACTGAATCCCGCAGGTGAACTTCGATTTCGAGAGGAGTGGCGGCATCAGTACCTTGGAAGCGTGCTAGGATCGAGCGGCCTATCCCAGGGCTTAGTGTCGAAGATACGCCGTTGGGCTTCGTGCCACTTCTGAACGTAGGCCTTCTTCTCGGAAAAGAACGCATCTCGCAGGGCGAAGAACCCATCGTACGTTGTTGGGGCCCCAACCTCAGGTGCAAGGCGGAACCCATTCAGCAAGGTGTTGCACGGCTGGCAGCAGATCGCCAGGTTGTAGACATTGTCCACCCACTGCTTCCACTCGGGCCCCCGTGACATCGTCTGCTGAGGCAGTACGTGCTCAACGGATAGCAGAAGCCAGTGCTCATACGTGTCCGCAAGGCTCAGGCCGCAGTATACGCATGATCTCTGGCCTGTGATCTGCTGGAGCCGGAGGCCGTATTCGGTGCGGCAGTTCCCACCACCCAGGCACCGCGGGTTGTCTCTCAGCCAGTCCGGATAGCCATCGAATGGTTCCATCTCTTCCCCTCCCGATCCGCGTGATATCGGCGGGAGGCCCTTTCCGGTGGCAGGCGCAAACTCCTGCCCCACAACCAGGACCTTCGTTGACACCCCTCTTTCCCCGATGCTATAGTCTGGCTGACGATGGCTATCTCAGTCGGAGGGCGGCGCAATGCCCCTGTACGAGTTCAAGTGCGGAAAGTGTGATACGATAACCGAGCGCCTTTGCTCGCTTGGCAGCAATGGCAAGGGCCTGAAGTGCCCTAGCTGCGGCGGCGGTAAGATGCGCCGCATAATGTCGGTCTTCTCCGCCCACACCAAGGGCGAGGGCGGAAGCAGCAGGTCGGCCGGATCAGGCTGCGCAGGCTGCTCGTCGGGCAACTGCGCGACGTGTCACTAGGCGTCGCTCGGTTCATCCCGTTCCGGAGCGTTCACGGGTGAAGTTCTACGTCACCACGCCGATCTACTACGTCAACGCCGTCGCTACCGTAGGCACGGCCTACAGCACCATCGCCTGCGACACGCTGGCGCGCTACCACCGGCTGCGAGGCGACGACGTCCTCTTTACCACCGGCACCGACGAGCACGCCGTGCGCGTGCTGCGCCTGGCCCAGGAAGCCGGCGTGGATCCTAAAGCCTACGCCGACCCGATCGCAGCTCAGTTCGTCGAGGACTGGCACCGGCTCAACATCTCCTACGATGACTTCATCCGCACCACCGAACCTCGCCAGCACCGCGCGGTGCAGCGCTTCTTCGAGACCATCTACCGGAATGGCGACCTCTACCTCGGCAGCTATGAAGGCTGGTACTGCGTTCCCGACGAGACCTTCTTCGCGGAGACAGATCTAGCTGACGGCCGCTGCCCCAACCCGGAGTGCGGACGGCCGCTGGAATGGGTAAGCGAACCCGCCTACTTCTTCCGGTTCTCGAGCTACGGCGAGCGCCTGCTCGCGCAGATCGAGGCCAACCCCCAGTGGCTGGTCCCGGACTTCCGCAGGAACGAGGTGGTGAGTTTCATCCGCGGCGGCCTGCGAGATGTCTGCGTCACGCGGCGCTCCACCTGGGGCATCCCAGTTCCAGCCTCCATTCCGGATGCGGATGGGTTGGTGGTGTACGTCTGGGCCGACGCGCTCATCAACTACCTCACCTGCGCCGGCTACCCGGATGACCCAGAGAAGTTTGCCAGGGTCTGGCCGGCCGACCTCCACATGATGGCTAAGGACATCTTCACCCGTTTCCATGCCACCATGTGGCCGGCGATGCTGATGTCGGCAGGGCTACCGCTGCCGAGGCAGATGGCCGCCCATGGCTACTGGACCGTGTCTGGCGAGAAGATCAGCAAGTCGCGCAGCGCCCAGCCGCCCCGGCCCCAGGCGGTGCTCGAGCGCGTGATGGCGGAAACCGGCTGCACGCAAGAGCGCGCGGTTGATGCGCTGCGCTACTACGAGCTGCGGGAGATGACCTTCGGGCAGGACGGCGATTTCTCGGTCGAGGGACTGCTGCGACGCTATGCCGACGACCTCGGCAACGACCTTGGCAATCTGCTCCACCGGGTGCTTTCGATGATCGCCCGCTACCGGCAGGGACGGATGCCTGCGGCCTGCTCTCCCGATCCCGACCTGTTCCCCGCCGCGCGGAGCGCCACGGCCGAATGGGAGAGCCGCCTCGACGCACTCGACTTCAGGGGCGCGCTTGAGGCGGTCTGGGAGTTCCTGGCGGTCGCGAACCGGTATGTGGACCATCAGGCACCCTGGACTCTGGCAAAGGCCGGCGATGACGCCGCCCTCGACCGCGTGCTCTACTCGGCGGCCGAGGCGATACGCATCGCCGCCTGTCTCGTCTCACCCGTGATACCGGATACCGCGGACGAGATCGAGCGCCAGCTCGGCCTGGTCGGCTGGCGACGCAAGTGGGAGCAGGCATCACAGTGGGGCCTCCTGCCAGCCGGTCAAGCGATTGGCCAGGCGCGGCAGTTGTTCCCCTGGGTGGAGCGCCTGAAGCAGACGATCACGGTAACTACCGAGCTAGGACAGGAGGTGCTCGTGGAGAAGCAACTGGTTTCTATCAACGACTTCAAGAAGATCGAGCTTCGCGTCGGCGAGGTGGTGAGCGCGGAGCCGGTGCCCGGTGCAGACAAGCTGCTCAAGCTAACCGTAGATATCGGCGGCGAGCAACGCACCATGGTTGCCGGGGTCGCGCTGGTCTACCGGCCGGAGGAGCTGGTCGGCAGGCAGGTGGTCGTGGTCGCTAACCTGGAGCCGGCGACGATCCGCGGCGTTCGCTCCGAGGGGATGATCCTGGCCGCCTGGGTCAAGGGAGATGACAAGAGCATCTCCATCGTCTCCCCCGATCGCCGCCTGCCTAACGGCGCCACGGTGAGCTAACGCGAGCCAGCGCGTCGCAAGCAGGCTGCCCCGCGGGCTACTGCGGCTGCGACGGCACCCGTTCCACCCTCAACGCCACCCGGACCTTCCCCTCGTCAACGAGAGTCGCGCCCGGCGGCGCCACCAGCCCCACCGCCCGGGTGATGCTCCCGCGCACCGCGCTCAGGCTCAGCTCTTCCGTCTCGATGCCCGTGATCGCGTCGGCGCCATCCGCGGGGAGCAGCAGTGTCACCATCGGCGGCTCCACCGCCACCGAGACCAGGCGGAATCCGGTCGGCAGAGAGCCGCGAGTCCGCAGCACCACCGGCAGCGTCTTGGCGACGATCACGCGCTCGGTCATCGCGGTAACCTTCACGCGGGCAGGGCTCAGCGAGACACCATCAATGGGGGCGCCCGATCCGTCGAGAGCGCGGGCGGCGACGGCGGCGGCCACGCCTGGCACCATACGCGATAGGTCCGCCGTGACAACCACACGCGCGGCGCGTTCCACCCGACTGCGTGGCCCCGAGACCACCACCTCCGAGGGGGATGGCTCTACACTCTTCACCGCGAAGCCGCCCAGCGGCTCCCCGGCAAGCTTCACCTCTACTGGCAACACGTCCCAGAGGATGTCCTCGATGACCACTGGCACCGTAGTAGGCCGGATCGAGACGAGAACAACATCCGGCGGCACTCGCACCTTCACGGGAAGGTAGTGCCTCCCCACGCCAAGCCCCCGGCAGGAGGCCGAGGCGGTGACGTCGCCTTTCAGATCGGCCACGTCTTGCTCGAGGCCGCGAAGCGTGACCCTCACCTTCTGTGCTCCCAGCTCGATCACAAGGCCCGGCCCCACGCCCTGGGCGACGATGTCCGCATCTACCGACTTCCGTGTGATCGGGTTCTCCTCGTCCAGCGTAACCCAGAACCACAGGAAGACCGCCAGGAAGAGCGATGCCAGCTTCAGCTCGATATTCCTATGGAGCATCCTCGAGCCTCCGCCCTGCCCCCCGCAGCCTCGGCCGAGGGGGAAGCCGCAGCCGCGGGGTGCGATGTGCCGGCGCCAGCAGACCCAGCAGTCTCTGCTTGAGGACATCGGGAGTCAGATTGCTGTAAAGACGCCCGTTCGTGGCAAGCGAGACCGCTCCCGTCTCCTCCGAGATCACGATGATGGCCGCGTCCGTCGTTTCGCTCAGGCCCAGCGCCGCGCGGTGCCGCGTGCCCAACAGCCCCCGGACGTCGCGCCGCTCCGTGAGTGGCAGCAGGCAGCCCGCCGCCACTATGCGCTCGCCCCGCACCACCACCGCCAGATCGTGAAGCGGCGTGCCCGGGTAGAAGATCGTGCGTAACAGATCGGCGGAGACGATCGCCTCGATCCTCCGCCCAGTCTGCACTACATCGTTGATCCCCACCTCCCGCTCGATCACCATCAGAGCGCCGATGCGCTCGCGGGAGAGCTGCCGCGCGCTCAGCACCATCTCGTCCACCAAACGCGTGATCTGCTCTCTCCGCATGGAGCCGAATCCGGCGCCGAAGATGTGGCCGCGCCCGATCTGCTCCAGCGCCAGCCGAAGCTCGGGCTGGAAGAGGATGATGAGAGCGATAACGCCAGGCAGCAGCGTCTGCTTGAGAATCCAGTTGAAGGTGGAGAGTTTAAGCGTCTGGGTAAGCACAATCAGCGTGCCCAGGACGAGAAGGCCCTTCATCAGCTGCACCGCCCGCGTTCCTCGGAGCAGGCGCAGCACGAAATAAACGCTGACGGCCACCAGCACAATGTCGAGGACGGACAGGGGCCCGAAACTCTCCTGCACGACCTCCCAGGCCATCCTCAGCCAGGCCGTCATCTCACACTACGTCCGCCGCGGCGGACTTCTCCTCTCCTCAGGCGCGGCCGCCGGACCTCCCGCCTCGGGCGCCTCTCCGCTTCGCCTGGCCAGCGCCTCCTGCAGCCGCCGGTAGGTCTCGGCCAGTGCCTCCGGCACCACCCGCGTGTCCGAGGTCACGGCCATGAAGTTCGTATCCCCGCTCCACCGCGGCACCACGTGGAAGTGCAGGTGGTCCGCATACCCCGCCCCCGCCACGTGCCCTATGTTCGCGCCGATGTTGAACCCCTCCGGCGAGAACGCGCCCCTCAACACCTCGAGCGCGATGCGAATGCTGTAGAGCATCTCGCTCGACTCCTGAGGTGCCAGCTCGAGCGGGTCGGCAAGATGCCGGAACGGCGCAACCATAAGGTGGCCGGTGTTGTACGGGAACGCGTTCAGCATCACGAAGGTAAGATCCCCTCGGTGGAGGATCTTGCCAGCCTCATCATCGCCGGCCGCAGGCTTGGTGCAGAAGATGCAGCCCTTCGGCTGCTCGGCGGTCACATAGCCCATTCGCCATGGCGCCCAGATATGGTTCAACGCGCTTCTCCCCTTCTCGCTCGCGCGCCATCATAGCCGACGTTGCCAACCGCAGTCAAACGGAAGCTCGTATCAAGCTCCCCGAATGGGTGCCAGCCGGCCGCTGCCCGCCGCGGCCCGGATCGCGTCCAGCATCTCCATCACCACCACCGCCTGGGAGCCCGGCGAAATCGGCTCCTCGCGCCGCCTGACACAGTCGGCGAAATGCTGCGTCTCCGCGGCATAGGCATTCTGCTCGCTGGGGTGTGCCGCGGTCTCGTGCTTCACCCCGCCCTCGGTCTGGTAGATGACAACCTCCGGCTGAACCTGCGCGCCCCCCTTGGTGCCAAGCAGCTGAAGCCAGTACAGGTCGCTCGTGTGGGCCGCCCAGGAGATGTCTACGCTGATCGCCCGCCCGTCCTCGAACCGCACGATCGCCCCGACCAGGTCCTCGACGCTGAACTTGCCGGGATTGAACCCGATTCCCCAGTCCCCCATGCCCTGGCCGGTCGTCCCCAGGTGATCGAACGTCACCCCGTAGGCCGACACCGGCTTGGGTCTCCCCATCAGCCACCAGAGCAGGTCAATCGCATGAACACCGAGGTCAATCAACGGCCCCCCGCCCGACTGCTTCTTGTCCTGGAACCACCCCCTCGGTATCCCGTCGCGGCGGAACCAGACCGCCTTGCCATAGTAGATCTCCCCAAACTTGCCGGCGTCGGCGAGGCGCTTCACGAACTGCGAGGCGCCGCTGTAGCGAGCCGATTGGGCCGCCATCAGCACCCGCTTCCCGGACTTCGCCGCCGCGACCATCCGCCTGGCCTGTTGCGCGCTCATCGCGAGGGGCTTCTCGCAGAGCACATCCTTCCCGGCCTTCAGCGCGTCAAGCGTGATCGGCATGTGGGTGTTGTTCGGGGTGCAGACTGTGACGGCGTCCACCACCTCCGCCGCGAGCAGGGCCCGATGGTCGGTGAACACGTTCGGCACGCCGAACTGCTTGGCTGCGTTCCGCGCTCGGCCGGCGTGCAGGTCGCACACCGCCGTCACCTCAACACCGGTGCAGGAGCGGGCCGCGTCGAGGTGCGCGTTGCCGATACCTCCGGTCCCGATGATCCCCAGCCGTACAGTCTTCCTCATGCTAGTGTCCTCCGTGGCGGCTCTCTTCCACCAGCCCGCGCTCTGTCCTGCCCACGCGCCCGATGGCGCAGGCTTGCCCGCCCATCACAACGAGGGCGCTAGCCTCCCGCTCTGCGCATGACCGCCGTTGTCTCCAGGCCGTTGTGCGGCAGGCGCTTCATCCTGATGTCCTCAAACATCGCCGACAGCGCCCGCCGCGCTTCCATCCGGTGTCTGCTTCGCTGGCGCGTGACGTACTTCACAGTCATGACCGCCCAGGCACCCGGTTCGAGAAGATCGGCCAGGCTGCACAGAATCTCCGCCGCTCTGGCCGGCTCCACATTCATGTCACACGTGACGAGTTGGAAGGGCCCGCGCACCTCCCGGCGAAGCTCCGGGTCCTCCGCCCGCCTCCGCAGGTGGCGAACGTTCGTGAGTGTCGCCACCTGTGGGTCGAGGTCGGCCGGATCAACCGCCACGACCTCCGCCGCCATGCCCGCGAGAACCCCCGTCCATCCCCCCGGCGCAGCGCCCAGATCGAGCACCCGGGCGCCCGGGGCGAGGCCGATCCCGAACGCATCCAGCGCCTCCCTGATCTTCCACGCCGCCCGGTTCAGCGGCCGCTCGCCAGGCTGGTACTTGCGCTGCTTGCACACCACCTTATGCAGCACCAGCGCGGGTCGGTTCACTCCAACGAAGCCGATGCTCTGGTAAACCTCGACACACACCACCCAGTCCGTCTCGGCCTCATACTCCCCGGCTCCGCCAGTCAACTGCTCGAGCTCCGCCGCGACGGCCCGCTCCAGCTCGCGGCTCTGCCATTCGTGCCTGCCCCTCCTGCTGCAGCGCACCAGAAACCGATCACCAGCCCCTATTCGTCCAATCTGAGCCGCGGCTGCGGCGACCTCTGAGAAGCAACTTGCATCCTGCCCAATCGTTACCCGCCGCTGCACCGGCACCACGCGGCCCACACAAGAGGTCTCGGCCGCCGCCACTCTCGCAACCGCCTCCTCTTCCGCTACCCCCGATAGCAGAGACACATTGCCCTTCATCACCAGTAACCGCGGCCGCCCCTCGCCGACAGCCCCGGCAAGTTCTCGCCCGGCCTCCACCTCGAAGCCGGCGGCCGTAGTCGCAATCAGCACGGAGCCTCCGCCCTGTATCTCAGTCACGCCAGTCCCTCTGCCGCGGGGTCAATGTATGAGCTAGCCATGAAGGACGTTTTCGCCGTGGCTGGTCGAGTCCCCGCCCCCGTCGTCGGCGCTCCGGGTGCCGCAGGTTTACCCGCCTCCGGAGGGTTCACCCGCCTCCGGAGGGCTTGCCCGCCGGCCGCAGGGAGGGCTTCAGCCTGCCTGCCACACGCCACCGACTACCATCTGTTCGCCCCGGCCACAGGTCTGTCGCGCTAGGCGAACGAAGCAAGGCGGCGACGCCGAAGAAGATCTCGATCGAGTGAAGGCACGGGCGCACCCGCGCCTGACCGCCAGATGAGACAGGGGCGCACGCTTCACACTGAGCGTGCGCCCCTGTGACTGCTTCGGGCAGGCGCCCCTGCCGCAGGCCCGACGAAGCTACCCCTTCTTGCTGTCCGCAAGCTCCTGCAGGAACTGAACGTACTGCTGCACGTTCATCAGCAACCGGATCTCGGCCGGATCGGACAGCTCGATCTTCGCCATCCAGCCCTCGTCATAGGGCGACTGGTTGATCTGCTCGGGTGCATCGTCCAGCGCGCCGTTCACCTCTGCCACCCGTCCGCTCACCGGCGAGTTCACATCCGCCACCGCCTTCACCGACTCGACGCTCCCCAGCGGCTCGCCTCGCTTCAGCTCGTCATCGGGCCGTGGAAGCTCGACATACACGACATCCCCCAGCTGCTCCTGCGCGTAGTTGGTGATCCCCACCGTCGCCACGCCTTCCTCTACCCGCGCCCACTGGTGCGTCTCGCTGTAATACAGGTCCCCAGGATACACTATCATCCTCCGTTGTTTGCTGAATCTCGCGGATTACGGTTACGTGGCGGACCGCACCACAATCCGCTACAACGCTCTGGCTCGCGAGATTCAGCCATTGCGCTGTCACCCTATTCTGCGAGTCTCAGTAGAAGAGCGGCTGCCGCCGCCGCCCCTCGACTCCGCTCGGGCGACCCTGAGCGTGTCGAAGGGCCGCCCGTTCATACGGCAGACCTTGACGGGCCACCTTCTTCGCCGGCCGCGTTCCGCGTGCCCCTGCCGCTGGCTGAACCAAAGTGAGCTACCAGCCGCGCCATCTCCGGCGGCATCGGCGCCGCGAAGCTCACCAACTGTGAGGTCCTCGGATGGGCGAACCGTAGCGAATGGGCGTGGAGCGCCTGCCCGCCAAGCTGCTCGACCAACTGCAAGCTCTCCCGGCCCAGAGCCGCTTTGTGCCGGCGCGCCTGGCGCAGCCCGTACACCGGATCGCCGACCACCGGGTGTCCGATATGCGCGAGGTGTACCCGCACCTGGTGGGTCCGCCCGGTCCCGAGCTTCGCCTCGACCAGGGTCATAGGCCCATATCGCTCGATTACCGCCACGTCGGTGTAAGCCGGCCGAAGCGAGCGGCCCTCCGCCGGTTGCGCCACTGCCGCCATCCGTTTGCGGTCCCGCTGATGCCTGCCGATGGGGACATCCACAACAATTCGGTCCTCTCGCACATCCCCCCACACCAGAGCCAGATAGCGGCGCTCCATCCCCCGGCTCTTGACCTGGCGGGTGAGGTCGGCGTAGGCGACGTCGGTCTTCGCCACCAGCAGCAGCCCGGAGGTGTCACGGTCGAGCCGGTGGACGATGCCCGGCCGGTGTGGGGCCGATCCCGCCGCCAGCGCTCGCGTGTGGGCGAGCAGAGCATGCACAAGCGTTCCCGAACTGCGTCCCGCCCCCGGGTGGACGACCAGCCCCCTGGGCTTGTTGATGACGATGACATCCTCGTCCTCAAACAGGATCTCCAGCGGAATGCTCTCGGGTCGCAGCTCCGTCGAGCCAACCGGCGGGACGGAGACCAGCACCGTCTCGCCCGCCGCCAACCTCCGGCCCGGCGCGGCCGGGCGGCCCCCGATCAACACCAGGCCATCTCTCGCCAATCGCTCAGCCTGCGACCGTGTCAGCCCGATGCCCCGGCCTGCGATGAACGCGTCCAGACGCCTGCCCGATTCGCCCGGCTCGACTGTGAGCGCGGTGCTCACGATCGCCCGCGCGGCCCGCCCGGATCGGCCGCGCCCTGAGGCCGACGACCGCGCTGCACGAACCAGATAAGCGCGGCCACAAAGATCACGGCGCTTGCGAACTGCGCCTGAGTGACACCATCGAACAGCACCTGTGCGGTGTACCCTCTGCGCAGCACCTCGACCGCGGCCCGCAGTGGCGCATAGAGCATGAGGTAGAACAGGAAGAGCTGCCCAGGCCCCCTCAGCCGGCGACGGACGACCATGAGCACGCCCAGGATGGCGAAGCTGCCGAGCGCGGCGTAGACCTGCGTCGGATGGCAGGGCTCGGTGGTGATCTCGGAGTCAGGCCAGAGCGGGAAGCGAATCCCCCAGGGCAGCTCCGTCGGCGCGCCATAGCAGCACCCGTTCAGCAGGCAGCCGAACCGCGCTATACCGTAGCCCAGCGCCAGCCCTGGCGAAACCATGTCGGCAAGCGTCCAGAACGATATCCCCCGCCTGCGCGCGAAGAGCAGCCCGGCGACAACGCCCCCCAGCAGCCCCCCGTGGAACGACAGGCCACCCTCGCTCCACACATAGAACGCCTCCACCGGGTGCGCGGCGAAATCCGCCCAGTTCATCGCCACAAACACCGCCCGCGAGCCAACCACTCCCGCGATCAGCACCCAGATTCCCAGGTCAACCGAGAGGTCGGGCTGAAGGCCGAGCCGACGCGCCTCGCGCCACGACAGCGCGACGCCCGCCAGGAAGCCGAGCATCAGCAACGTCCCGTAGCTGTGGACGTGTACAGGCCCGATTGTGAACAGCGTCGGGTGCATTGTCGCGTTCCTGCGCTACTTCCTCCGGAGTGCCTCGATCATGAGCGCAGCCACGCCCACGGTTATCGCAATGTCGGCGATGTTGAACACCGGCCAGATCTTGAAATCAATGAAGTCAATGACCGCGCCAGCGCGCAGCCGGTCCGCGAGATTCCCCAGTGCCCCTCCGACGATCAGCCCAAGCGCCACCCGGCGAACCCGGGGAAAGGCCGCTCCACTGCGGAGAACATACACCGATACTACCACACATACCGCGAGGCTAACGGCGATGGCTGCCCAGGCCGGCGTCGGCAAGCCGAAGGCGGAGCCGCTGTTGCGGGAAAGTGTAAACTGGATGAGGCCGCCCAGGACGGCGACGGCGCCCGGGCCCAGATAGGCAAGCGCCAACGCCTTTGCCGCCTGGTCGAGGACAACGGTCAGCAGAGCAGTGGGGCCGAACAAAGCAAGAGGGCGTCCCCCCCTGGTGGACGCCCCCGTCATCCTCACCTCTCCAGTCTGTCCTGGCACTCCAGGCAGAGGGTGGCGAAGGGCAGCGCCTTGAGGCGCGCCTTCTTGATGGGCCGGCCGCAGGCATCACATCGCCCGTAGGTGCCCCGGTCTATCTTCTCCAGTGCGCCGATGACCTTGTGCAGCAGGTGCTCGACGCTCTCGCCGATCGCCAGGTCCTTCTCCCGCTCGAACGTCTCCGAGGCCAGGTCAGCAGGATGGTCCTCGTAGGCCGATAGCTCGCTCGCCCGGTCGGATTCATCCAGCCGGGCGGTCCGGCGCTCGATCTCGTCCAGCTCGCCCTCTAGCCGGGCCATCTCAGCGAGCAGTTGCTCGCGGAACATACCCATCTCCGCGCTGAGTGCCTTTGGCTTGGGCTTGGGTCGCGCTGCAATCCTGCCGGCCGCTCGTGGTTTCACGGCGGTCTTGGTCTTCGCCCTGGTCTCAGGCTTCTTCTTCGCCTTTTTCCTGACCGGTGGTCTCGCGGCCATTTGTGCTTCGGTCCTTTCCCCTCGCCGGTGAATCATCCTGACGGCGGTTATTCTTTCCCCTGACAGAGCCTCCCGAAACGCCGCTGGGCCCTACCCCGACAGGTATTCCACACAGCGAGCGCACAGGTCAGGGTGATTGGCGTCCTGCCCCACCGACTCCTGGCGCCGCCAGCAGCGCTCGCACCTCGCTCCATCCAGCCGGTTGCCCGCGATCGCCATCGGCTCCGCTCCGGCGACCGCCAGCGCCCCGCTGGGTGCCTCCGCGGCCAGGCCTCCATATCGTACCACTGACACCCCGCTGCCCGCTGCCAGGTCGTCCAGACCCAGCGCCCCCGAGAGCGCTTGCCAGCGGTCCCCGGAGCAGTACACGGTCAGCTCAGCCTCCAGCGGCTGCTTGACGATGCCCCGCTGCCGCAGTTCCTCCACCGCCCTGTCGGCCTGCTCGAAATAGGGAAGGATCACCCCTCGCCAGCGCTCGCTGAGCGCCTCGTCGCGCCAGCCCTGCAGATCGGGCCACCCGGCGAGCTGGACCGTCGGCTCCTTGCCCTCCCAGCCGGGCAACTGTTGCCACACTTCCTCCGTCGTGTGGCTCAGGACGGGCGTCAGCACCTTCGCCAGCGTCGTAGCTAACTCCCAGAGAGCGGTCTGGGCCGATCTCCGGTCGGCGCTTCGCGGCCGGTAAGTATAGAGTCTGTCCTTGAGCAAGTCAAGGTAGACCTGGCTCAGTTCCACCGCGCAGAATTCGTGCACGCGGTAGTAGACCTGGTGGAACTCGAATTCCTCGTAGGCGGCTGTCAGCCGCTCCACCAGGCGCGCCAGTTCATCCAGGATCCATCGGTCAACCTCGTGCATCCCCTCGCGGGGCACCTTGTCAGCCCCGGGATCGAAGTCGTAGAGGTTGGCCAGCATGAACCGGAGCGTATTCCGCAGCCGTCGGTAGCCGTCCACGACCTGGCCGAAGATGTCGTGCCCGGTGGGCATATCCTCCTTGAAGTCCACATAGGAGACCCATAGGCGCAGTATCTCGGCCCCGAGGTCGCGCACTACATCTTGTGGATCGATGGCATTGCCGAGACGCTTCGACATCTTCCTGCCGGTCGCATCCAACACGAACCCGGTGGTCAGCACTGTGTCGTAGGGCGCCCGGCCCTGGCTGATAAGGGCGTTCCAGAGCGAATGCTGGAACCAGCCGCGGTACTGGTCGTGGCCCTCCAGGTAGAGATCCGCCGGCCACTTCAACTCCGGCCGCGTGAGCAGCACCGCGGCATGACTGGAGCCAGACTCAAACCAGACGTCGAGGGTATCAACCTCCTTGCGGAAGCGGCCGCTGCCGCACTGGCCGCAACTGGCGCCTTCCGGTGCGACTTCCTCCACAGGGGCGCTGAACCAGCCATTCGAGCCGTGCTCAGCCGCCAGCACAATCGCCTTCGCAATGATCTCCGTCCTCAGCAACTCGTGGCCACAGTCTACGCAATAGAGCGCCGGGATCGGAACCCCCCACACCTTCTGCCGTGAGATACACCAGTCCGGCCTTCCCTCCATCATCCCGCGGATGCGCGGCAGGCCCCAGTGCGGTACCCACTTCACCCGCTCCACCTCCGCCAGCGCCCTTTCGGTGAACGGAGTCAGGTCCACGAACCACTGCTTCGTTGCCCTGAAGATAACCGGCGAGTCGCACCGCCAGCAATGCGGGTATTGATGCTGGTAGTGGCCGGCCCGGATCAGCGTGCCGCGCTTCCTCATCTCCTCCACGATCAGCGGGTCCGCGTCATGGTGCGAGATGCCGGCAAACTCCCCGCCTTCGGCGGTGAAGACACCTCGCTCGTCCAGCGGCTGGAGTGTCGGCAGCCCGTACTTCCGGCCTGTGTCGAAGTCTTCGCGGCCGTGGCCTGGCGCGGTATGGACGCAGCCTGTTCCCTGCTCCAGCGTGACATAGTCGGCGAGCACGACGGGCACCTCGCGCTCGTCGAACGGATGCTTGAGCCTCCCACCTTCCAGCGCCGCACCCATCGTCGAGCCGACCACTTCGTATCCCTCGACCCCGATCGCCGCCATCGTCTGCTCGAGCAGCCCCTTCGCCAGCACCAGATACTCCTGGGGCGTCCGGACCAACACGTACTCGAGCTTCGGATGAACCGCCACCGCGACATTCGCCGGCAGCGTCCAGGGAGTGGTTGTCCAGACCGCGAACGACACCGCGCCTACCGCGGGCACGTCGAGTGAGGCTTCAGGCAGCGACACGACCGGAAACCGGACGTGGACGGAGAGCGAGGTGTGGTCTGCGTACTCCAGTTCGGCATCCGCCAGTGCCGTCTCGCATTCCGGGCACCAGTGGACGGGCTTGAGCCCACGGTAGACGCACCCCTGCTCTACGAACCTGAGGAAGCACTCCAGCACCGAGACCTCATACTCGCGGTCCATCGTCAAGTAGGGGTGTTCCCAGTCTCCTCGCACCCCCAGCCGCTGGAACTGGTCGCTCTGGACGCCGATGTAGTGGCGCGCCGTCTCCTCCGAGCGCCGCCGGAGCTCCATCGGATCTATCCGGTGCCGGTCTATCTCGAAGGTGCGTATCGCCGCGATCTCGGTCGGCAGCCCGTGGTTGTCCCACCCCGGGACGTATGGGCAGTCGAAGCCCCTCATCGTCTTGAACTTGACGACGACGTCCTTCAGGACTTTGTTTAGGGCCTGACCCAGGTGGATGTCGCCGTTGGAGAACGGCGGGCCATCATGCAGGATGAACTTCGGGCTTCCCTTCCGGCGCTCCTGAACGAGCCGGTAGAGCCCGATCTCCTGCCAGAAGCGCTGAATGCGCGGCTCCAGCTCCCGCAGATTCGCCTTCATCGGGAAGGCGGTCTTCGGCAGGTTCAGTGTATGCTGGTAGTCGCTCGTCTTCGCCATTGTACGGCACCTCTGCTTCTCGGCCGGCTCTCTCGCTGTGTCCGCGGGAGCCACCGCTGCCGGCTCCCCGGTCTCTGTGAGGTGCCAGTTTACCAAAAGGTGCGGCTTCGCCGCAACCAGGCGCCACAGGCGCCTCGTCACGCGCCCAGCGCGTGACACCGAGCGGCGCAGCCGTCGCAACCGGCAGCCTGCAGGCATGATGCCGCCGAAAGCCTTTCCCGTGCCCGGGGTTCGCCGTCAAAGGTGCAGGCTTTGGTGCGCCCTTCCCCCCTATGATCGCCAGGCCGACAGAGCAGGCGCTGAACCGCATTGACACCAACCAACTGGCGGCCTAACATTCGAGCTAGTCAGCGGCGCAGATGGAAGACTTGCGTCGCCGGCCCGCCCCAGGAAAGGGGGTAGACTGCCTTGCTGAATCTGCTCTACTGGCACCCGAGCTTCATGCTGAACTCCCACCCGCTGTCCGTCCACTTCCCCATCGCCTTGTGGACGGCCGCGATCATCTTCGCCGTCCTGTGGCTCATCTTCCGCAAGCCCTCACTGGACGCCGCGGCCGTCGCCGCGCTGGTCCTTGGAGCGGTGATCGCGATCGTCACCGCTGCCACCGGACTCCACGCGGCCGCCACTGTTCCCCACCCCGATGCCGCCCACGAGTTGCTCGAGGACCATGAGGACCTCGCCCTGGCTTCGTTCGCGGTGGCGGCTGTGCTGTCCATCTGGCGGCTGGTACTGTGGCAGCGGCTGCGCAAGATCCAGTCAGCCTTCCCGGTCGCGCTCCTCGCCCTCGCGGTGCTGGTCAACCTCACCGCCGACCTCGGGGGAAGACTCGTCTATCACTTCGGGATCGGGACCACCGCCGTGAGGATTCCGGCGCAGTTGAGCCACGAGTACGAGACCACCCATGGGGAGGAACCAGGACACGGAGAGCACCACGAGCATTAGGTAGGGGCGAGTCGGTGACTCGCCCTGGGCCACCTACCTGGTCGCCCCTATATCCGATACCGCCCCAGCAGCCAGTTCACGCGAATCCGAACCAGATCCTTGAGCGCATCGAGCGAGTCCGTGACTCGGTTGAAGCGCGTGTCTGGCGAGTCAACCCACGTCACAGGGACCTCTGCGATCCTGAGCCCGTGTCTCTGCGCGATAAACAGTATCTCCACGTCGGAAGCCGCCCCGGTCAGCCGCGCCACCCGGAAGAGCTTCTGCGCCAGCTCGCGCGGGAAGAGCTTGAACCCGCACTGCGTATCGGCGATGCCGTGGACGGCCAGCAGGCGCACGAACAGGTTGCCGAGACGCCCCACCATCTCCCGATACCAGGGCTGATGCTTGACGATGTTGGACTCCGGCAGGCCCCGGGACGCAATGGCGATGTCATGCCCCTCGCGAATGGCGTGAAGGAGCTTCTCGACCTCCTCGATCGGCGTCGAGAGATCGGCATCCGAGAAGAGTACGTACTCCCCCCGCGCGGCCAGCATGCCGGTCCGCACCGCCGCACCCTTCCCCCGGCGCGGCTCGTCAATGACCGGGACCCCAGCCGCCCGCGCCACCTCGCTCGTCCGGTCTATGCTGGCGTTATTGATGACCAGGACATCCGACGTGTAGCTCTGCGCGGCCAGGTACTGCTTCACGCCCGCCAGCGTCGGGCCAAGCCGGCTCTCCTCGTTGTAGGCAGGTATCACAACTGAGAGGAATGGTCGCGGGGCTGCGCTCACCGGGCCCGCCTGTCCGCCGCGCGCTCGAGACGCGTTTGCACCTCAGCCGCCCCAAGCCCCGCCGCTGCAATCTGCTTCAGTCGGCTCTTCGTGCCCCGCACGATCTCAACCGCTGACTTCGGCACACCCAGCGCCTCCGCGATCACCGCCACGCATTCGCGGTTGGCCGCGTCATCGGCGGCCGCCGCATGAACGCACACCACCAGCCCGCCATCCGTGCCCCGCTCCACCCGCGATCTGCTCGAGCGCGGCCTCACCCTGACGGACACGGCGGCTGGCCTCGGCTCGTCGGCTCCCGGCTCGATCTTCCCCATTCCCTTGCGGCTCATCCAAAGAGCACGATCACCAGCATTAGGTTGAAGATGTTGAACGCCGCGTGTGCTGCCCACGGAGCGAACAGCGAGCGCGACCGCTCGAACAGGTAGGCAAAGACCACCCCCAGCAGCAGATAGGCAGCGAATCCGGCGACGCTCATGTGCACTACCGCGAAGATGGCACCGCTGACGAGGGCCGCGGGCCAGAACGACCAGCGCCGCCGCAGCCCCCCGAAGAGCACCCCCCGGAATAGTGTCTCCTCCAGCGCTGGCACCATCACCCCGACCGCGAGCAACAAGGCCGCTTTCGCCAACGCGGTGTCGGGCACCAGCAGCAGCGGCAGAATGGGGTTTCCTGCAGTTCTCTCACCGGCAAGCCGCTGGAACACCCCGTACAGCCCCATCGCCGGTAGCACCGCGAGGCCCGCCGCGGCGATGCCGATGGGCGCCTTGCGCAGGCCAGACGATAGGTCCCAGCCAAGGCCGGCGCGCAGCCGGGTCACCATCAGCACCCAGCCTATCGCCAGCGCCGCTGCGAGCACGCTCGGCGCCAAGATGCGATAGGTCGGCGGAGGGCCGTCCAGTGGCGCGGTGGCAATCGCCGCCCTGCCGAGGGCATCGCCCAGAAACACCCACAGCACCAGCGCCTCGACCGCCTCCCGCGTCCCCCAGCTATCGCTCATCGGTGGGCCGGTCGCCCCAGTCTCCGCTCGCGCCCTGCGCCATCGAATCAGCGCCCAGAGCAGGAGCACAGGGCCGCTGAGGAGGATCACCGAGCACACCAAGGCGCTCGCAATCAGCCACGTGAGCAATGGGCGCGCCTGCCGGGCCGCCTGCTCGAGCGTCGTCGCAGCCATCTCGGGCCGATCGTTGGAGCGGTATCCCCAGGCAGTGAGCACCGGTCCCGGCGGAATCCGCGAGAGGTACCCGCGTGACTTCTCCACCGCCGCCATGGACGGGTACGAAGTCAACGCCATTGCGTAGACCCCTCCCAGCGCGCGCCGGCTCTCCTCGTCGAACTGGCCGGGGCGCAGCTTTGGCAGAATCGCCTGCACCTCGTCCCCGCGGCCGATCTCCCGCAGCATGATCGCCCCCGACAGGGCGGCGCGGAAGTTCGATGGGTCGGCCTGGTAAGCGGCAACGTATAGGTCGGCGGCCCAATCCAGGAATCGCTTTGCCTCGGCTGGCGGCGTTCCCCTGGCCACGGCGAGGTAGTACAACCGCGCCATGTTATCGCCGCCCCGAGTGAACAGCTCCGCCTTGTTCGGCTCGAGCTGTGCGGTGAACGGGAGATACTCGCCCAGTACCATCCCCAGCAACACTGCCGCGGCCATCAGTCCGAAGACCACGGTGCGCACACTTGAGGTCCAGCTTGCGCGAGGCGCGCCTTCCACGATGATCCGATCCTCCTAAGGGCTCGACCCCGTAAGCCGTAGCACCAGCTCCCGCACCACCTGAAGGATAACCAGCGCCACCACCGGGCTGAAGTCAAGCCCGCCGCCGGCCGTCGGGATTGCGTTCCGGATCGGCCGCAACAGCAGCTCGCCCAGCGCCTCGACTGCGCGCAGCACCGGGTTGGAATAGGGTACGCGAACCCTGGCGGCGCGCAGCCACGAGACGACGACACTCACCAGGATCGCCGCGCTCATCACCCAGATGGCCAGCAGCAGCAGACGCTGCAAGTAGAACAGAGGGTTGAGTGCCATCTACCCGCCTGCCGACAGCTCGCGGGAGCGCTGGGCCGCCGCGCGGACGGCAGCCGCGACCAGGCCGCGGAACCCGCCCCGCTCCAGTTCCGACAGCCCCGCGATCGTTGTCCCGCCCGGCGACGCCACCGCATCCTTGAGCGCGCCCGGGTGTTGGCCGGTCTCCTGCACCAGCTTCGCTGCCCCCGCCACTGTCTGTATCGCTAGCTGCATCGCGATCGGCCGCGGCAGTCCCGCCGCCACCCCGCCATCCGCAAGCGCCTCGATGAACACGAACACGAACGCGGGGCCGCTGCCAGACAGACCCGTCACCGCGTCCATCAGCTCTTCCCCCACCTCCACCACCTGTCCGACCGCACTCAGCAGACGAACCAGCTCCGCGCGGCGCTCACCGGCGACGCCGGGCGCCGATACTGCCAGCACCCCGGCGCCCACAAGCGCGGGTGTGTTGGGCATGACCCGGACCAGCACAGGGCTTGCCGCCCCTAGACACGCCTTGATCTTCGCCAGCGTCACGCCCGCCGCGATCGAAACCAAGGTCTGCTCCCCCGTCAGCGCCGGCGCGATCTCGGCGAGCACCGCCGGCACGACCCCGGGCTTGACCGCCAGCAGCACGACGTCGCTCGCGGCTGCCAACTCGGGGTTCGTCGTCGCCGCCGCCAGACCAAGCTCGGAGGCAAGTGCGCTGGCGCGGCCGGCATCGCTATCCGACACCACGATCCGGTCGGGCGACAACGCGCCCGCCCTCACGACGCCGCGGACGAGGGCGGCCCCCATATTGCCAGTGCCTATGACCCCTAGGGCGTACTTCATCGTGGCGCTCCTGGCGGCGCCCTGCCTTTGCGGGCTGAAGCCCGTTCGAGGGGCCTCAGGGCAGGCCTGGGCCGTCCCGTTGTAGGTGCTTTCTGCGCGGCTGCGCCATCATCCCCCCATGACAGTAACAGCCGGAGGCCATACACCTCCGGCTGCTGGCATCGCCCAATCAGTGGTAGGGCCGTTCCCCAGACCCGAAACCCGAAACGCCGAACCCGAGACCCCAGGAAAGGCCGTTCCTGAACCCTGGCCCCTGGACCCTATCCCCTGCCGTCAGATCTCTTGCCAGAAGTCCGCGCGCGGCGTCCTCGCCGAGCCTTCCTCCTCCGCCATTATGCCGATGTTCTGCGGGGTCAGCAGGTAGACGCCATCACCGGCCTGCTCGAGCTGCCCTCCGAGCGCATAGGTGGCGCCGGTGAGGAAATCGAAGACCCGCAGAGCATGATCGGGCTGCACGTCCTTCAGGTTCACCACCACTGCACGCCGGCCTCGTAGACAGTCCACACAGATTCGCGCCTCGTCCTGGTTGCGCGGCCGCCGGATGAAGATCTCACCTGCCCCAGCGCGGTGGCTCAGCTTGATCACGCGCTCCTTGCGCCTGGGAGCCGTTTCCTCGAGGTCATCGCCCGGCGCCGCGGGGCCGTACTCGTCCTCTGCAAACAACACTGACTTGATCTTCTCTACGATGCCGAACATCTGCGGTAGCCCTCCCATGGTTATTGCTGCGTTCGGCAGGAGTCCTGCCTCCTGCCCTACTGCCGTCGTTCCTGCGCTCTTGCTGCCACCACTGATATCATCGCCGGGGGCCGAAGATCCCGGTTCCTACCCGCACGAGGCTCGCGCCCTCTTCGATCGCGACCTCGAAGTCATGGCTCATCCCCATGGACAGCCATCTCATGCCGACGCCGGTACGCTCCTCGATCCTTCGCGCAAGCTCGGCGAGCAGGCGGAACTCCGGCCGCGCTTTCTCCGGATCGGGGTCCCAACGCCCGATGGTCATCAGCCCCTCGACCATGACTCCGCCTATCCGGCTCACCGCGCCCGCGAGCGCCTCTGCCTCTTCCGGGGCGATACCGGACTTGCTCGGCTCGCCCGAGGTGTTGACCTGAAGCAGAATAGGCATCACCCGCCCGGCCGCCTCGGCCTGCCTCCCGATCGCCTCGGCGAGGCGGTAGCTGTCAACCGTCTCCATCATGTCAAAGATCGCGACTGCTTGCTTCGCCTTGTTCCGCTGGAGGTGGCCAATCATGTGCCACCTCGCACCGGCCCCTACCAGCGGCTTCTTCGCCGCCGCTTCCTGCACGTAGTTCTCGCCGACATCGGTGACGCCGGCGGCGATCGCCTCCCGCACCCGCTCGGCCTCTACCAGCTTGGCGACGGCGACCAACGTTACATCTGCGGCCGAGCGGCCGCTTCGCTCCGCGGCCCGCGCAATGCGCTCCAGCACCCCGGCCACGTTTGCGGCGATGTCAACCCGCTCATGCGCCTTCGACATCGCCGCTGCCCTCCAACACAGCCGTCGCGCACACTAATACCATATACCGTGGGACGCGAACAATGGCGCGCATTCTGATCCCCCTTCCCCACCATCCATCGGTTACAGGCTAGACAAGCAAGCTATAGGTAGATCAGCACGACCGGCAGGGCGAGAAGTGTCCCGCGGCGAAGAATTGCCGGGGCGAGTCCACATGACTGACGGCATGCGCGAGGCCGAGCCAGTTCACGGGTCGGGCCACCTCGACGACGGGGCCTGGTACCATGGCTCGCCGGAGGCCCTGACCGTGCTTGCGACCGGGAGCACTATCACCCGTTGCCGTGTCGCGGCGGAGGCCTTCGCACATAAGCCTACGTGTGCCCACACCCGAGATCGTCGTTCACGGGCGGTGAGCTGGAATGGCTGACGAACCGGCCGCTGACGGTTCGTAAGGTCGGGGACCTGCCTATCGGCGCGCCGCCCTGTCTCGGGGAAAGCTGCCCGCATCGCCGCGGGGGAGAGAGGTGAGGAAATGGACCGATCACAAGCTGAGGCGTACGCGGTTCACATGCTGAAGTTCATCAGGGACAAGTGGCCGGCGCTGGAGCTGGCCTCGCTCGAGGTCGGCCGCAATGACAAGGAAGGGTTGCTCTGGTGCAAGATCCATCGCACCGACGACGCCGTCACCCACGGCGGCGGCTACCTCTTCACCGTCGCCTACCTGGATCGGGTGATCGCCGAGCAGGGCGGGTAGACTCGCCAATCAAGTCATACGGCTCGGCTGCCGTCACCCGGCACCGCACGAACTGCCCCGGCTTCGCGCTCGCGGCCCGCCGCACCTTCACCGTCCCATCTATCTCCGGCGCGTCGCGGAAGCTGCGGCCGATCCATTCGCCCCGCTTTGCACCCGGGGTCTCGATCAGCACCTCTATCTCCCGGCCGACCCACCTGCGATTGCGGGCGAGTGAAATGCGCTGCTGAAGAACCATTAGCTCGTGGTAGCGCTGCCGCGCCACCTCGGTGGGAACCTGGTCGCCCATCTCCGCTGCGGGCGTGCCGCGCTCAGGCGAGAAGCAGAAAGCCCCTGCTCGGTCGAGCTGCGCTGCCTCGATGAACTCCAGCAGCCGCCTGAACTCCTCCTCACTCTCGCCCGGAAACCCAACGATGAAGGAGCTTCTGACGGCAATGTCCGGCATCGCCGCCCGCAGCCGTGCGATCAGCTTCAGGTAGGACTCGCCATCCCCCGGCCGCCCCATCCTCCGCAACACCCTGCGGTCGGCATGCTGGAAGGGAAGGTCGAGGTACTTGCAGACGCGGCCCTCCCTCGCCATCACCTCGATGAGGCGCGGTGTCACGGCCGTGGGGAACCCGTACAGCAGCCGCAGCCAGCGTATGCCCTCTACCCCTGCCAGCGCGGAGAGGAGATCAGCTATGTCCGCTCCGTCTCGCCCTTCCCCTTTCGCCTTTTCCCTTTTCCCTTTTGCCTTGGTGTCCGCCCCATACGCCGTTGTATCCTGCGCCACCAGGTTGATCTCCCGGACGCCCTCGGCTGCTAACTGGCGCTCCTCTGCAACGATGGAGGCGAGCGGCCGGCTTCGGTAGCGCCCGCGCAGGCGCGGGATGACGCAGAACCGGCAGCGATGGCGGCATCCGTCAGCGATCTTCAGGTAGGTGGTCCAGGGGGCGGTGGCGCGTAGGCGCGGCGTTGCCCCATCATAGATGAAAGAGGAGGGACGGGCCTGCGGATGCTTCGGGCCGGCGCCTGCAAGCGCCCGCTCGACCACGGAGACCACGCGAGGGACATCCCCAGGCCCCATATACGCGTCGATCTCGGGGAAACGCGTGCGAAGCTCCGGCGCTTCCATCTCGGGCCAGCAGCCGGCGCAGATGAGCGCCCGCCCCTCGGCCGCCCGCCGCCACTCGATGGCTTCGCCCAGTTCCCTGGCCGCTTCTTCCCTGGCTTGCTCGATGAAGCAGCAGGTGTTGACCAACAGCACGTCGGCCTCGTCGAGGTCGGACACCACGCGGTACCCCGCCTCGCGCAGCAGCCCGAGCATCACCTCCGTGTCCACCAGGTTCTTGGGGCAGCCGAGCGAGATCACCCCCACTGCGGCAAGGGGCGAGCGGCCCGCCCGGCGCATCAGCTCAGCCCCAGCGCCCGGTCTAGCTTCGCCAGCTCCAGGTTCGCCTCGAACTGCTCGATCGCGTGCGCGATCTTCTTCGGCTCGCGCACCCGCAGCTTTCCCAGCATCTCGTCTATCGTGGTGACGGTGCCGAGGGTATCCTCCTTCACCAGCAGCACCGGGACGCCCAATTCCTCAGCCCTCGCCAGCACCGTGTGGCTCGGCCGCAGGTCGCCGGTTAGCACCAGGCACCGAGTCGGCGTCTCCAGCGCCGCGAGCTGGATGTCGCTGCGGTCTCCGCCGGTGATCACGCACTTGCGCGGGGTGCGGCGGAAGTAGCGCAGCGCGTACTCGACGCCCATCGCGCCCACGACGAAGTTCTCGACCAGATCCTCGCTGGCTTCCGCCCCCGAGAGGAACTCGCCGCCGGTGGCCTCGGCCAGCTCCTTGACGGTGACCGAGTGCAGCACCGGGTCGCTGGGCAGCATCCCGAAGATGGGCAGCCCCGAGGCCTCCAGACAGGGGATCACGTCGTCCCAGATCTCCTCCTTCAGCCGCGGCGGCACCAGGTTGAGGAAGGCCCCGATAAGCCGCTCGCCCAGCGCCTGGCGGGAGGCGAGGATGCTGTCGGCATCCAGGTACGACTCACACTTCCCGATCAGCAGCACCTTGGCGTCGAGCAGCTCCGCCACCCGCACCCCGCTCAGCCCAAGCATGCTGCCGCGACTGAGGAGGGCGCCGATCCCCGACACGATCATCACCTCGACATCCTTGGAGACGGCCTCGAAGGCGTTCATCACCTTGGCCCGCGCCGTCTCCGCGCCCATGTGGCAGATGCCCCGCGTCATCACGAGCGGACAGAGGTCCGACGGCGCCACGTGCAGGCCCAGAGAGCTGGCGACGAACTGAGCATCCTCGTCCGAGGTTGCTCCGCTCACCGTCACCGGCAGCAGTCCGATGGGCTTGAAGTAGCCGACCCGGCGGCCCTGCCGCTGCCACCTGGTTCCCAGCACGATGCTCGTCAGCGTCTTGCCCGAGTAGGTTTCGCTCGACCCGATGTACAGCGTCACCATCGCCAACCTCCCTGCGTCAGAGCGGCCCAGATCCGTCAACCCTCTGTGATAGTGATGCGCGCGTCCACCGCCACCGCGCCGGCCCCTGGCTCGCGCACCTTGAGCGGGTTGATGTCCATCTCGACGATGTTTGGAAAGTCCGTCACCATCTGGGAAACGGTCAGCAAGCACTTGACTATCGCGTCGACGTCGGAAGAGCGCTCCCCCCGCGCACCGCGCAGCAGCGGAGCCGAGCGAATCTCCTCGATCATCCGCCGGGCGTGACGCTCTCCGAAGGGAGCGACGCGGAAGCTCACGTCCTTCAGCACCTCGACGTAGATGCCGCCCAGCCCGAACATCACCAGCGGCCCAAACTGAGGATCGCGCGTGCTGCCGATGATCACCTCTCGGCCGCTCTGGATCATCTCCTGGACGAACACCCCGCGGATGGTCGCCTCCGGCGCGTAGCGTCGCACCCGCAGCATCATCAGCTCGAAGGCATCCATCGCCTCCTGGCGATCGCGCACCCCCAACCTCACGCCCCCGATGTCCGACTTGTGCAGGATGTCGGGGGAGACGATCTTCATCACCACCGGGAAGCCGATCTTCTCCGCCTGGTCGGCCGCCTCTTCGGCGGTCTGCGCGACCTGGCTCTGCGGTACGCTCAGCCCATACGCCTGGAGGACCTGTCGCGCTTCGACCTCCCCCAGGTTGACCCGGTCCTCCCTCCTCGCCGCCTCGAACACCGCCTGCGCTGCTTCCCGGTTGGCGCCGATGGGCGTCGGTTCGTCCGGCGGCTCCTCCCTCCACTCCCGGTACTGCGCCATCTTCGCCAGCGACTGGACCGCCCGCTCGGGGTAGGGGTAGTTGGGGACCTTGTATTCGCTCAGGGTCTCGTTCGCCTCGTTCATCGCGTTGCCGCCCATGAAGCATGCCAGCACCGGCTTCTTCGACTGGGCTGCGGCGAAGGCGAGCTTCTCGGCCGTTTCCCTGGGTTGCGTCATCGCCTGCGGGGTAAGCACTCCGAGGACGGCATCCACATTCGGGTCGCGCAGCAGGTTCTCGGCGGCGAAGGAGTAACGGTCGGCGTCGGCATCCCCCAGCACATCCACCGGGTTGTAGAAGTTGGACGCCTCGGGCAAACGCTTCCGCAGCGCCTGCACCGTCCGCGGGTCGAGCGTCGCCAGACGAAGCTGGACGCGCTCCGCCGCATCCGTCGCCATGATGCCGGGGCCGCCCGCATTGGTGACGATGGCGACATTGCGGCCGCGAGGCGGCCCTTGGTAAGCGAAGGCGATGGCGAGGTCAAACAACTCCTCCACCGACTGCGCCCTGATCACCCCCGACTGGAGGAATGCCGCGTTGTAGGCCTGCTCCGAGCCGGCGAGAGTGCCGGTGTGCGACGACACCGCGCGGGCCCCCGCCTGCGTGCCGCCGGCCTTCACCACTACCACCGGCTTCTTCGCGGCCACCTGCCGCGCCACCTGCATGAACTCCGGACCGTTGCGCAGGCCCTCCATGTAGGCGACGATGACCGTGGTCTCCGGGTCGTCCTCCCAGGCGCGGAGGAGGTCCACCACGCCGACGTCAACGCCGTTGCCAAAGCTCACGAACTTGCTGTAACCGATTCCCTGCTGGATGGACCAATCTATGATCGCCGTCGCCAGCGCTCCGGACTGCGACATCAGCGCAACATTGCCCCGCTTCGGCATGCCATGGGCAAAGGTCGCATTCAGGCCCGTGCTTGTTGACATCACGCCCAGGCAATTCGGCCCGACGATCCTGATCCCAAGCCGCCGACCAGCCTCCCCCAGCCGTCGCTCGCGCTCGATTCCCTCCGGCCCGGACTCTTTGAACCCGGCGGAGATAACGACCGCGAGGGGGATCCCCTTCTTCCCGCACTCCTCCACAACGGCCAGCACCGCTGCAGCCGGCACCACCACCACCACCAGGTCCACCTGACCAGGGACATCGAGGATGCTGGGATAGCACTTCTTGCCGAGGATCTCCGCAGCATGCGGGTTGATGGGGTAGACCTCGCCCTGGTATCCGCTCGACAACATGTTCTTGAGGATGTCGTGCCCGACCTTTCCTGGCTTGGTCGAGGCGCCGACGACCGCAACCGAGCGAGGCTCAAAGAGCCGTTGCAGGGCGACTGTCGTTAGCATGTCAGCGTGCTGTACCTCCCAGCCACGCGCGCCGCGCTCGGCCGGCTCAGCTCCACTCGGCCAGCCTCCCCGCCCGGTGTGCCTGGATGTAGCCGATGCACATCTCATCCTGCCCCAGCAGCACTTTCGCCCCGCAGATCGCCGCCATCAGTCCGCCATCGAGCGGATCAACGATTGCCGCATCCATCCCGCGCGCCATCGCCATCGCCGCGAACGTCCGGTTGAGTAAGCGCCTGGACGGCATCTGGAACGAGATATTGCTCAGACCGCAGATGACGTGAATGCCAGGTAGCGCCGCCTTGATGCCGGCGACTGCGTCGAGGAAGGCCGCTCCCTGTTCGTTCTCCACCGCGACGGCGCGGGCCAGCGGATCAATGAACACGTCGTCTCGCGGGATCCCCAGCTCCGCCGACCGCTGGGCCAGCCTCGCTGCAATAACGATGCGCTGCTCGGCGGTCTTCGGCAGGCCAGAATCATCCAGAGTCAGCGCGATCACCCTGGCGCCCCGCCGCGCGACGAGCCCGAGGACGGCCTCCATCCGGCCCGCCTCGGCGCTGGCAGAGTTCACCAGCGGTTGTGTGTCGCAGGCGGCGAGGCCTGCCTCCAGCGCCTCCACGTTGGGCGAGTCTATGCAGACCGGCTTGTCCACCGCGGCGCTGACCGCCCGGATCAGCCAGATGAGATCATCGGGCTCCCGCTGGGGGTCCGTGCCCGCATTCACATCTATGTAGTCAGCGCCGGCCTCCGTCTGCCTTCTCGCCTCCTCTGCCACGAACTCGGCGTCGCGGGTCATGACCGCCTCTCGCACGCGAGTTCTGGTGCCGTTGATACGCTCCCCAACTATGATCATCCCGATCTCCTGGTTGCCTCAGCGTGAGTCGAACAACGAGCGCCTACCCCGTCCGCGCCGCGTAGGTACCCTCTACTCCACGGATCAGCGACGCCAATACCGAGTTGGTGGGCGTCGCCACTCCCGCCGCCTCCCCTTCCCTCACCACCACGCCGTTGATGGCGTCCACCTCGGTCCTGCGCTGCCGCCGCACATCCTGGAGCATGGAGTTGACGTTGTCGGCCGTGCGTTGGCAGACCCCCTCTGCATAGGACTCCATGTCCGCCTCCGGCATCTCGATCTTCTTCGCCCGCGCCACCTCCACCGTCTCCCTCACCGCGGCCCGGACTAGCTCGCGAAGATGCCGGGACTCGAGGATGCCGCCGTTCCGCACCTGGGCGAGAGTAGCGACCGCGTTCACGCCGGCGTTGACCGCAAGCTTCCCCCACAGCACCGATGGCAGGTCAGCCGTCAGCTCGGTGTGCAGCCCGGACCCAGAGAAGGCGGCCGCAATATCGCGCAGCCGTTGGGTCAACTCGCCGCTCAGCTCGCCGATGATTGTCGCTCCCTCTCCCGCGTGCCGCACCTGCCCCGGGGCGATCAGCGTCCCCCCCTGAGAGGTGACGCCGCCCAGCACGCGCGGCTCGCCGAACTCTCGGACGAGGGCCTCGATGTTGCCAAGCCCGTTCTGGAGCGAGAGCGCGACGCTCTCCGGCCCCATCAGCGGCTCGGCCGAGCGAGCGGCCGCCTCCGTGTCGTACGACTTCACCGCGATCAGGACCAGACCCGCCGTCCCCACTTCTCCGGCATCGGCCGTTGCGTGCACCTGGGCATTGAACTCCCCGGTGACGCCCGAGACCCAGACGCCTCGCCGGGAGATCAACCGCGCTCTGTCGGGCTGCCGGTCGAGTAGCCACACCTCGTGGCCGCCCCTGCTGAGCATGGCCGCGAACAGGCTGCCCATCGCGCCCGGACCCACCACCGCAATCTTCATGCTCGAGCCGTCCCAACCGGTGCTGTCCATGCTCCCTTGGCCCCCGGCGCGGCTCAGCGCGGCTTCTCCCACTTCTCAAGCTCGGCGAGCTGCCCGTAGGTCCCGCCTCGCAGGATCTCCTCCCGGACACGAGCCTCCTGCTCGTACACTGCCATCCCCCGGTTCGTCCACTCGGCCGCCTGGTCCCTGGGGATGCGCACGACTCCGTCGTCGTCTCCCAGCACCCAATCGCCGGGCTCTACCACCTCTCCGCTCACCGTGATCGAGACCCCGATCTCTCCCAGGCCGCGCGGCTCGCCCGCGTTGGGGCAGATGAGGCGTGAGAAGGCCGGGAAGCCGAGTTCTCTGATATCCCCGCTGTCCCGGATCGCGCCGTCAATGACGACGCCGGCCACGCCTCTGTTCATCGCGCTCCTGCTTGCCATCTCCCCCCAGATCGCCGGCGCAACGCCCCCGGCCTCGACGACGATAACATCGCCGGGCTTGGCCTGGTCAATCGCTTCTACCGGCTTGGCGTAATCGCCCGGCGCCGTGCGGACGGTCAAAGCTCTGCCGAACACCTTCATCCCGGGCGCAATCGGCCTCAGCCCCTGGAGCACGCCCCTTCGGTGCATCGCGTCGGACAGATTCGCGGCCGAGATCACCGCCAGGATCTCGCGGATCTTCTCCTCGGTTACCCGCTTGAACAGCCGCGTCGGAATACTCACCCGCTCCGTGATCGCGCGCTTCAGTTCCTCGGTGGCCGCGCGGGCGTCCACCGCCTTGGTGACCGCGCCCCCCACGATGATCACCGCCGCCCCCGCCTCCACTGCCAGCGCCGCGTTCTCGGAGTGAATGCCTCCCGCGACGCAGAGCGGCACCTCGACCGACCCGGCGAGCTTCCGAAGCAGCGTGAAGGGATCGGCCCCCTGCATCTGAAGGTCTATCGCGGTGTGCACGTCAATGCTGTCAACTCCCAGCCTCGCCACCTCCCGCGCCCGCGCCACCGGATCGGGCACCCCGACCAGGTCGGCGACGATCTCGGCCCCGTATTCCCGCCCTGCCGCGACACACTCGGCGATCGTCGCGTCGGGCGCGGCCGCCAGCACGTGCACGATCTTCGCCCCAGCCTTGGCAGCCGCCTCGACCTCGATCCTTCCGGCGTCCATCACCTTCATGTCGGCCGCAATCGGGATCGCCGGGAAGAGCGCTCGCAGCCGACGTACCGACTCGAGCCCGACGCTCTTGATCAGAGGCGTCCCCGCCTCCAGTATGTCGGCGCCGCCCGCGGCCGCCTCCTTCGCCACCTGAAGCGCGCGGTCCAGCTCAATGAAGTCCAGCGCCACTTGCAGGCGCGGTGATTCCTCGCTTCGAGTCATCTCATGTCCTTGTTGGGCGACACCGTTCGTAGGGGCGAGTCGCTGACTCGCCCTGGGCGACCCAGCGGGTCACCCTTACGCTCTGCCGACGGCCGATCGCCTGCCGTTGCTGTCCTGGATGCGATGGGCGCGGCGCTTGTGGTGGCCGGTGCTTTGCTCGAAAGCATAGGCCGCCCGCAGCAGCGCCTCCTCGCCCAGTGGCCTGCCGACGAGCTGAAGGCCGATGGGCAGGCCGTCTCCTGAGAAGCCGCACGGTATGGACATACCGGGCAGCCCGCCCATGTTCACCGGAATCGTGCATACATCAGACAGGTACATCGCCAGCGGGTCATCTGTCTTCTCGCCCAGCCGGAAGGCCACCGTCGGACTCACCGCGCCCACCAGCACGTCGAACTGCTCGAAGGCCCGGTCGAAGTCCCGGCGGATGAGGGTCCGCACCTGGCTCGCCTTCAGGTAGTAGGCATCATAGTAACCGGCGCTGAGAGCATAGGTCCCGAGCATGATGCGCCTCTTCACCTCTGCCCCGAACCCCTCGTCTCGCGTCCGGCTGTACATCTCGATGATGTCGCCGCCGCTGTCGGGGGCGCGGTAGCCATACTGCACCCCGTCGTAGCGCGCAAGGTTCGAGCTTGCCTCCGCCGGTGCGATGATGTAGTACACCGGGATCGAGCAGTTCAGATAAGGAAGCGATATCTCGCCGCATTCAGCGCCGAGCTGGCGGAGCCGATCAACCGCCGCGGCTATCGCCCGGTCAACCTCGGGATCCACCCGGTGGCCCTGGTACTCCATGAACTCCTTCACCAGGCCGATGCGAAGGCCCTTGGCGTCGGGCACGAGCGCCTTCGTGTAATCCGGCGCCGGCTCGCGGATCGAGGTCGAGTCGCGCGGGTCGTACCCGGCGAGCACGTTCATCATGAGCGCGCAGTCGCGCACATCCTTGGTGATCGGGCCTACCTGGTCGAGCGAGCTGGCGAAGGCGATGACACCGTAGCGGGAGACACGCCCATAGGTGGGCTTCAGCCCCACCACTCCACACAGACTCGCCGGCTGGCGGATCGAGCCGCCAGTGTCCGTCCCCATCGCGACCACCGCCTCTGATGCCGCCATCGCCGCCGCCGACCCGCCGCTCGACCCGCCCGGCACCCGATCCAAGTCCCACGGGTTGCGGGTGACCCCAAAGGCCGAGTTCTCCGTTGACGAGCCCATCGCGAACTCGTCCATGTTCGTCTTGCCGACGAACACCAGCCCATTCCGGCGGCAGCGCTCCACGACATCCGCATCGTACGGCGGCACGAAGCCGCTCAGTATCTTCGAGCAGCAGGTGGTCTCGATGCCCTTCGTGCAGTAGATATCCTTGAGCGCCAGGGGAACGCCCGCCAGCGGCGGCAACTCCTCGCCTCGCGCCCGCCGCTCGTCTATCTCACCCGCCTGCTGCTCGGCCACCTCGCGGGTGAGGCGGACGTAGGCGTGGATCTCACCGTCAACCTCCGCAATCCGGTCGAGCACCGATGCCAGCGCCTCCCGCGCCGAGACCTTCTTCGATGCCAGCAGCTCCGACAGCTCGTGCGCCGTCATTTCATGTAGGGCAGGAGCCTGCTCCTGCCCCGTGTCGCGTCGCCCGCTCCCTCGGCTTTGCTCGGGACAGGTCATCCGATCACCCTCGGCACTCGGAAGCAGTCTCCCTCCTGATCCGGGGCATTCCTCAACGCCTCCTCCGGAGAGAGGGAGGGCGCCGGCTCGTCCTCGCGCAGCACGTTAGACATCGGCACTGCATGTGACATCGGCGGCACGCCGGTCGTATCTATCTGCTGGAGCTGCTCGAAGTGCTCCAGAATGGAGTTCAGTTGCGTCGTGAAGCGCTCCCGCTCTTCGGGCGCGAGCTTCAGCCGCGCCAGCAGCGCGACGTGATCCACCTCTTCCGGCGTCAGGCGCATACTCGCTCTTTCTGCTAGCCGGCCGGCTCGATGGTGATGACCGCGTCCGCCACCGTCGTCGTGATGACGAGCGCGCCCGTGTCCGGATTCGGCATCATCTCTTGGGTTTGCGAAGCGCGTGCCGTCTCGCCCTGCTGGATCGTGACCTTGTGGACCGAATCGGCTGCGATCGCATAGGTCCCGCTTCGGATGGCGATCTCGACCGGCGTCCAGCTTGCCCCGCCCATCACCACCTCGCCGTTCTGAACCCTCGCCACCGCCCCGTCGCCGCTGACCAGCAGCTGAATGCCGTCCGGGCCGTAGCGCTTGATGACCATCGAGGCGGTCGCACCTTCGTCCGTCGGGTAGATCCAGATCGGCAGCGGACGGGCGCGCGCCAGCGAAGCGCCCGGGAAGAGCAGCTCCGCCTGATTGCTGTCACTGGCATTGGTCAGCCGCGTTACCCCCCACGGGACCAGGTACACCTGGTTGTTGGCGCCGTTGACGAGCACGCTCACCATCTCGCCGCCCGGCGATGCCACCCCTAGCGATCCGTCGTCGTAGAAGGTCGCCGTGACGCCAGGCCAGGTGTAGTCCGGTGTGATGATCTCGAGGCCGCTGCCGTTCGACAGCACGCGGTCGTGGAACTCATCGAAGAAAGGACTCGATTCGTTCCAGTTCTCGTAAAGGAAATCGGGAGCGAAGACGGAGAACCCCTCGCCTAGCCCTTTCACCCGGAACCCCTCGCCCGCCTCGCCCATGAAGTTGTCGCCCAGGTACTCGGCGACGTCGGCCCGTGTCACGAAGTTCTCCAGGCTCTGCACGAACCGCGTCAGCGCCGGATCAACCAGTTTCCCTTCCTGCCCTGGCGCCAGCGGCTCGCTCGCGGTCGGATTGGCCGGGTCATAGACCTCTCCCACATCAACTGTGGGCTCGGTCCCCTCGACGAAGGCGGTCAGGTCCTCATAGCGCATCCCGAGCGTCTCGCGCATGATCGCCGGCATTGAGTCGGTAGTTCCTTCCGCCTGGTACATCCCAACGCCCAGGTCCACCACCAGCGCCCCACCCCGCAGCACGTAGTTGTGCAGCGCCATCTGCTGATCAATGGTGAGGTAGAACGCCATCGGGGCGAAGATGGCGCCGTATCGCGATAGGTCCGCCCCTGTCAGCGAGTCGGCCCCGATCACATCGAGCAGGCCGTAGCGCGAGCCGTCGCGGGCAACCGCAAACAGGTTCGTCGGGGTGCCGGGCGCAAACCCGTCCAGGTAGCCGTAGAGCGAGCCGGCCCGGCCATTGGCGCCACCCGCGAAGGGCTCGTAGAGAATAGCAGCCTGGGGCGCCGGCGCCTCCGGATAGCCTTGACGGTTCACGATCTCCTGTACCTGACCGATTGCGCCCTGAAGGTCCTCGCTGTCTCGTAGGGCTTCCCACGAGGAGAAGGCGACGCCCGTCGCTCCGTGCGCCAGCGCCAGGCCTGCCCATGCCACGAGCTGGCCGGCCGAAGAGTCAGAGCTGGTCTCCAGCGTCTGCACCGCCGCGAACTGACCAGCGCGCCGGGCGATGTCAATCCCCTGCACGTCGTGTGAGTCCCAGTCGCCGTCGGTCGTGGACGGGTAAAGCGTCAGCACCAGGCCGTCCAGGTCGGCTGGAGCGCTGATGAGCGAGCGGAAATCCGTGATCTCCCCCGCGAACACCATCCGTCCGGGGTCCGCCGCCTTCAACGCCTTGACCCAGACGCCCAGCGCGTCGGCGTAGGCCGACTGCCGGTAGTAGGCGTAGTCGAGGCTCGCCCGGCCGATCCCCTGTGGGTTGTCGGCGTCAACGTCGCGCGCTGCTCCCAGCGTGACCTCGCTCCAGTCCTCGTACTCTGTGCCCCACGACTCGTTCAGCACGCCGATCGAGGAGTACCAATCCCGTAGGTAGGAGACGATTCCATTGTCGCCGTTCACCACGTTGGCCGCCGGCACCTCGAAGGCCCACGCGATCAGCCGCGGGTGCTCTCCGACTCCGTCAACCACCGCGCTCACGAAGGCATCCACCGCCTTGGCGTATTCGTCCGACACCGGGTCTATCACCACTTCGCCGCCCGAGTCATCGCGCAGTGGCCGGGGCGCGAGCGAGAACACGACCATCAGGCCGGAGTCCTCGGCAGCAGAGGCGAACCGGGAGACGCGGCTTACTTGCTCCTCCGAGGAATCGGTGATGCGCAGGTAGACTGTGTTCAGGCCCGTCTGCTTGTACTGTTCGAGGTCGGCGCCGTCGCTGAGCCCAAGCGCCCACATCAGCACCGTCCGGCGCCCACCTACACTGACGATGCTGCCCTCGCGTCGCGCCGTTGCGCTCTGCGCGCGCATCGTACCCCCGCCCTCCTGCGCCCGGGCGAACCCCGGCAGCAGCGCGGCGAAAGCCAAAGCGACCGCCAAGCTCGCAGTTCGTCTCATAGCTGGTGCCCCTGCTCTGAGCGCCTCGGGTAATCGGCGCTGCGTGCGGGAGTCGCTCTGTCGGCCGACTCCCAGGCGAACACTTCGGCGAGGGACGCCCGGTCCCTCGCCGCCCCTGGCCGGCCGGACCAACAAAGGCGGCACGCCGGCGCCGCCCCGCTAGACCAGCGCCGCCTCGGTCTCTGGGTCGAACAGGTGCGACTTGTTCATGTCGAAGACGACATCGAGGGGCTCGCCGTCCCGGGCCGCGGTCTCCGCGTCGACATCGGCGACCAGCGCATCCTTGCCTGCGGTAAGGTAGACGTAGACCGTGGACCCCATCGGCTCCGTCACGTCAACCGTGAGCCGGGCGATTACTCCGTCCGGCAGCGCCGGAGCGAGACGGCGGTCATAGATGTCATCCGGCCGGATGCCGAACACGACCGGCTGCCCCGCCCGCTCGCCGACCTTGCCCGCGTGCGACTCGGGCAGTGGCAGCTCCAGCGCGTCGGTCTTCACCAGCAGTCGCCCGTCTTGCCGCTCCACCGTCGCCTGCATGAAGTTCATCGCAGGGCTGCCGATGAACCCGGCGACGAACACGTTCACCGGGTGGTTGAACAGCGCCAGCGGCGCGTCAACCTGCTGCATCCGACCGTCGTTGAGCACCGCGATCCGGTCGCCCATGGTCATGGCTTCCGTCTGATCGTGGGTGACGTAAATGGTGGTGATGCCCAGCCGCCGGTGGAGCTTGATCAGCTCCGCCCTGGTCTGGACGCGGAGCTTCGCGTCAAGGTTCGAGAGGGGCTCGTCCATAAGGAAGACTTTCGGCTCGCGGACTATGGCCCGCCCCAGCGCGACGCGCTGCCGCTGCCCGCCCGACAGCTCCTTGGGTTTCCGCCCGAGCAGCCCCCCGAGCCCGAGCATCTCCGCCGTCTCCTTGACCCGCCGCTGGATCTCCGCCCGCGGAAACTTGCGCAGCTTCAGGCCGAAGGCCATGTTGTCGTAGACATTCATGTGCGGATAGAGGGCGTAGTTCTGGAACACCATGGCGATGTCCCGATCCTTGGGCGAGACATCGTTGACCAGTCGGTCGCCGATGTAGATCTCGCCCGTCGTCGCATCCTCCAAGCCCGCGATGCAACGCAGCGCGGTGGTCTTGCCGCACCCGGAGGGGCCGACCAGCACCAGGAACTCCTTGTCCTCGATCTCCAGCGTGAGATCGTCCACCGCGACCACGTTCCGGAAGTGCTTCGTGAGGTTGTTCAGCAGAACGCGCGCCATGCGCGCACACTCCTCTCGCGAGGGCAGCCCCAGGCCGGCGGAGCCGCCCAGCGCTCTCACGCGGCGATTATAGCAAACCCAGCCAGCACCTGACAACCGCGCCCGCTGAGGTCCGTACCCTACGGTATCAGTCTATGTCGCGCGAGCAGGCCATCCCTTCCTGTGTGGTGACAGGCGCGCGCGCCCTCGCGGTATCGAAGGCTATCGGGAGCGCTGGCAGTTGGCCACGCTTCGGCCTGATCCTGCTGGGCATGGGGCTCGACGAAGCCGCGGCGCGGGGGTTGCAGTCGTAGGTGCGCATGCCTTAGCAGGGGTCGGACGGGCGCTTGCTCTCGCGGTTCGTGATCAGTGCCCACCCATCGAGATCGTGACGACGCGGACGACGCCGAGCAGCATGCCGCCGATAGCGAACCCCGTACCACATCTCCGACCACCGCTGAGCCAGACGTCAGCCACGGTGAACCCCATCCACACGACACTCGCGATCGGCAGCACGACCAGTGAAACCATGAACAAAGGAAAGATATGCACGGGCACCCAGGACAGCACGCCGCAAGTCAACCCCGCAATCGCATAGGTGCTCACTCGGCGATCACCGCGCGTGCCGGTAGGCATCCCTGCTGTCACTCAGCCCCTCCCCGCTGCCCTCTTCACTTCCTCGATGTGCTCCGGCGTCACCTGCCGCTCGAAGCTCCGGAACCCGGCCAGCTTGAAGCCATGCTTCTTGGCGAGCGCGCCAATCTCTTTGACGCGCTCGATGGAGAGGTCGCGGCCGAGGCTGTAGCTCTCGTACCGCTCTTCCAGCGCGAGGATCATCGTCTCCGCCATGCACGCATAGGCCGTCTTCGGCGGGAAGCCGAAGTTGAAGTGGAAGTCCACCTCGCCCGGCACCTCCACCGCGCCCCCCTCGATTACGAGCACGTCCGGCCGCTCCTTCGCCACCCTCTTCGACACATCTCGCGGCCGCGCCACGTCACACACTACCGCGCCGGGCTTCAGCGCCGAGCCCGGCACGACCGTGTCCACCGCGCTCGTCACGGTGATGACAATGTCGGCGTCTCGCAGGCCGATGATCGCGTCAGTCGTGTATCTGATGTCGGCCTTGCCATTCACGCTCGCCGCCAGCTCCGCCAGTCGCGCCTCACTGCGGCCGATCAGCATGACAGAGGGCGCTTCTTCGGCCATCAGATGAACGCATACCTGTCCGATGGATCCCGTCGCGCCCATCACCGCCACCCGCGCCTGCGAGACGTTGGTGCCCATCAGCAGCGCCGCCCGCTTCGCCCCCTCGACCGCGGTCCAGACGGTGTAGCTGTTGCCGGTGGTGACCGCGATGTCAACGCTCCGGTCAATGGTGACGCCGGCGTCGCCCACAACGGAGGTCATGGCGCCGAGCCCCACCACCTTCGCGCCGAGTTCCTGCGCCACCTGCGCGGCGCGGATGATCTTCTTCAGCACGAAATCGGTCGGCAGCTCGACGAACTGCCTCGGCGTGAGCGGGCAGCCGACGAACCAACCGTGCGCCTCCGCGCCGGTGGGACTGCGCACCCCCGTGATCTCGGACACCGGCTTCGGAGACATGCGCTTGATCAGTTGCTCGAGCACGGCCTCGGGCAGCACGCGCGCCAACGGATACTTGCGCGCCACATCCTTCGCACCGGTGACGGGATGGATGATGAAACCGAATTCGCCCATGATTGCCGGGTTCCTCAGGCGGGGAGGCAGCAGTCTGGAATCGCCCGGGCTCTCCTGCCCGCTTCAGCGAGGCGGGAGACCCTGTCCGCTTCGCCGCCTCCATTATAGCATGCCGTGTCAAGGGAAAACGAGAAATGGATAGGGAATGGCTGCCTTTTTATGGTGGCGGAATTCAGGTTGAGGTAGCACTTGATTGGTCTGATGGGAGAGGAAGGAATCCGCAGATGAAAGCGGACAGGGGCGCATCACCATGCGCCCCCACAAGACGGCAGACGTCAGATCACAGGTCCGTCACGCCTGGGCGCCAGGCCATCTTCTCCGACCACTGGATGTAGTTGGCCTCGGTGAGGTCGTCGGGGTGTTTGCCGGAGAGGGCGACGAGGACACCCTCCATCACGTTCGCGCCGAAGCTCTCGCCGCTGATCGTGGGAGTCATGGTGATGAGCCGCTTGACGCCCCGCTTGCGCAGCTCCTCGACATCGCCCTTGCGCGTCGTGTTGGTCACGACCACTTTGCCGGTGAGGTCATCGGGCATGTAGCGCCGCACGAGCTGAAAGTCCCCCGCGATCACCTCGGCCCACTCGAAGTGCTTCGGGTACTTCGTCTTCGTCGCCTCCTGGCTCTTGCCGGTCGGATACAGCACCGACATGGGGAGGCGACGGAGAATAGGCAGGCAGATGGCAGCGAGCCAGGCGATCTGCCTCAGACTGGTAACCGCGATTGGCACGCCCACCGCGTAGAGCAGATCGCCGTAGACCATCTTCCCCCCGAGCGCGGGCAGCGTCTCGGCCATCCCCGGCCGGTCAACCGCCGACATCAGCAGCACGCGCTTGCCCGCGACCTCCAGCACGCCCTCATCCACCAACCGCCGCAGCATGAGGGGCTCGAGGATGCGCTTGATTCCTCCCCCATCAACCACCGGGGTAACCTTCGCCGCCCGCGCCATATGCGCCGCGTCCCGCAGCTCGTAGCGCCGCCCGCCGGCATAGATATAGCGGTCGCAGCCGCCGAGCCCGATGGCGTCAACGTTGCCATCCCGCTCGGCGATCATGCGCTCGGCGAGCTGGCGGCTGCCGTCTGTGCCGACGCGCTCGACCCGGAAGGGAACCCCCGCGAAGCTCATCTCCACCGCGCGGTTCCGCTGCGATGACCCAAGGCTGACGCTGACAACTTGTTTCATCACACCCCCTCCTTCACTCGGAGATAGGAACGGCCTCCGCCGCGTCTCTCGCCTCGCTCAACAGCCTCAACAGATCCTCTTCGCTGGTCGCCCGGTTCGCCCTCTCGCGCAAGAGGCGAGCCATGGGCATCCCTCTCAGGTACCAGGCGAGATGCTTCCGCATCTCGAGCACTCCTACCTTAGCCCCCCGGTCGGTGACTGCCAGCCGCACGTGCCGCGAGGCGAGGGCGATCCTCTCCTCAGTGCCCGGGTGCGGGGGAAGCGGCCGGCCGCTCAGCGCGGCGCCGATCTCGCGGAAGATCCACGGATAGCCGAGCGCGGCGCGCCCCACCATCACCGCGTCGCAGCCGGTCTCCTCGCGCATCCGCACCGCGTCATCGGCCGAGCGCACGTCGCCATTGCCGATCACTGGCATACCAAGCGCTTGCTTCACTTTCGCGATGACCGACCAGTCGGCCCGCCCGCGGTAGCCCTGCTTCGCCCCGCGCGGGTGGACGATTACCGCCGCCGCCCCCGCTCGCTCGCAGCGCCGCGCGATCCCGACGGCGTCCTCGCCCCGATCGGCGTAGCCTGTCCGCATCTTCACCACCACCGGCGCGCGGACGGCCTCGACGCACGCCCGGACCACTGCCTCCGCCCGCTCCGGGTCTGCCATGAGCGCCACCCCGGCCCGCGCCTTCACCACCTTCGGCACCGAGCATCCCATGTTGATATCAACCAGCTCCGCGCCCGACCGCTCGGCCGCCGCCGCGGCCGCCGCCACCAGCTCCGGCTCGGCGCCGAAGACCTGCGCGCAGACGGGATGCTCCTCCGGGAGGAAGCGCAGCAGCTCGGCCGTCTTCGGGTTGCCGAAGCGCAGCGCGTTGGCGCTGATCAGGCCCGTCCACACCACACTCGCGCCCTGCTCCCGGCAGAGCAGCCGGAAGGTCCGGTCGTTGATGCCCGACATCGGCGCGAGCACCACCGGCGGGTCGATAACGAGGTCACCGACTCGCATCGCGCGGCTCGCGGTTGTGCTCCCAGATCAGCCCGGTCCCCTCCAGCGTCAGGTGTGGCGCCAGTTCGTGCTCCACCCGCAGGAAGAACGAGAGCATCTCCGCGTCCCCGCCGGTGAGCACGAGCGACGCGTCACCGATGGACTCGCGCATCCTCGCGGCGAGGCCCTCGACGAGAGAGGCAGTGCCATGGAAAGCGCCGGCAAGCAGGCACTCCTCGGTATCTCCGCCGATGGGGGTCGTCGGGGGGCGCTGCGAGATGCGCGGGAGCATAGCGGCGCGCTCGAAGAGCGCGTCCATGCCCGGGGTGATGCCCACCCAGATCGCCCCGCCGAGATACTCCCTGGCGGGGGAGACGGCGTCCACGACCACCGCGGTGCCGAGACTGGCGACGATCACGGGGGCGCCGAAGCGATGGGCGGCGGCAACGGCGGCCGCCAGCCGATCCGGCCCAAGCTGGCCCGGGGTGCGGTAGAGGTTCACCAGTGGTGCGGGCGTATCGCCCCGCAGGAGAAAGGGCGTCTTGCCCTGGCGCTCACCCCATCTGACCAGCGCCGCCTCGGCCTCTGGGACGACGGAGCATATCGCGACGGGAGCGGCCGGGGCTCGGGCAACGCGACCCAAGAGCGGGCCTGCAGCCGAATCCCAACGTGGGTGGTCGTCCGTCGGGGTGACCGAGACGTCCTCGATCGTCGCGCCGTTCCACAGACCCACTTTGGTCGTCGTGTTCCCGATGTCCACGACGAGGAGGTTGGTCACCCCTCCGATCCTCTCGCTGCTGAGAAGAGCTCTAGCCCCTTGGAGGCGAAGAGCGAGCTGAGGTAGGCCATCACGAAGAGGAAGCCGATCTGCACCCCGGCGACCGAGAGCGACCGCCCAATGTTCGCGCCCGGCCCGGCGAGCGCTGCCGGCACCCGTAGGAAGGCCATCACCGCGAGCGCGAACACCCCGAGCATCATCGCCAGACCGACCGCAAACACCAACCCGCCGACCCACAAGCCGCCCTTATGTCCAGCAGCCTTGACCTCAGCCATGATTGCCTCCACTTGCGGGAGGATTCTAGCAGATGTGGGGAGGCAGGGGCAATGCGGACGAGGGCAAGGGTGTGGACCGCAGAGGCGCGGAGGGAGCAGCGCGCGCCGGTCGTGCGGGCCCTTCGGCGGTCGCATCGGTGGTTGGCTTCTGCTACAATGAACTCACGAGGGATACCGAACTGAGGTCCGCGATGGCAGTATTGGACGAACGCGAGGCGGAGGAATGGGGGGAGGCGGCGGCAGCTGATGAGCCCTTCATGGAGGGCTGGGAGCGGCCGTCCGTTGACCTCGGGGCGAGGGCGAAGCGGGGGCTGCTCAATCTGTTTGGGCTGACGGACAGCGTCGGGCAGGCGGCCGGCGAGAGCTGGCCGCTGGTCGTGATAGGCCTGCTCGGCGCGGCGCTCTTCTTCGGCGGGTTGGTCGTGCTGGTGTACGGCTGGTGAACGGCCGACGGCCATTCACCGCAGAGGCGCTGAGGCGCGGAGGGAACGGCCATCCGCAGAGCGGGGCTTAGTTGGGGGGAAGCGAGGGTAGAGTGGCCGGTGGAGGAAGGGGAACATGGTTGACCCAATGGCGTTCGGATACGGCAATCTGACGTTCTCGTGGGGGGACCATATCTGCACGATCTTCGAGAACCGCGAGCAGCAGATGAGCGTGATGATCCCGTTCATCGCCCAGGGCATCCGGGCGCAGCAGCGCTGTATCTGGGCCTCCCAGCCCCAGTCGGCCGACCTCTTCCGCCGACGACTGGCCGAGACGGGGGCCGATCTCCCTACCCTCGAGGCCTCGGGGCAGCTATTCATCCTGCCGGGAATGGACCACTACCTCTCCGACGGGCTGTTCGAGCCCGAGAAGACCGTCGAGCTGATGATGACCCTCTACCAGGACAGCCTTCGCCAGGGCTACCGGGGCATCCGGGCGACGGGCGACGCCTCCTGGATCTCCGACCATCCGGTTGACCTGGAGTTGTGGGAGGAGTACGAGCGCGAGTTCGGCCTGCAGATAGCGGGCAAGCCGGTGGTGGCGGTGTGCCAGTATGACGCCCGCCGGTTCTCGGGGCAGTTCCTGATAGCGGCGCTGCAGACGCACCCGATCGTGATTCTCGGCGAGACGGTGCGCCGAAACCCGTTCTATGCCGCGCCGGAGGACCTGACGAGCAGGCCGAAGGTGCACTAGCGCCCTCGGGGGTCCAGCCTTCCGCAGGACAGGTGGCGCGGCGGCCCACGCCGAACCCAACGGGCATGTCCATGTCCCCCCGCGAGCGGGTGTTGACGGCGATGCGGAGGCGGCGGCCGGATCGGGTGCCCAAGGAGCTGAGCCTGTCGCCGGCCTTGTGGGAGGAGCTGCGCCGGCGCGGAGGCGAGAGCGCGGCGGAGTACTTCCGGCTCGAGTCCCGCTACGTCGGCATCGCCCGGACCACCAACACGCGCGACTTCTCGAAGTACCTCAGGGATGTGCCGGGGGTGGCGAGCCACGACGAGTGGGGGGTCGGCTCGATCCCATCGGGGTTCCATCACTTCGACCGGATGGCCCATCCGCTGCGCAACGCCAGCTCGCCACGCGATATCGCCGCCTATCCGTGGCCGGACGTGCTTGCGCCCTACCGATGGCGCACCGTGTTCGACAACGTGCACTCGTGGCAGAACCGCGGCTTTCCGGTGTGTGGGGGGCCGCCGGGGGCGTGTGACGGGTCGCTCTATGAGACGTGTTGGTACCTGCGCGGGCAGGAGCAGTTGCTGGTTGACTTCTTCGACAATCCCGACCTGGCGGTGGCGCTGCTCGACACGGTCAACAACACGATGATCGAGTGCGCCCGGCGGCTGGCGCAGGCGGGGATGGACATCATGCGGCTGGGCGATGACGTCGGGTCACAGCGGGCGATGCTGATGAGCCCCGAGATGTGGAGGAAGTGGCTGAAGCCGAGGCTGGCGCGGCTCATCCGCGAGGCGAAGGAGGTCAAGCCCGATCTGCTCGCCTTCTTCCACAGCGATGGGTACATCGAGCCGATCATCGGCGACCTGATCGAGATCGGTGTTGATATCCTGAATCCGGTGCAGCCAGAGTGCATGGACCCGGTCGCGCTCAAGCGGGAGTACGGCGACCGGCTGGCCTTCTGGGGGACGATCGGAACGCAGAGCACGATGCCCCACGGCACGCCGGAGGAGGTGCGACGGGTGGTGAAGGAGCGAATCGAGACGTGCGGGCCGGAGGGGTTGCTGCTGGCGCCGACGCACGTGCTCGAGCCGGACGTGCCGTGGGAGAACATCGTCGCTTTTGCGGAGGCGGTGGAGGAGTACGGAACGACCTGAACCGCAGAGACGCAGCGGGCGCAGAGAGGGAAACGGCCGCCTTCGGCGGCGGAGGGGAGGATGATGATGAGGCTGGCAGCGCGGCTGGTACTGCTGCTGTGCCTTGCGGCGCTCACACCCGGGGCCGCTCTCGGGGACGGCGACCTAGTCGCGCAGCTTCCCGGAAGCGTGCAATGGAAAGCCTTCGAATCCTACCCGGGGGGATCGCAGTACGACTCGAGGCTCGGCCGTCCGGTGGCTCTTTGGCGGACGTCCATCACTCTGGCGGAGGCGTTCGCCGCAATCGAGCAGCAGACCGACGTTCGCCTTGGGTTCTGGCCGGCAGGCGACCAGAACGAGCGAGTTCGGATCACCGCATACCTGAACCCCGCTGACCTGCCGTCACTCCGCGACCTGATGGTGCAGTTGGCCTGGGTGACCGACTGTGCTTTCGCGGTCCAGATCGTTCCCGATGGCGCAACGAACTACTATCTCCTGAGCACCAGCATCGGAGATGGCATGGTCGAAAGGATCAAAGCGGAGGCGGAGGCCTGGGAGCAGTCCCAGCAGGTGGCGTCTGCCCAGGTGTGCCGACAGACGGCCGAGAGACTCGGGGATTATCGCGAAGCGCTGTCGCTGAGCCGCGAGGAAGCAGTCAGGCGATACCGCGGGCGTGACGATATGCTGCTGCTGTGCCTGACTCATCCCGCCTATCGCGCGACTACGGAGTTGGTCTGCTCTCTGCCGCAGGATGACCTGGCAGTGCTGTTCAGCGGGAAGCCGATCTGCCGGGCATGGGGGGGGTGGACACCGAAGCAGCGCGAGCTCCTTACGGTCGCGCTCGGGTTCGAGGAGTCGTGGCTGGACAAGGGCCCGTTGAGGATATGGGTTGCGGGCGCGGAGCACGGATACTTGCAGATCCATGCGTGGATCGAGACCACCGACGAGTTCCCTGGCCCGCACGGTGGGACGTTCCGGCGGACGGCGGTGCTGAGGGACGTGGAGATGAACGCCGCCGAAACCGTCACGCTGAGTCGCGCGATGGGCGAGCAGATGACGGATGCCCAGGCCTATGAGCTCGTGCTCAGCATCGCGCAGGAGATCGCTCAGCGCGAGGTGGCCCACCAGCGGCGCGAGGCTGCCAACAGGCTCCGGGAACACGTCACCCTCTCGCCCAAGTGCGGGGATCGGCTGGCGTCCGTGAAGCTGACGTATGGGTCGCGCTCCCGTCACTACCTCTGGGAGATCCAGGAGGCGGTAGCCCGCGCCTCGGGGATGCACGTCATCTCCGACTGCTTCGCGCAGTTCGAACGATACGGCACCGGGTCGCTTGCTCAACTCGATGAGTCCTTCGGTGCAGCCATGCGAGAGAGAGGAGCCATGCTCGCCGAGTGGATGACGGCGCACAGGCCCGAACTGGAAGCTCTGCACGAGGAGGGAAAGGTCCATCCCGAGTACGAGCGACTGAGTACCTACTCCCTGCCGGTTAGCGCGCTTGCCTGGCTTACTGCTACGTGCCCCCCTGAGGGCAACCGATGGCGGCTGCTGGAGAGCTATCCGGACGAGTGCACTGGTTCGGAATGGGGCGACGCCGGCGCTTTCCTGCGGTTCCGCAGCGTGAACCGCGATCTCTGGCGGGCGGCCATGCTGCCCGAAAACATCGTCGCGAGCATAGATGCAAGGACGCGGGAGACGATCGAGTCCGTGGATCCGGGCGGGGAATCGGTGGGCTCGGCGAGTCCGCCGTGGACGTTCGCAGACAGCGCCGAGCTTGCCGGGCGGCTCACCCGACTCCAGGCTCACTTTGGTGGGGTGCAGATATACGAGGACCCGACGGCGCCAGGAGCCCTCGCACGGCAGAGCCTGCGAAGCGGGCTCGTGTCGACGGCCGACGACGACGCCCTCCGTTTCCTCGCGACGTTCAGCCAGGCACAGTGGCAGCGGTTGTTCGAGAATGGAGTGCGCTTCGCGGAGATGACGCCGGATCAGCGAAAGAGCACGTACTTCGCAGAGATGGAGCGGCGGGTGAGAGAGGCAGTAGGCGGTGACGAGGTAGGAGATGACGCGGTGCTCACCATCCGCGGGCTGCGCGCCGATCCTGACCCGGCGAGACCAGAGGTCGAGCCGGAAACCGCAGTCTACCTGCTGGAGGTGCGCGCCACGGGCAAGGTCATCACCATGCGGTACTTCAATGCTCGGGCGGAGTTCCCGTTGGCCGAGGTGAGGCGTGCCCTCGGGGAGCGGCCGGCGATCCTGCCTCTGGCCGTCACGCTCCCCCAAGAGGTGCCGTGAGGCGGAGCGACCGGTCTCAGGCGGTGGAGGAGTATGGGAGGCTGTAACCGCACCCGCTTTCGCCGAGGCTTCGGCGGGCAGGGATTGCGCAGACAGCGGAGCGGCGGCTAGCGCCAGCTCTGGAGCAGCCGCTGGAGGCGCCGGTAGGACTCTTTGGGGCGGAGGTGGTCGTCCACGAAGCCGCCGTGGGGGATGAATGAGGGGTCGCAGAAGTCCCACCAGGTGATGGCATGGATGGCCGGCTTGGCGTAGCAGATGGTGTAGTAGGCTTCGGCCCAATCGGCCTGAATGGACTCGGACCAGGGCTCGCCGTGCCAGTAGCGGTTGGCATGCACGTCCGTGATGGGATGATGCTCGACCGGAGCGGTTGAGGAGCTAACCCCCAGCTCGGTGATATGCACCGGTTTGCCGAGTTTGCAGAAGCGCTCCAACTGGCGGTCTATCTCGAAGAGATCGCGGGCGGGGTAGTACATCTGCAGGCCGATCACCTCGAATCCCACGCCGGCAGCCATCACATTGCGCAGGTATTGCAGGACGCTCACACCCGGCCGCCCGATTGGGCCGGAGAAGCTGCGCCCTGTCGCGACGTATTCGCTCCAGGTGCCGCAGGAGTTCACGATGCGGACGGCGT
>Ga0315286_10000156_pt1 | contig 50659 bp, 38 predicted proteins | sample YL17G10_0_MG_FD_205038 | JGI IMG/M metagenome (GOLD analysis project Ga0315286, IMG submission 205038) | Sediment microbial communities from Yellowstone Lake, YNP, Wyoming, USA - YL17G10_0 | ecosystem: Environmental > Aquatic > Freshwater > Lake > Sediment | place: USA: Wyoming | collected...
ATGGCAAGCAGGTATTCTTTTTTCGCTTTAGAACTCATAATGTAACCTTTCTTTTGGGTTACCTATATTATGAGGCAACGACTCCTTTTTCAACCCCACAGGGTTACTTTATTTATGAGGCAACTCGCTGTCAATCTCTTCTTTGCATTTTTATGATATTTTGGCGATATTGAAGCACTTTTTCATTCATACATTATCTTACGGACTATTTTATGACAACAATTATTGATGTATTCGCACGAGAAATCCTTGACTCACGGGGTAATCCTACAATTGAAGTTGATGTGGTATTAGAATCAGGGATAATTGGACGTGCTGCGATACCAAGCGGCGCCTCAACGGGTGAGAACGAAGCTGTTGAGCTTCGCGATGGTGACCAGAAACGCTATAACGGCAAAGGTGTGTTAAAAGCAGTGAAGAATGTAAACGATGTCATCGCCGATGAAGTAATCGGCTTCGATGCAACCGACCAAGTTGGTATCGATAATATGATGATCGAGCTTGATGGAACGGACAACAAAGCAAAATTAGGAGCTAATGCTATCCTCGGTGTTTCGATGGCGGCGGCAAAAGCAGCGGCTCAGGTATTTGAGCTTCCACTCTACCGCTATCTCGGTGGAACGAACGCGAAAGTCCTTCCCGTTCCAATGATGAACATACTCAACGGTGGCAAGCACGCCGATAATAATGTTGATCTGCAGGAATTTATGATCTTCCCGGTAAATGCCCCAACGTTTGCCGAATCGCTCCGAATGGGAACGGAAGTGTTTCATTCACTTAAGAACGTTCTCAGTAAAAAAGGATATAATACAGCTGTCGGTGATGAGGGTGGATTTGCGCCAAGCTTGAAATCGAACGATGAAGCTGTTGAGGTTATTCTCGAAGCTATCGAGAAAGCAAACTACAAACCGGGAAGAGATGTTTACATCGCACTTGATCCAGCTTCGAGTGAATTTTTTGAAAAAGGAAAATACGTTTTCAAAAAATCAGATAAGTCATCTAAAACGCCGGAGCAGATGGTGAGGTTCTATGAAAAGTGGGTAAAGCAGTACCCGATCATTTCAATCGAAGATGGTATGGCAGAAAACGATTGGGAGGGATGGAAGATGATCACCGAGGCACTTGGTACAAAGATTCAACTGGTCGGCGACGATATATTTGTAACCAATACTGAAATGCTTGCAAAAGGAATTGAGAAAGGCATCGCTAACTCAATCCTTATCAAAGTCAATCAAATTGGAACGCTGACAGAAACATTCGACTGCATCGAAATGGCGAAGCGGGCAGGATATACAACAGTGATTAGTCATCGCTCCGGTGAAACCGAAGACACCACAATTGCCGATATTGCCGTTGCGACTAATGCCGGACAGATAAAGACCGGCTCTGCAAGCCGCACCGACCGCATTGCAAAGTATAATCAGCTTATCCGCATTGAAGAAGAACTGGATACGAATGGGATTTTCCCCGGTATAAATGCAATTCAATAATTAAGGAAAGGGTTGAGTTATGAATCGTTTTATTGCAGCACTTATAATTTTCATCTTCACATCGCTGGCATTCTCGCAGGAAAATAGTGAAGATTCAACTTCATTGAAAGATGTCGTTCAAACATTTCTCGGATTGAACCAGCCGAAACTCGGATTTATGGCTCAATTCGCCGGAGAATTATCCAACGATGGTCACAATACCATGAGTGCTTTCACAATACGTAATCTTCGTATGTATTTTACCGGCTCGGCTGGTGAGCATTTTAAATATTTCTTCCAGGGAAGTCTCAATCAATCTTTTGAGATGCTCGATTTGAAACTATCCTACATCTTTGATGAACAACTCAGAGTTGATGGAGGAAGATTTAAAACTCCGTTTGGGGTTGAATATTTAACAAACGATGCTAAGCTTCTCTTCGTCAAGCGCTCCACTATTGCTACAACAATTGGTACGTTACGGCAGTATGGAATCCAGGGACAGGGTTCTCTCTTCGAAAAAAGATTGATGCTTACACTTGGCGCATTCAATGGCGACACTACCGTGAATAATAAAAAGTTTCTTTTCATCGGAAAAGCCCACACGATTCCGATTAATAAAGATGAACTACTGCCTGATCTCCAATTTGAAGCCGGAGGAAGTATGGCATACACAACCGATCGTTATGATTTAAAATCGTATCCATTCTACAAGAATAACCACATACTATTCGGGGTAAATACAAAGGTAACATACGAAAGGTACTGGTTAGAAGGTGAATATTACGCAGCAACGAGCAATCGGAATAAGACTCAGGATGGTTTCTATTTCGACCTTGGCAGTAAAATAAATTCTGAGTGGGAAATTATCGGGCGATTCGATTGGTCGGCTAAATATCTGAAAATGGTAGATCAGGAATGGATTTTAGTGAAGGATATTAATCGAAAATATATGGCTGGTGTAAATTATTTTCCACTAAAAGATTTGAAATTGCAGATCGACTATGAGCGAGACCAAACGCTCAAAACTAATTCCGGTTGGTTAAATTGCCAATATGCGGTGAATTTTGAGTAAACCACTAAAATAAAGCGCTAAGGAAATATGACTCACGACATTAAATTCGGCACTGACGGTTGGCGCGGAAAAATCGCCGAGGATTACACATTCGATAACGTCCGCAGATGCACACAAGGTTTTGCTGAATATCTAAAATCGGTTTACCAACCAGACAAGCTCTGGCGTGGAGTAGTCGTCGGTGGCGACCGGCGATTCCATTCCGAAAACTTTGCATCAGCAGCGGCAGAAGTGCTGGCTGCAAATGGAATTCCGGTTCATTTCTGCGGTGGCGGAGTGCCGACACCAGTTATCTCTTTCAGCGTAAAAGCAAGAAATGCAATTGCAGCTATTAACGTCACCGCGAGTCACAATCCAGCCGCCGATAACGGCTTCAAAGTGCGTGATGAAAACGGCGGCGCTATCGACCCGGATGGATTGATAAAAATTGAAGCGCTGATTCCAAAAGACATTTCGTCCGTTAAAAGAATCAAATTCGATGACGGAATTTCCTCCGGCAAGATATTAAAATTCAACGCTGATGAAGATTATATCAAACAAATAAAAAAGTTAGTCGATTTAGAACCGATAAGGCAGGCTGGATTTAAAGTCCTTGTAGATCCGATGTGGGGTAATGGAGCCGGCTGGTTCACACGATTGATCGGTGGTGGTAAAACTCAAATCATTGAAATCCATAGTGAGCGAAATCCTATCTTCCCAGAGATGAGCAGACCCGAACCAATTCCACCAAACATTGATGCAGGCCTTGAAAAAGCAAAAGAGCTCGGCGCTGATGTTGTAGTAATAACTGATGGCGATGCAGACCGCTGCGGTTTCGCGGATGAGAACGGAGAATTCCTCGATCAACTTCGTGTGTATGCTCTCCTGGCAATGTATCTGCTTGACGTCCGCAAACAACGTGGTGCAATAGTGAAAACGCTTTCTACCACTTCCATGCTCGAGGCATTAGGAAAAATTTATGATGTGCCGGTACATGAAACTGGTGTCGGTTTTAAATTTGTCGCTCCAAAGATGATGGAAACTGATGCGATCATTGGTGGCGAGGAAAGCGGCGGTTATGCTTTTCAAGGCCATGTTCCTGAAAGAGATGGAATTCTTGCCGGACTTTTCTTCCTCGATTTTATGGTGAAAACAAAACTAAAACCCTCTCAGCTTCTTGCAAAACTATTTGAGAAAGTGGGACCACACTATTATGATCGTATCGATACTATCATTGATGCTAATCAGAAAGACGCCATCTTACAAAATCTAAAATCAAATCTTCCAAAGAAACTTGCAGGATTAGAAGTTGTCAATACCAATCTAACCGATGGATTCAAATTCATACTGAAAGATGGAAGCTGGCTTTTGATTCGCTTCTCTGGCACCGAGTCGTTGGTAAGGATTTACTCTGAAGCATTAAGTAAAGAACAAGTGAGTATTATTCTTAATGAAGGGAAGAAACTCATTAAAAGATGAGAGGTGAAAGATGAATGATAAAAAGATTTATGATCTGAGTAGGAGAACAATTGAAATGGAATTACATTGTTGCTTTCCTTTTTATTCTTGGTTCGGTTTATTTTGCTTTTAAAGAGTGGTGATGAGAATATTCAAATATCATATTATCATCTTATTCATCTGCGTAATCACTTCGACAGTTGCATTGGGGCAGTCCTCAAAAAAAACAGATAAGAGAAAACCGCAGACAAAAGAAAGTTCTCCGAAGGTTAGTGCCAATTATGGCAAGTACAATTTTTCATTTAGAACACTTGATGGAAAAACTCTCAAGTTATCTGATTATGCTGGTAAAGTTGTTCTCGTAAACATCTGGGCACCATGGTGTTCACCATGTAGGATGGAGACACCAGGATTCGTACGTTTGCATGGAAAATACCATCTTAAAGGATTCGAGATTATCGGTATTGCCGTGCAGACGAATGAGAGCGATGTGCGAGCTTTTATAGAGAAGTACAAGGTGCGGTGGCAAGTCGGTATCAAGGACGAGATAGCAAAAGCATATGGCACATACGGTATACCTGATAGTTATTTATTCCGACATGATGGTACGCTGATCAAAGAATTTATTGGTTATGCAAGTGAAGAAGCGCTTGAGCCACTGATTAAAGAAGCATTAAAATCTGTGAGATAAAATTGCACACCGATTTCTCACACAGTCAGAGCTTAGAAAGAAAACGGAATTTCACAGAAGGATAATATCGGGTAGAACAGTCTGATTTTCAAATTTTTCCATCGCTCAAATTCTTGAGATTCTCTTAACTTCTTTTTATATTCATACACCCACAATAAACTGAAAATTCAACACTGGAGCCACAAATGATTCACATTGCACAACGTATGAGCCGACTCGGCACTGAGACGGCATTTTTAGTTCTCGCTAAAGCAAAAGCGCTTGAAGCACAAGGTAAAAAAATCGTTCACCTTGAAATCGGAGAACCCGATTTCGATACACCAATAAACATCAAGTTAGCAGCAAAAAAAGCACTCGATGATAATTTCACTCACTACGGACCCGCACCCGGATTGCCTCCTCTTCGTGAAGCAATCGCAAAACATATCTCACAAACACGCGGTATCGAAGTTAAACCCGATAATGTTGTAGTAACACCGGGCGGTAAGCCGATTATGTTCTATCTTATATTGGCAACTGTTGACGAGGGTGATGAAGTTATTTATCCTAATCCCGGTTTTCCAATCTATGAATCGGTGATTGAGTTTGTTGGTGCTAAAGCTGTACCGCTTGCACTGAAAGAAGAGAACGAGTTTCGAGTAGATATCAACGACTTGAAAAAACTTATCACGAAGAAAACACGGCTGCTGATTTTGAACTCACCGCAAAATCCAACCGGCGGAATTCTTACACAGGACGACCTGAAGCAGATTGCGAAACTTGCTGTTGAAAATAATTTAATTGTACTCGCGGACGAGATATACAGCCAGATTGTGTATGGCGATTTCAAACATTACAGCATAGCTGCGGAACCCGGTATGCAGGAGCGGACAATTATTCTTGATGGTTTCTCTAAAACTTTTGCGATGACCGGCTGGCGGCTCGGTTATGGCGTTATGCCTGTTGAGTTAGTTCCACTTATAGGACAGCTTGAAATTAATAGTGTATCCTGCACATCGAGCTTTTCACAGATTGCTGCAGCGGAGGCACTTAATGGTCCGTGGCAAGATGTTCACAAAATGGTGGACGAATTCAAAAAACGCCGAGATGTAATCGTTGATGGATTAAATTCTATTCCCGGCTTCAAGTGCCACCGACCGCATGGTGCCTTCTATGTTTTCCCGAATATCAAAGGTACAGGAATGAGCTCGCGTGATCTCGCCGAATTCCTTTTGAATGAAGCCGGCGTAGCGTGCCTTTCCGGTACTGCATTTGGTAAATACGGTGAAGGTTACCTCCGCTTCTCTTATGCGAATTCAATCCCTAACATTGAATGGGCATTGGATAGCATAAGGAAAACGTTGAAGAAGAGATAATAGAAAATTTGTAGATTTCGGTTAAGCCGATTTATTAACGTGAATCGGCTTTGATTTTTAAAAATCCAGCACTTATAATTTTGCATCTATTACCAAAGTGCTACATTCTATATCTTCCATATTTGGATACCCATTCTTCCTTTTCCTTTTTGAGTTTTCTCTCATAAAACGCTATATTCCATCATGAATCCAATACAACCAAAAACATTTTATCTTGCAATTGCATGGAATTGGGAGTTTGATTCGGATTTTATTGCGGTAATTGAGCGAGAATGTGCCGTGCGGGGAATCTCAACTTATCGCATTGATACTGATCATCTGCCGCAAGTTCTCAAATCACTCAAACAAGGTGAGCTTGCTTTTCAAGCATTCTTCGACCGCGCAACTGATGCTAATCCAGAATTTCTTCCACTGGTTCGCTGGATGGAAGAACATGCTACGTGCTTAATCAATCCGTACCATCTGGTTGTACATGCAATTGATAAAGCAACTATGCATCTTGAGTTCATCACAAACGGACTTTATGTTCCAAATACAATTATCCTCCCGCCGTATAACGAGCAACGATGCACTTCGCTTTGTGAAGATGAATTGAAACACGTCAGTACACCATTCGTCATCAAACCGGCAAATACGACCGGCGGCGGAACTGGAGTTATATTAAACGCAACTACCCTGCAAGAGGTAATCAAAGCACGGCTGGAACACAAAAACGATAAGTATCTCGTGCAGGAAACAGTCGTACCAAAGCTGTTTGATGGAAAGAGAGCTTGGTTCCGTGTGTACTTTGCGTTCGGCGAAATAATACCATGCTGGTGGAACGATAAGACGCACAGGTACACAGAATTAACAACTGAAGAAGAGATCTGCTATCAACTGCAAGGGCTAAGGAGCTCAATGGAAACCATCCAGAGGATATGCAGACTTGATTTCTTCTCATCAGAGATCGCAATTACGGAGAGTGGTAAATTTGTGGTCGTCGACTATGTAAATGAGGTCTGCGACATGCGGCTTCAGTCAAAATACTTCAACGGCGCACTGGATGCTATCGTTCATAAAATTGAACAGCTCATCGCTGAGCATGTGAAAACACGCCTTAACCAGAAAAATGGAAACAAACTTTAATGATCAATCGCATTTTAAATCTCACCCTTTCCAAATATCCATCACTACAACAATCCCAAAAGATTTATCCCCGATTTGAATTTCATATTCTTGCTTCCGTTCGGAAAAAGTATCAGGTAGATGAATCGCTTTTCACAAACAGTGGAAATGTAATCTTCCCAAACTATCACACCGTCCGGCTGCTCGCCCAGAAGATGAATGCCCAGCGTGATTTACAGAAACATCCGAAACAAACAATTCGCACGGGACAACTCATCGCAATGGGTTTAATTGATGAGATTTACCATTATGTACTGCGACTCTATGAAGAAACGACGAGTCCAAAAGTTTTTAGTCGAGCAGAGAAGAATCTGTATCAGTCGGTCGATTCATATAAAGTGAAGGAAACTTTTCAACAGTTTGTAAAAATTTTTCCACCGCTGGATGTTTTTCTCGGCAAGAATACGCTTGAAACCTATCTTAAGTCATCAAGTGGCGGTAAACCACATACCGAGGTAACGCTGGAAGAACTGATTCTTTTATATTTTTCCAATTTCAATCCTGCTAATACTTCCTTCAAAGAATTATTTGATGACAGAGATTTGAAAGAGCGGACATCGTATTCTCAATCTATCGTAGAGCTGGAGAAATTTTTCCAAACTGAAAAACGATTCGGTCCGCAGAATCAGTTTATTTTCGATCTTCTCCGTGCACCTATTATTGCAAGCCCTGACAGTTTAAAAGGTCAGCTTGACTTCATCAAGAAACACTGGGGGTTAATTCTCTCGGACAAATTTCTCAAGAAAATTTTAAGCGCGGATGATTTGATAAAGGAAGACGTGAAGCTTATCTTTCATGGTGCGCCCATAACGCCGCCCGTACCGACATACAGCATTGAGAACATGAAGGGAGTTGGATTGCTCGATCTTGAACGCTTCACATCCGATTTGGATTGGATGCCGAATGTAGTTCTTCTTGCTAAAAACATTTATGTATGGTTAGACCAGCTTTCAAAAAAGTACCAACGACCGATTACAAAACTGAATGAAATACCGGACGAAGAATTGGATCAGCTTGCTCGTTGGAACCTTACAGCTTTATGGCTCATCGGAATCTGGGAACGAAGCTCAGCTTCACAAAAGATTAAACAATGGACGGGAAATCCGGAAGCTGTATCATCAGCGTACTCGGTTTATGATTACGAGATTGCAGGCGATCTGGGTGGTGAAGAAGCATTTCAGAATCTTCGCCACCGTGCATGGCAGCACGGAATTCGGCTTGCCGGCGACATGGTGCCTAACCACATGGGCATTTTTTCGAAGTGGGTCATTGAGCAGCCTGATTATTTCATCCAATCTAACTATCCACCGTTTCCGAATTACAAGTTTAGCGGAGGAAACCTATCGGAGTATCACGGTGTTGAATTACGAATCGAAGATGGATATTGGAATCGAAGCGATGCGGCGGTTGCTTTCCAGCGTGTGGATAAACAAAACGGCAATGTCCGCTACATCTATCACGGCAACGACGGGACACATATGCCTTGGAACGATACGGCGCAATTGGATTTTCTGAAAGCTGAAATTAGAGAGGCAGTTATTCAGACAATATTTCATGTTGCCCGAAAATTTTCAATCATCCGCTTCGATGCGGCTATGACGCTGGCGAAACGGCATTTCCAGCGTCTCTGGTACCCGCAGCCGGGAAGCGGCGGTGATATCCCATCGCGCGCCGATTACGCTTTATCGACCGAAGAGTTCAATAAACTTTTTCCGAATGAATTCTGGAGAGAAGTTGTAGATCGCATTAACCGGGAAATGCCTAATACATTGCTGCTTGCTGAAGCATTTTGGCTGCTTGAAGGATACTTTGTCAGAACACTCGGCATGCACCGCGTTTACAACAGCGCCTTTATGCACATGCTGATGAAGGAAGAGAACTCCAAGTACCGCGAGCTTATCCGCAATACAATGCACTACAATCCGGAAATTCTTAAACGGTACGTCAACTTCATGAGTAATCCCGATGAGCAGACAGCGATCGATCAATTTGGGAAGGACGATAAATATTTAGGTGTTGCACTCATGATGGTCACACTGCCGGGGCTTCCCATGTTCGCTCATGGTCAGATCGAAGGTTACACTGAAAAGTACGGTATGGAATATAAGCGTGCTTACTATAACGAAGCACCCGACCAAAATCTCATTCATCGGCATGAACAGGAAATCTTTCCACTTCTTGGAAAGCGGCATTTATTCAGTCAGGTCGCAAATTTCGAGTTGTATGATTTCATAAACAACAATGGCAGAGTGAATGAGAATGTGCTCGCTTATTCCAACAAATCGGGAAACGAAAGAGCTTTGGTTTGCTATCATAATAAGTACGAGGAAGCTTCCGGTTGGATTAAAAATTCTGTCGGTAGAAATATTGCCTCTTCTGATAATCCCAATCTTATATATCCCACACTTGCTGAGGCGCTTGAGCTTTCGAATACTGAAAACGTTTATTACACTTTCAAAGATTACAAGACGAATCTCGAGTACATCCGTTCCGGAAAAGATTTATGTGAGCGCGGATTGCACATCCAGCTTAAAGCATTTCAATTTCATGTATTTCTTGATTTCAAAGAAGTGTATGATACGAATGGAGAGTATGCACGGCTTGCATCCCATCTGCATAGGGGTGGGGTCCCCGATATTTTCCAGGAACTACTGCTGGTTCGCGCTTTCCCAGCTCATGTTAAGTTGTTCAATTTAATAAATTCTAAAACTGCCGATATATTTCTAAAACGGTGTATTGAAGTCGACAAGCAAGCCGCCCAAACCAACGTCGATCTTGATCCGATCATCAGCGGATTTCAAAATTTTGTCCGCTCTATAGATTTGATCCTCACTGATCAGTTTAAAGAAGCCGAGCTTGTTGAAACATTCAAAAACAAACTAGATGCAATTCGGCGAATATCATCCGATAATAAACAGATTATAAAAGAGGTTGGATTACGATTCGAAATTGCCGAGCACTATAACTGCATTTTCATCTATAGCTGGGCGATAATCGATAGTCTTGATTGGAAAGATAAGATAAATATCTTTGAAAAGTTACGATTAGATAAAGCATTCAATGATATATTTGAAAGTTTCAATTTCGCTAAAGAATCGGTCAACCTGTTGAAATTATTGGTGTCGGATAATATCTTTCTATTAACTCAACCGAAAGAAATCGAAGATTATTTCAATCGGCTGGATGTACAGGATTTTATTAAACTCAATGAACATGAAAATATTTTATATTTCAATAAAGAACGATTCGAAAAATTGATCCATTGGGCGCTGATAACCGCAGCAATCCGGTTGCAATCTATTGAAGTTGAAAAGCAACCTTTATTATCATTCAAACAATTGAATTTAACATCAACGATAATTTTGGAACTATGCGAGGAAGTTGGTTATCGTTTTGAAGAGTTTAAGACAAAATTAAATAAGTTACTTTTAAAACAGAGGGGAAGATAAAATGCAAGACGTATTAGCAATTATTTTAGGCGGCGGACGCGGTGAGCGGTTATTTCCGCTTACCAAATTACGGGCGAAGCCGGCTCTTCCGCTTGCCGGCAATTATCGGCTTATCGATATAACGGTAAGCAACTGCATAAATTCAGATATAATGAAAATTTTCGTTCTCACACAATTCAACTCTGCATCGCTGAATCGTCATATATCTACAACATACTGTTTCTCACCATTCATAAAAGGTTTCGTTGAAATACTTGCCGCACAACAGACAACCGAGAGTCCGGAGTGGTATCAGGGAACAGCAGACGCTGTTCGGAAAATTTTATGGGTGATCGAACCGCAAAAGGCAAAAGACCTTCTGATTCTTGCGGGAGATCACCTCTACAAGATGGATTATCGATTGTTCATTAAATCTCATCGTGAAACCAATGCCGATGTCAGTATCGCAGTAATACCGGTTGCAGAATATCACGCATCAAGTTTCGGATTGATGAAGATAGACGGCAGCGGCAGAGTTATAGAATTTAACGAAAAACCGACCGGCGAAGCATTAGAGCACATGCGTGTTGCCACAAGCTCGCTTGGTTTTGTTGATGCATCAACGTGGGGAACTTCATATCTTGCCTCGATGGGAATTTACATTTTTAAGAATGAAGTCATCACCAACCTTTTAGAGCGGTACCCGCAGCATACCGATTTCGGCAAACATCTCATTCCAGAAGCGATAAAAGATTTTAAGGTACAATCGTACATTTTCCGCGGATACTGGGAAGATATTGGAACGATTGAGTCTTTTTACCGTGCAAATCTTGCACTTGTAAAGCAGCCGAATCCTGATTTCAGCTTCTTCGACGAGCAATTCCCGATTTACACACGTCCACGTTTTCTACCTCCAAATAAAATTCTGGATAGCAAGATTGAACAATCTATGATTTCGGATGGATGTATAATACGAAGCGCCAAGATAGTAAATTCTATTATCGGTATTCGCACACGGATGGAAGAAAATTCACACGTTGAAAACGTATTGATGATGGGTGCAGATTATTTCCAATCGGATAATGAACGTGAGAATGATTTGAAGACGGAAATACCCCCTGTCGGTATTGGAGCGAACACAACCATACGCAACGCGATCATCGACAAGAACGCGCGTATCGGATGCAACGTGAAAATCGTGAATAAATCAAGAAAACAACAAGCCGATTGCGAGAAAGAAGGTTATTATATCCGAAGCGGTATTATGATTATCATAAAAAATGCAGTCATACCTGACAACACTGTAATATAAATCATTGAAATATCTGATGGCTCAGGAAATGAAGCATATCATCATGCTCGCATCGGAAAATGGCGCGCTCATCAACGGGAAAATTGGCGGGCTTGCCGATGTTATCAGAGATTTACCGAATGCTCTCGCTGATTTCGGATTTCAAGTCACCGTGATTATGCCTGCATACGGATTTTTGCATAAGGATAATCCATCCAAAATTTTATCTACTATTAATTTTCCATTTGCTGGTAAAATTGATAAGGGTGAAATTTGGGGGGTAATCCCAAAGTTCCGTAAACAAAATGTAACTCATCTTGTCTTCGAGCATCCAAGAATTCGCGGAACGCCGATTTACAGTCAGGATCCACACGGACAACCGTTCGCGCAGGATGCGACTAAGTTTGCTCTTTTCTGCTCGGCAATTGGGCAATACCTAAGAGGATATTCTTCATCTTCAATAATCCATTTACACGACTGGCATATGGGGGTAATGTTTCTATTGAGGGAACTTCATCCAGAGTTTGCCCATCTAAAAAAAATCAAACATGTGTTTACAATTCACAACCTCGGTTATCAAGGTAATCGTCCAATGCGCGGTAAGCACGCATCAGTTGAACAATGGTTTCCCGAACTTTTCAAAAACGAATCATGGATAGATATTTGGAAAGATCCTCGATATAAAGAACCGCAACTCACACCACTCGCTGCTGGAATCAGATTTGCTGATAAAGTTAATACAGTCTCTCCCACATACGCACAAGAAATATTAATACCGAGTGATCATAGGAATGGATTCTACGGCGGTGAGGGACTCGATCAATTTTTGCGGCAAGCAAAAAAAGAAAATCGCCTCTTCGGGATACTAAATAGTATCGAATATTCCCCATCTGGCTCAGCTCCTCGAATTACATTTCGAGAATTATGTACGCTGCTGATAACAGAAGTGAAAAAAGAGACTGAAAAAAATCCAGAGCCATTAGGAACTGAAGTAATTTTACGTCTTGAAAAATTTAAGACAATGCAACCCAATGTTCTTCTTACAAGCGTAACACGCATTACCGAACAAAAGGTTCGATTATTATTCGAATCAGGATCCGATTCAAAAGCTGCACTTGAAAAAATCTTTAATAGATTAAAGCAAATCAACGGATTATATATCCTCCTGGGAAACGGTACAAAGGAATATGAAGAAAAGTGTATAAAAGCATTTAAACAGCACGAAAGATTTATATATTTAAAACTCTATTCTCCCCTAATTGCGCAAGCACTCTATGCAAATGGAACAATCTTCATGATGCCAAGTTCATTCGAGCCATGCGGTATCAGTCAGATGATTGCAATGCGAGAAAGACAGCCGTGCATTGTACACACAGTCGGCGGATTAAAGGATACAGTTATTGATGGAGTGAATGGATTCCAATTTTCAGGAGAGAGCATCAAAGAACAAGTAGATAACCTCATTGCTACAACTAAGAAAGCAATCGATATTTGCCTTAATGATAAGACACGATGGGGAAATATTAAATTAGAGGCATCAAAGGCAAGGTTCGAGTGGAAGGAAAGTGCAAAGAAATATTTTGATCTGATGTATCTGTGATGTTCTAAAAAAATCGAGCCCAGCGCTTGCACGCACCGGGCTATCTCCATCAGTATTCAGCAAGCTGTGGAGATATCAACTTGCAATTTCAATTAAATAAAATGCTGACACAAGTGTTGTGCTTCTCCTCACCCGTTTACTAAAATTTCCTTATTTCCGAAAATATAAAATGTGTACGTACGTCAACTTTAAATATTGACACCTGCGTTTGTGGGAGTGTGCTTTATCTTAGAATAATACGGCTTCCTTCGTCTTTCAGTTATTCCCAAACCCGCCCTGTACAATAACGGTACTTTAAACTTCCTGCTCGAATCAACATTATTTCCCAATGGCTGCAACAACCCGACATCAAACATAGCGCGAATTGCTTCATCGCTTTTTGGAGATAACGGCTCGAAAAGCATATAAAGCTCGTCACGATGGAATACTGCGCTCTCGCTGCCGCGGAATACATCGAAGTGTTTTGCAAGATGTGGAAATTCCGAGTATAGATAGGTATCGCATCTGTATTGAGATATCGATTGGAATGCTTCCTTCATCGCCCGCATACTTATCAAACGTGTAGTTGTGTGATTACCTTCGAGCCGGTTATATTCCCGCTGCTTTTCAACGGCACGATTACCGAGATGAATCAGCTCGCGCGGAAAACTATTTCCCATCCCATCCACCAACCGTTTAAGTATCCATTGATGAGTTGATGCGGCTGAAAGATCATTTTCCCCCTGATGATCTCCCGCTTTCTCAAAGATAGTATAAAATATCCGCTGAACATATTCCTCTGTGCCAAGAATAACATTCGTAACGTCAACTTGCTCACCTGACATTTCCTCACAGTGTGCTTGAACATGTGGATCAACCACTGCACGTGCAACTAAAAGTTTCAGTAAAAGGGGACCACGCCACTTCATCTCTATGGTATAACTGATGAGATGCGATTTATTGACGATATGCAATTGTCGATAGATATCGTTCCTTAAAAAAATCTTGAAATGGATATTTTTAAATTGATTTCCATATTGGACTAATAATTGAACTAAACCGGTTATCGACGCTCGCAATTTCTGGATGTCATCAACAAAAAGAAGGTCTAATTTATCAAGCATAATCCAAGCGAGACAATTCGTTTCTTGAAGTATTGCATCTATTGCCTCTAACATTGCAATAATACTCACTCCGGTTTTCTGCTTGAAATCTGCCGCAATATGTCGGTCGTATCCTTTTGTAGAAGACTTGTATAATTTCGACTGCTTCATCTTATGATATTTGTGAAGAAGTTTTGCTACAACTCCCTTCTGTTCGTTAAGCCCAACATCGACAAGCAGATGTTTCAAAGTAGCATGGGCAGTTTTTACTCTCTCATTCTTATTCTTTAAAATTAGCGACTGCATCCTTTCATCCCGGAGAAGCGTGGAGGAAACTTTCAATCCAAGATACAACAGCCAGTAATACCGAAACTCATCGACAGTATTAGGGATTAGCTCACGGAGCTCAATATTTGGAAGGTATTCTTCACTTTGGAGACCATACGCAGGAATACAAAATATTTCATCGAATTGTTTAGGAAGCAGTGGTTTCACTTTTTTCAAATCCTCAACAAGAAGCCGACACATTGCACTCTTTCCCGAACCTTTATTCCCAACAACAAGAGCATGTTGAGGCAGAAGTACCTGGCGAAGCATTTCTGTTCCAATGAAGCACTGCTCAAATCGGTTATCGGTTTCACCGTCTACCCTGCCGAAATTCATGTGCGACACTATCTGCTGCAAGTCTGCCATAAAGTTTTTCCCTCTTATTTATTTTCTTTCATTCAATACACACAATTTCACTGCTTTTTCATTATATAAATATATTTAATGTATCCTTATTCTTCAATGGAGGTTGTGGCATTGCTCACAGAAATCGACGGTCCTCAAAAAGAATTTCTTGATAGAAAGGAATTAAATCGTTGATTTCGTTCAAATAGAATGAAACAACCATATTAACCGCAAAATGCCAATACGAATACCCTGAGAACCGTTATATAACTATTAAGGTTAGTTTGGCTCTATACATTGTATTGTATTGTTTGGTATCGGGCTAATCTATAACTTTTCAAAAATACATGTACGTTAAGAATTATAATCTTTTGTTCGGCTATGGCAGTAATTTTAAAAGAAAATAAACGAAAATATTATTCGTCGATTCAACGACAAATCTCATCGTAAAATTGTTTAGCTGGTTCAAACTGTAGAGTTTCTAAGGCATGTCGAAGATCGTGACAGGCGGAAGATTTATCACCAAGCTGAAAATGCGCTACACCCCTATTCACATATGCTTCACCGTAATCATTTTTTAGTTTGATAGCATCGGAATATGCTGCAACAGCTTCCTCGAAGCGCCCCAGATTCGCACAAGCATATCCCTTGTTATAAAAGGCAACGGCAGAAAATGGATCTAAGATGGTCACCTTTGTAAAATCCGATAGAGCATCGGCATATTTACTCAAGGCAACATACATAACTCCTCTCCCGATATAAGCAGCAAGACAAGAGGTAATGATGCAGCTGAAGCTTTTGATAAAATAGAAAAGCAAAACAGCACAAAGGAAAAATAATAATACTTCGACTCTGTGCTTTTATAGAAATACTTAACGTAGCTTACGATAACGCCTAGAAAGAAGATGGAATATAACACTTCTTCTCGAGCCGAAATCTAGGCGACTGGTTCAACGTGCATCGGATGAACTCCGAAAAGAATTGCAGTAATGAATGCTGTGGTGAGATTGCGACCAAAAAGAAAGATCAAGACAAATACTAGAGTTGTATTGCCTAAGTGAAGTATTAAATTAGTAACATGATAACCAAGCGGTTCTAACTGAAATAAATGATAATCAACGGCGAGTGATGTAATTGTCAATGGATGATAATTTCCCATATACTGAAATGTTGACCATATTGTACTCAACCCAACAAGGGAGGTATTTTTAATAAATGGATTTTGCAGAATGTATATCGGATCGTCCCAATTAGTAAATCCATTGTTAAGAGAAGGGAAATATGTCAAAGCGTTTATGACCACGACAATGAAGAGTGAAAGAACATATTTCCGGTTTATCATAATCATGATGGAAATGTATCAATAAAGACTCAGACTATCAAGAGCGGAAATGGGATTTTAATTCATTAAATACCCTTCCCGAAGATTTGCACCGACTGTTATTGAGCAACCATTTGAGAGGTCAGCTTTAAAAGTAAAGTTCAAATTCTATTACTACCGTCCAAACCTATAAAACAATCCCCACCGGTACAGTGATGAAAATTCTGGCTTCTTCATCATAGCGATAATTGCATCGTGGTACGCTTGCGATGCAGGGAGTCCGGCTTTCAGGCTTGTATAAAACATCTCGCCAAAATATTTCTTTGCCTTTCGATCCCCCTGCCACATCGTGGATATTACTGTGGGTGTACCGTTTGCTAAAAAAGCTATCGGAGCATAACGGTAAAATCCCCCAGCAATAGGTGAGATATTACTGAAAACAAGCGCCATCGGCGGTGCAATTTTCAGTGCTTCTCCAAGCGTAATTCTTTCCCCTCCATAAAGTTTTTTTACATCGGCAAACACCATTACTGAATTATCCGGCACTCTATAATCTAAATCGAATTCAATGGCAAAATGAAGAAGGTCATAACTCACCGTATCAAGATAACTCAGCAGTGACGACTCTTCAAAAACCATCCTTGCGCTATCAAAGAAACTGCGAATATCTTTAAGCTCATACTCTACATCCCAGTCGGTCTTACCTGGATTTCCAATCCCGATGATGTTTCGCACGATGCTTTCTTTTTTTTGAGAGAATAGCAGCACGGCGGCAGCCGGTAAATAATTAATACTACATCGATCGATTATGGGTGTACCATCGACTTCAAGTGTATGAAACGGTAACCAGGAAAATTCTTCAGATGGAACAAGGTAAAGCCGGGAAATGTTATTCAATGAAAGTAAAATTGGTTCAATAAGAGTTTTCCCCAGTATTACTGAAAGCTCATTTATCCGGAGTACTGCGGCAGAATTCTGCCATCGAAATGTTTCCGCACTAAGACGTGTATCGCATAGAAGTCGGATAAACTCCTGAACGAATCCAAGAACATACGAGCGAGTGTATCCAATTTTATAAATATAGGTTGTATCGTGTGTAACGACGAGGCAATAAATCGCATCCGATAGTAGAATATATTCCAGAAGTGCAGTACCAGTTTGCAACGTGTCTTGTACCTGGCGAAGCTTCGGTGTTTCCTGAAATAGTAACCATCGAAAGTTTGAATTCAAAGTTCCCAGCTCGTCTGCGATTGTCGATAACTCTGAATGTCGTTCCGACCTAAGTTTCTTCAACGCTTCGAGACGATCATAATTTTCTTTTTTACCCGATGATATCTGAGCGTGAATATCTTGCTCCAGTAATTTTAACCCATTATACTTCTGTTGAATTTTTCTGATGGATTGATTTACTCTTTCATTTGCTGTACGGATGTTCAATCGTGTGAAGAACTCAACAATATCCTGTGCATTTTTCCGCTCAATAAGGTCGAATGCCTCACTTTGATTACCGGTCGCGCAGTAATAAAGCAACAGCGGATCATACCAATCACACTTTTCACCCTCCATGAAAGCATTAATTATATCAGCTTCCACAGTACCGATGTTCAGAGATTTGGAATTTTGTTCGAACATTTGCAGCGCCTCTTGATAACGCGAAATAATCTCACTTGTATCGTTGCTTTGTTCTTTTATTCTCATTTGGAGGAAAAGTGCAAAAGCTTCTCCAATTTGATAACCTATTTGTTGAGATGTTGAAATAATATCGGTTGAACGCCTCAAAAATTCAGATGCGAGTGCTGTAGATTTACCAACACTCAATTTCCAGTCACATGCCACAATCATCGACCGTAATAATGTTTCCATGACCGGGTTACCAGCTTGCGATGAGATATTAAGCGCATCAGCAAAAAACATCCGTGCATTATCGAAATGTTTTGAGCGATAAGCTAAACATCCCAGTGATGCAAGAACTTTTACCTGCATCACCCGATCTGTTTGTTTATTTATATGAGTAAGCGCTTGAGAGAAAGATCGCAAGGCGCTATCTGGGTGATTCGACAATTGCTGAATTGATCCCCAAGTGCAGTATATTTGAACTAATTCCGCATCATTACTGATCGCTTCTCCATCCGATATTGTCTTTTCAAACATTTCGCACGCTCGACCATGCTGACCTGCTGCTTCGAATGATTCAATCTGTCTGATCATCAACTCAACCTTTTTATTCGACTTGAAAATGATACTATCAATAAGTGTCATTTCGACCAGAACACGAAATTCTTGATCATACTTTCCGAGTTTATGGCATGCTTCAGCCACAAGTGAAAGTCCACTGTAAAGATCGGAAGAATCAGAAAAAACCCTCGCTGTTGCTGCTGCATCGTTTGCTATTGCTAACGCCGATGAATTCTCGTTCATCAGAAGGTAAAATTTTGCAATGACAAATTTCTGATTACGATCCAATTTTTGATTTCCCGTCAACCGGGAATATTGAAGTGCTTTCTGATAGTCTCCCAAGGCACTATCGTATTGCCCAATTTGACACCAGCAATTTCCAAGAAGATTATAATTTTCTCCGACAGCGGAATCGTTCGCCATTTCTGTGTTGAGTAAGATAATGTTTTCCAACAGCGGAATTGCATCGGTGTATTTTTGTTGATCGAGCAGAGATTTTACCTGAATGAGCAGACGCTCAGCTTCAAGACGATTTCGATTTTTGCTCTTAGTGCAACCCGAATTAATGAAAATGATTATTACAAGGAGTAATAAAAATATCTTGTGGCTGTGAGAATTAATCATATTGTTAATCGTTTACTAACGGTTGAATATAGAAAAGTCTTATTAAAGAAACAATCATTAATTTGATTTTTAAAACCATTTACTTAAATTAACCCAATCAAGATTGACCAAATACGGGTGACACGTATCACCGGTTAAGAGGTTTGTATTGACTAATTAACATTCAATGTTTAAGTGACATGAATAATTATGGAGAACATATGGAAAAAATGAGATATTATAGAATTCTGATTTTCGTTTCGATTATTTTCTTGTTGGCAGCCAATTTCGCATACGCACAAAATCCGTTCGAAGATGCTATTAAACAACTCACCTCCGATAACGCAAAGGGATATTTACAGCCGTTTGTTTCTTCTTTCGGTGCAAATTTAAATTCAGGTTTATATCACTCGGCAAGTATCGGCGAGCTTGGCTTTGCGTTAAGATTTGACATCGTTGGTATGGCAACAGTTATAGGTGATGACGAAAAAAAATACAAGGCAACCAGCCCAATTGATGGTTCATTAACCGAAACAGCAACTATCTTTGGTGATCTTGGTTCTACTGTTCCTGGTCCTGCCTCAGGGATGGAATATCAATTCCAAAATGGCCAGGTGAAAGCAGATTACGTTTTTTTCGCATCTCCCCAATTGACAATCGGAGAAGTATATTATTCACAATTGGTAATTCGTTATATTCCGATTCCAAAAAAAAATGGAGATTTTCCAAAGGTAACACTCTTCGGAATTGGCGGTCGACATAATGTCAGTCATTATTTCCCGGTTATTCCCCTTGACGTTGCTGCAAGTATTTATTATCAAACATTTGACATCGGCGATATCTTCCAAGCGAAAACATTTAACTTTGGCGCACAGGCAAGTAAAACGTTTTCAGTTTTAACGCTATACGGCGGCTTGCAGTACGAAACCTCATCAATGGATGTGTCCTATACATATGAGGGAGAATATGGGGCAACAAAAGGCACAAAGATGAATCTTAGTATGGATGGGGATAATCATTTCCGCTTTACTGCCGGTTTAAACGTGAATCTTCTTGTTCTCAATTTCTTTACCGATGTTAATATTGGATCGATGACAATGTTCAGTGGCGGTCTCGGTTTCGGATTTTAATTTGAAATAAAACTTAAAACTAAAAAAGGAAAATTTTATGAAAAAGAACATTGTATTTTCGATATTTGCACTCATACTATCTTTAATTTTTGTTGTTGGATGCGAGATAGGAACGAATCCATTGATACTGGACAGTAGCATAAAAGAAAGTATTGTAGTCAATCAAGATATCCCTATTCCTCTTCAAATACCATTTCCTACTACTCCACTTATCGTGGATACAAAATCACTCCAAGATGTGGCTGATGGTGAGATTGATTCAATAAATGTTTACAAACTAACACTGATGGTTGACCAAAATACGACTCCGGATACAGGAAAGATATCCGGTCGGCTAATGGTAGATAATGATACTCTTGTAACAATGAATAATGTATTATTATCTCATTTTATAACTGAACGCTCAATCTTTGAAAATATCCCGGGATTTGAGGTCAATAACAAAGGGGTAGGCAAAGTTCTGCAAGCTGTTAAAACCCCCCCTCCCAACGGAATCGCGCTGCAAATGTTTGTTGGACCAACGAACACCCCTGTACATTTCCGTTTATGGGTTAAAGTGTATGGACAGATTCAGACGAATTCGAAGTAGCTCTCCACTAGAAAAATATCAACCCCCGCAAGGGGGTTTTTTATTTCTATCCTCTAAATAATTTTTTATGCGGGCAGGATTGTTTGTTATAACCGCATCCACACCAAAACGAAGCGCCCGATTAAAACGATGCTGTGTGTTAATCGTATATTCCCCTATTAATAGACCCGCAGTACGAATATCCTCAATAATTTTGTTCCTCAGGTCCCTGCCATTCAAAATTATATACTCTGCATGAACAGCTTTCGCATGTAATATTTTGGAATTCACAAAAGGTTGTATTGGATCGTACAACAAGCCAATGGCAATATTCGGATGATGTAATTTGACTTGATCAATAAATTTTTGATGAAACGATGAAACAAGAATGAATTCCTCCATCTCGTATTCTGTTATAAGTTTACAACATTTATCTACAACATCGAGTTGTTGATGATGCATACGCTCTGCTTTAATTTCAACATTGATCCCGATTTTCCCATGAAATAACTTAAATACTTCTGCAAGTGTTGGGATCTTTTCAGATGAAAAAAATTTCTGAAACCAACTGCCGGCATCAAGTTGTTTCAATTCCGCAAGTGTGTACTCACGGACTCGTCCACGTCCGTTTGTTGTTCGGTTGAGTGTGCTGTCGTGAATAACTACAACCTCATCATCTTTTGTGAGATGCACATCTAACTCTAATGCATCTGCTCCATCCTCAATTGCCTGACGAAATGATGCAAGCGTGTTCTCAGGTGCAATCGTAGATGAACCACGGTGCGCAACGATCAGCGGCTTTCGTTTGAATGTTAGCCAAAAAGGCATCAGCTTTGGTTTAGCAGTATAATAATATCTCTATTCACCTGATCAATACTTGCCTGTGCATTGACTGTCTTCAATAGATTAAGCTTAAGATAATAATCTTTCACCGGAAATGTAGACTCTAAATAGACATTCAAGCGTTTTTGCACGGTTTTAGATTTGTCATCTTCGCGTTGGTACAATTCACCATTGCAGTGCGGACATCTTGAAGCATGTGCAAGTTTATCAATCTGCAAATTAAAAATCATACCGCAACTTCGGCACATCAACCTTTTGCCGAGTCGTTGAATAACTTCTTTGTCGCTAATCTCCATATTAATAACTGCATCTATTTGTAGCTTCAGTTCCGCAAGCAGATTTGTCAGTGCCTGTGCCTGTGGAACTGTGCGGGGAAATCCATCAAGTATAAAACCATTTTTACACTTATCAGATTTTAAGCCACCTTTGATAATACCAATCATTATCTCATCGGATACAAGTTGCCCCGAATCTATTACCTCTTTCGCTTTTTTACCGAGCTCGGTTCCGTCAGTAATTGCTTCACGAAGCATGTCGCCTGTAGAAATGTGTGCTATCTTGAATTTTTCCGATAATAATTTTGCCTGTGTGCCTTTACCAACTCCGGGTGGTCCAAAAAGTATCAATCGCATTTATCTTTCCTTTAATGATTGCTTTGTTGTGTCTTCTGAATTTTTTCAACTGCTTCACGGATATCTTTTATTATCCGACTATCGGTTTCTTCTTCTACTCTCTTCTGCAATGTTTCAATCGCTCTCGAATCTCCGATATCCGCTATTGTATTGACGACAGCACGCCGCACATGGAAACTCGGATCCCTCAACATCCTTAAAAGTGAATAGAAAACATCATCCCGTTCCTTCCATGTTGTTGCCAACAGATTTACAGCTTGAATTCGGAGGTTCCTATCCACGCCATATCTTGTATAAGACATTATTATATTCAACGCATCTTCATCTTTTATTTCTGATAACAACCTAAGTGCTGTGCTTCGGATGATCTCGTTCCGAGAATCGCGTTTTAAACCTTCGGCACAATTAATTTTCCGATTGATGCTATCTGCTTTTGTCAGTGAACGAAGCGCAGCCGCCATAACCGAGTAACTTGAATCTTTATCGAAAGCATACTTTAATATTCCCAAAACTTTATCACCTCCGAAATTACCCAAAGATGCAATGCATGCCGTTCGAACTCTCGCATCTCGATCACCATAAGAAATAATAATTGTGTCGGCAACACTCGATCTCTTCGAATCACCCAACGCCCATATCGCATCGCTGCGCACAGCCCAGAAATTATCTTCCGAAGCAGTTTTTGATAATGCATCGACAACTTTGTTCGAATCTAAATACCATCGCAGCTCATCGATTGCCTGTAATCGATCTACGCCATCGCTTGCATTGCGAAGCTGGAAAATCCATTCATCCAACGACTTCTGAAAATTTAGTTTCTTTAGCAGCTTACTTCCTTTATCGAATATTATAAGATCAGGCTGCCGATACGCGGGGAAGGAAAATGTTTCTTCCGCATTTGAAATCAGCACACGATGCGCTTCAGGCTCACCGTGGACCCAGACTTCAATATCAACCGGTGTTTTGAAAATTCCGGTAAGCGAATCGACCTTTTGCATCTGCCTGACCGTAAGCTGAACAGTTCGACTTGTTTGGTCCCACTTTGAGGTGATCTCAAATTTCGGACATCCTGCTTTGTATATCCATTGATCGAAGAACCAGTAAAGGTTATAACCCGTAGCTTCTTCAATTGCAACTTTGAAATCGTTTGTCTCTACAGATTGGAATGCGAATTTGCTAACATAATGATCGATTGCCTTAAAGAATAGCTCATCCCCAAGATAAAATCGGAGCATATTGAGAACGACTGCACCTTTACCGTAGATTCGGCTATCAAACAAATCCATTGGGTAGATGTAGCGGTTGCATACGGTCGGTCTTCGCCGATTATCCTCATCGACGTTCCTTAAGACGATTTGTTGATCCATGATCTCCTTCGCTGCATCGTCTTTACCAAGATCGTATTCTCTGAACAAATTCTCGAAGTAAGTTGCAAATCCCTCGTTAAGCCAGGCGTGCGACCAATCCTTGCAGGTTATCATATCGCCGAACCATTGGTGGGCAAGCTCGTGGGCTACCAATCCATCGCTTGAGTAATCCAGATGCGCTCTCGAATCGTGAATAGTATTATCAGTGAGAGTTACGGCACCCACATTTTCTTGTCCACCATAGATGAAATCCTCGACGACTGTCTGAGCAAACTTTTCCCATGGGTATGGATAGCCAGTTCTCGCCGAAAAAAAGTCAATCATCTTCGGCGTTTTAATAAATGATAACATTGCATCCGACTGTTGATGCTTGTAAACATAATAACTCAGCGGAATATTGTCCCACGAATCTTTCACTTCAACGTATTCTCCGACTACGAGCGAGATCAAATACGAGACGTGCGGTTTACTCTCGAACCAATGAAAGGTTGCAGTATGTTCCTTTGCATTTTTCTTCATGTCGAGAAGCTTACCGTTGCTTATCGTGGTGAAGCGGTCATTTACTGTAACGATCATCTCGCTTGTTGCGAAATCGTTTGGAAAATCATAACACGGAAACCAGTAATGATTATCTTCCGCCTCCCCCTGCGTCCATGCCTGATACTGTTTGTTTGGATATCCGCTGTCGGGAGTTACAAAATATAATCCTTTTTTCGGTGAAGTTACCGAATATGAGATCGTAAGATTGAGTGTATCTGTTAAACCGTATGGTTTATCCAGCGCAACAACAAGTGTTTCTCCTTCATGTGTGAAATTCAATTGTTTTAATCCGAGATTTACTTTGGAGATTTGCATTTCGGCAGCATCGAGCTCAACTTCATCGAAAATTGGACGAAGGGGAATCAATCTGATACTGACATCGCCCTCGCACTTTTTAGCTTTTTCATCAATAACGATGTTTAATTTGTAATGGAGAACATCGTATGTTCTCTCGCGTGCGAAATGTTCGACGGGGATTTGTGCAAATAGTATATTAGAACAAAATAGAAAAATAACCGGTAAATATAAATGTTTCATTTAATCTCCAATTTGGAATGATGGGATTTTGGAGTAATGGAGTTACGCTTTTTTCTTTCAACACTGACTGCAAGTTGTCCGCAGGCAGCATCAATATCTTCACCGGCACTGCTTCGTATGAAAACTGTAACGTGTGCTTCACGGAGATGTTGAACGAAAGCTTCTATTTTAGATGCTGATGTCGGCTTCAACTGAGTGGTAACTCCGTTGCTATTAGTCAATCCAATTGCATGAAAAGGAATGATATTCAGTTTACATGGAATTCTTTTTGAAAGTTTGATGAGTTGTTGGATATCTTCTTTTTTATCATTAATACCATCGAAAAGAATATACTCGAAAGTCGGGCGGAGTTTTGTTTTTCTATAGTAATAGTTGACCGCATCTATCAATTCATTAAGTTTATGCTTGCTGGCAATCGGTATTAAAGATAAACGGATCTTTTCATCAAGTGAATGAAGTGAGATAGCCAATTTCATCTTGCGTTTCTCATCCGCCAACTGTCGGATTTTCGGAACTAAACCAACGGTCGAAACAGTAATTCGCCTCGCTGCGATACCCATACCGGTTGTGATTATCTCGATAGATTTTATTACGTTATCGTAGTTCAGCAGCGGCTCGCCCATTCCCATATAGACAACATTGGTGATTCGTTTGCCGGAATATTTTTTCACCTGAAATATTTGATCGACAATCTCACCTGTTGTGAGATTGCGGACGAAACCCATCGTGCCCGTTGCGCAGAACCTGCAATCAAGCGGACAGCCAACCTGAGTAGAAATACAGAGTGTAAGCCGCTTCTGCTCCTCATCCTCCGTTGCTTCGGGATTGACAAATGCTGTGCGCGGAGGAATGAGCACGCTTTCGATTTTCTTACCATCTTCCAACTCGAATAGAAACTTTTTTGTTCCATCGGATGACTCTTGTACCTTTACAATCTCAATCGGGTCAATCGCTGAAAGTTCGGTCAATTTATCTCTCAGCGATTTTGCGAGAGAACTCATCTCGGCAAAAGAGGATGCTTCTTTGGTATAAAGCCAATCGAAAAGCTGTTTGCCGCGAAACTTTTTCTCACCGATAGAGAGAGCGAAGTTTTCTAATTCCTGAAGTATAAGTCCTTTAAGGTTGAGTTTGTTCATACAATAATCCAGAATGTAATTCTAGGGTTGTCACGGTCCACACCGTGACAAGAGCAGTGCAAAGGTCACGAGACTGTTCGTGACCTCCCTGTTAAAACAACGTGTTACAATGTAAGAAATGGTGGGAAGGGTTGCAAGGCAGAGTAGAGGGGCTGACCAACAAATCCGAAAACTCGTCACTCTGGTCTTGTTTCAGGAACTAAGCACAGGTTACGATCCAGCACTTAGAGTAGGGCGAATGTGCGTTCTACGCGATCTCCACAATCTTGATTCTCCCTGTTCCTCCGTGGAGAATCATAATACTCCTTTTCGGTTTCCCAAAATGCTCTGCAAGCACTTCGATGAGCTTCTCGTTCGCTTTACCTTCTACCGGCGGCGCGGTAACGCTCACAACGAAGTTGTTCGTGTCGATTTGCTTGACTTCATTCTTGTGGGCGTTGGGTTTCACCTTCACACTAATCTTCATAACTTCTTAACTTTCCAACACGCTCATTCAACTTCTTTTCCCGCTAATTTCTTCAACGCCTCGCGGTACAACTCGGATGTTTTTAGTATAACAGAATCCGATATCGTCGGTCCCGGCGGCTGTTTATTGAAATTGATCGAGAGGAGATAATCGCGGACATACTGTTTATCAAAGCTATCCTGTCCGGCTCCGGTTTTGTATTTCACTGTTGACCAGAAGCGTGAAGAGTCGGGTGTTAGCAATTCATCAATCAAAATCAGTTTATCGTCAAAGAAACCAAACTCCATTTTTGTGTCTGCGATGATGATTCCCTTTGTCTCGGCAATTTGAGCGGCAAACTTATAGACAGCAATTGAATAATCTCTGACTTTTTCGGCAACATCTTGCCCGATAATCGATACGGCTTTCTCGAAAGAAATATTTTCATCGTGCCCGACTTCCGCTTTAGTTGACGGCGTAAAAATCGGTTCAGGAAGTTTTGAAGATTCCACTAATCCATCCGGCAACCGGATGCCACAGATCGATTTTGATTTTTTGTATTCATTCCATCCCGAACCGGAAATATATCCCCGAACGATGCACTCAACCGCCAATGGTTTGGCTTTCTTAACAACAGTACTTCTGCCTCGAAGTTGTTCTTTGTATGGCTGACATTCTTTGGGAAATTTGTCCACATCAGAGGCAACAATATGATTTGGAATAATACCCTTGACAACCTCGAACCAGTAATTTGAAATTTGCGTCAACACTTTTCCTTTATCGGGAATCGGCTGGGGCATCACGACATCGAACGCAGAAAGCCGGTCGGTTGCAACGATGAGAAGATATTTGCCAAGATCAAATATATCGCGGACTTTCCCGCGCTTTAGGAATTTAAGAGTGGGAAAATTAGTTTGATAAATTGTTGTTGTATTCATGATGATCTAAAATTACGATGGCTAAGTTATTAGTTATGAGTTATAATTATTTTTACCTTTTGACTTTTTATCCGCCTGAGGCGGATTGACTTGATGTGTGGTCGTGTATAATTTTCCAGCCATCCATAAATTTTCTGAGTATCAGTGTGAAGACTCCTTTGGGATTATCTTTTTCACGTTTCAACTCCCAATATCCAAATATCCATGCAGATTCTGGCGACAATAAGTTAATTTCAAGATCGGAGAAATTTAACTTTCCCATTTTCTCCTTTGTGTTATAACTTTTCTTATACTTTTCATATGTAGCTTTCCATCCACGTTGGATATTTCCACCACTTGTGAAAAGCAAACTATTCGATTTCCAGTATCCCTGCATGTAACCTTCAATGTCGCCCCGATTCCATGCCTCTTGCTGTTGCATTAACACAGATTTGATTTCTATCTGCCAGTTAGATGATTGTTGCGAACAAGCAGTTGAGATAACACATGCCGACACATACATTACGATAATTATTTTTTTAAACATTTGCTACCTTTGTTGATTCATTGTTTGATTTTTACAATAGTATAAATCCAGGTCACGCTAGCCCAATCCTTCGAAAATCTTATAATATGATATTATCTTGCCGATCATAGTCATCCTTCGATAGCCGTTCTCATTCTTCCTTGATCAGTTCCATCTTCCAGATGTCGCCTTCATATTTGCTGATTGTAAAGAAAAATCGTTTCCCATCTGTAGTGAAATCTGGCCTGCTTGATTGTTTGGTTGGATCATCGAATTTTACCAACAATCTTGGTTTACCGCCTTCGAGAGGCACAGCCCAAAAACTCGTTTGCTCTGTTTCATCATAGGCTTTATAGTACACCATACGGCTGTCCTGCGACCATCCGAGCCAAGTAGGTTTTGATGATACTGATGGATCATCATCTGAAACAAGGATTCGTGGATTGCCCCCTTGCGGTGAAATCAAACGAATGCCATTACTGATATAAGCAATCCAGAAACCATTAGGAGACCAGTGTGGTCCATAGTTCACACCAGCACCAAATGTCATCTGTCGGGGACTTCCCCAGTCGCCCGTGCCCGCGTTTCTTGATACGAGATAAATATCGACCTTTCCCAATCTGTTCGAGTAGTAGACTATTTGATTCCCGTCAGGCGACCAAAGAGGCTGACGATTCACTCCGGAATCGTGTGTGATCTGTTGTTGATTCGTTCCATCGTTCATCATAATAAAGATTTCAGGATTGCCAGTGCGGAAGGAATGGAACGCGATCATTTTTCCATCAGGAGACCAGCTCGGCGAAAAATTATCTCCGGGACCTCTTGTTAGCTGAATCGGCTCCCCGCCTTTAAGAGGTATTTTGAAAATATGTTGAACTCCATCCCGATTACAATCATATGCAAGCCACTGACCATCCGTTGAGATACCAGGTATTTCAATAACCTGATTACCTGTTGTCACCTGTTTGGCTTCCCTCACTGACACCCAGTTAGCCTGTGGGATTTCAATAGACCAAATATTTGCGCTATGTGTCAGTACTGAATACGTCAGTATCTTCGAATCGGCTGAGAGACTTATAGTGTACACGTTCATGCCTGTCGTCAAGCGTTCCGGTTTTCCTTCCGGTTGACCGGATCGTCCAAGCGCAACAGAATAAATATCTCGGGTCCCGTCACGGTTTGATACAAAAAAGAGGTGTCGCCTGTCGCCCGAGAATGACGGACTCGTGTTGAGTGAAGTGTTGTCAGTAATTTGTACAATTGATCCGCCCTGCATGGATATCACGTATATTGAGCTCGGAGCTACATTAGCGGGAAATAAGCTGCCCCTATACATTGGGTTACCAGAAACAAACACAATCAAAGATCCATCAGTAGACCAGGAAAAAAAATGAGGTTCTTTCATCACAGTTAAAATACTACGTTGCATGTCATCTGCAGCTTGCAAATAGACCGTATCTCCCGCCGTAAAAATGAACCGTTTGCCATCAGGAGAACATATGCCGTTAGGCGCCTTTCTTGGTGCTCCGCCAAGTGCTGGGACAATAAAGCGTTCTTCCGATGGAGAATTAACAAAAGTGATCTCTGAACAATCTGTAGACCATTGAGGGAACCTTTGATATCCCGGCATTCCATCCGTGAGACAGATGGTACGCCCACCCATCACTTGTTTTACCAGCACGCGCAATGTCCCTTTGAAATAACCACTATAGGCGATCATCTTGCAATCGGGTGAAACAGCTTGATCGAGTTTAATCCCCGGTTCAGAAGTAAGCTGTGATGAACGTCCCACTCTGAACGTGGCGTGTCGTGCCTCAGAACGGAATAATAACCAACTACCCAAACCCAGTAGTAACAAAACAACGGCAGCCACAGTCCAATACCAATACTTTTTAATATTTACAGTTATTTGTTTTTGTTTTACCGTTTGTGTTCCTAAATTACCAGTTGTTCGCTGCAGATGCTTGAGGTCAGCGATCAAGTCAACTGCTGTTTGGTACCGCTCATCAGCAGATTTCTCCAGACACTTGTTCACGATCCGTTCCAACTCCATAGGTACACGACTACATAAACTTGTGATTGGTTCGGGAGTGGCATTTATAATCTGGTAGATAATCGCCTGCTCGTACTCTCCTTTGAAAGGCAACTGCCCCGTCATCATTTCATAAAGAACAATACCAAGCGACCAAATATCTGTACGATGGTCTACATTTTCTCCTTTAGCTTGTTCAGGCGACATATATAGTAGTGTTCCAACAGTTGAACCAGTCTTTGTAAGTTTTGTCAAACCTCTCAACTTCGCCAATCCAAAGTCTAACATCTTTACAATCCCATCCTCCGTCAACAGAATATTTGCCGGCTTGATATCACGATGGATTATTCCCTTCTCGTGTGCCTTTGATAATCCCTGAGCAACTTGTATCATGATATCGATCGCTTCTTCTACGTTCAGCGGCGCATAAGCGATCTTATTTTTGAGTGTTTTTCCTTCGTAACATGCCATTACAATATAGAGTTTACCATCGTCCGTTTCACCTACCCCGTGGATAGTGCATATGTTGTTGTGGTCTAATGCTGATGCAGCTTGTGCCTCGTGAATGAAGCGTTCTTTCGCCTCAGGATCTTTTGTTAACTCCGGAGGTAAAAACTTTAATGCGACAGTTCTTTTAAGTTTGGTGTCTTCGGCTTTGTAAACAACACCCATTCCTCCCTCACCTAACTTCTCAAGTATCTTATAGTGAGAAACTATCTGCCCAATCATAAGCCACACCTCCCGCTTCCGCTTCGCTCCAGCGGGATCTGCAAAATCACATTCCACTCGTCCCGGAGAAACGGGACTCGTGGGTGATTTTGGGACATGCCGCCCTCGCCAAGCTTTTCCAAAATCTTATAATGTGAAATTGTTTTACCTATCATAAAATTTCCCATGTAGGGATGTTCAATTGAACATCCCTACAATCAATTTCTCTGATAATTTTAGACAAGGTTATTGTGTTATTCTTTTCCACGTTTGAATATAGAAACAATTCTGATAGAATTCAATCTAAGAACGAGCGTTTTTTCCGAACTGCTTTATTAAGTAAGTTAAGATAAGTTTTCCTTGGAATCTCAATAGCACCCAAGCGGATGAGGTGTGGAGTAATCAATTGGGTATCGAGAAGCTCAAACTTCTTAGCATTCAATCTATCCACAAGATGCACTAGTGCAACCTTGGAAGCGTCGCGTACCTCGCTAAACATAGATTCACCAAAAAAAACGGCACCGAGCGCCACACCATACAATCCACCAACGAGCGCATCATCCTTCCAAGTTTCAACAGAATGAGCATAGCCAAGCTGATGAAGCTGAAGATAGCTTTGAACAATTTCTTCTGAGATCCATGTATCTTTGCGTTCAGCGCAGCAACGTATTACCGGCTCGAATGCCGTGTTTAAACGAACATCAAAAATATGTTTCTTTATAATCTGACGCAAACTGCGGGATATTTTTAGTTTATCCAAAGGAATAATCGCTCGAGGATCGGGAGAATGCCAACGAATCTCCCCCTGGCGAGATTCAGCCATCGGAAAGTAACCCGAAGCATAAGCAGAGAGCAAGAACTCGGGATCAATAATTTTTAATTTAGGGATATGATTTGCTACAGCCATGATGTCAAATAGTTAATTGGTCAATTGTTTGAATGATTTATTCAAATTGCTAACGCATTAACAACTCACCACTAACAACTCAACACTCCTAATCTCCAAAACATACACCCACTGCACGTGCCGCAGTTACAAGTTGTGAATCGCGCGGAACAAGCCGCTGCCGCTTGATTGCGTCTTCAAGCTTCACTGTAACAACATCCCTACCCTGCAGACTGACCATTGTGCCAAACTCTCCACGTGATGCAGCTTGCAGCGCCATTGCGCCAAACTTTGTACCGAGTATACGATCAAAAGCGGATGGACTTCCGCCGCGCTGGATATGCCCAAGAACTGTTACGCGTGTTTCAAGTTTTGTTTCTTCGTGGATTCGTGCTGCAACCAGCTCGCCAATACCGCCCAGCCGAAACGGATCAGTTCTATTTGAATCTGTCTCTTTTATAACAAGCTTGCCATTCTCGGGTTTTGCTCCTTCTGCAACACAGATGATACTATATCGGGCGCCTTTACTTCGTTTCCAAACAAAATTAAAAATCGTATCCCATTTAAAAGGAATTTCCGGAATCAGAATGACATCGGCACCGCCTGCAACACCTGCACCTAACGCAATCCATCCGGCATATCTACCCATCACTTCGATTACAATAACTCGGTGATGCGCTGAGGCGGTTGTTTGTAATCGATCTATCGCTTCGGTGGCAACCTGAAGTGCAGAGTCGTGGCCAAATGTAATATCAGTTGCTTCAAGATCGTTATCGATTGTTTTGGGAACACCAATAATATTCAAACCCATTTTTGTAAGCTTGTAAGCGATGTTCATCGTCCCATCTCCGCCGATAGCAATGAGTGCATCAAGTCCCCACTGCCGGTAATTATCAACAACCAAATCGGAACAATCGGTAATTGTTATCCCCGACGCACCCTCACGCGGAAACTGAAAGGGATCACCCTTGTTTGATGTGCCAAGAATAGTTCCGCCAACATTGACAATCCCCGACACATCAAGCTTCGTCAATTCACGTATGCGTCCTTCAACAAAACCCTCGAAGCCATCGAGGATACCTATTACTTTAGCATCAAAATAGGACATAGCAGGTTTTGCAATACTGCGGATGACTGCATTCAATCCCGGACAGTCACCACCACCCGTAAGTATACCAATTCGTTTAAGTGTTATTGTCATCTTTCAAAAAATGGCATCATTAATACTTTTCTGGTAAATATACAAAATTCAATTGATACATTCCTATCTACATTATTTGTTATCTTCACGATTATTTAATCCCGCACCCGATTGTATACGAACCCTATTTTGAAATCTACAAATAGTGATAAAATCGCAGTATGGACATACTTTCTCCGGATCTTTCGGCTCAACAGGAAAGACACCTTTTGCGATGTTATCAACATATTCATTGACATATCGGATTGCCACATCAATAATGTTGTGTAATTCCTCATCAGTATCAAGAAGTTGTTTTGATTTTCTCGTTATCTTAAACGCTTTATCACGATGGACTGCACTTCCGATACCAAGATTTTCTTTTACTGGAGAAGTCAGCGTATAATAAATTCCGGCAACACCACGAAAAGCGCTGCCAAGGTTTTTTGCAAGGATATGTTCAACCGCATAAAGATAAATCGGAAGTTGAAGGCTCATTCCACTTTCAATTTCATCTCGCCCTACAATTCTAGTTCCAGTTTTATAATCAACGATTCGGAAAGTATCATTCCCAATATCGATACGATCAATTTTTCCTCTCAAACGGACTTTTCCTGCAGTAACCGGTTCGTGCGATGATAAATTTGGATCAGCGTTCTTGCGCGTGCCGACTCTTGATCCAAACGCAACCTCAAAAAATTTAGGATGCACCTCAAGTGTGCTTTGGCGTTCTAACTCTAAAAATTCCTGAAGCACACCTTTACGGTTCGGTGAACCAAGAATGGTTTCTTTATCAATGTTCCAAAAGATTTCCGAAATATTTAGCTCGTTCAGTTTTCGGTTCGCCAACGTGATTAAATCATCGATAGCTTCTTGAAACTGTCGTTCATCAATCTGTGAAAGCGGTGGCAATTTATTGTTCCGACGATTTACATAAAACTCAAATAAAATTTCATGAAGTATTCCTCCCCGCTCAATAGGTGATATCCCTTCTTCCAGTTCTTTTATAATATTAAGACGAAGAACCTTGTCGGCAAAATACTGAAACGGGCAACGCCCATACGATTCTAATTGAGTGACCGAATAGACACGTTCACGAAATCTCTGGAAAACATTCTGCGCTTCAACACCCGGTTGTCCACCAATTTTTCCATTATACTCTGGTATCGGTATACCTCTTAGTCGATGGCTCTCAATACGAATTGCACGACGCATGGATTCAAAAACTTCAGTTATTTCATCCTGAAGATCTGGTATCTCAAGCTTAGTCTCAGGTTCTAGCAAGTCTTTTGTAGAACCGATTATTTGACCAAGTCGGTAGAATAATTCATCTTTCGAATAAATTGGTTCGGAAAGTTCTGATGGAATACTTTCGCGGTGATCTTCAACCTCAGCAATTTTTATTAGCGCATCGATAAATGAAGATGGAACGAGTTTTATCTCTGAGTCGCTTTGTGGAAACATAATATAAAGACGCTCTGTAAAATTCGTCAGTGCCTGGTAAAAAAGATATCTGTGTTCATGAAGATGATAGCGCTCTTTTTGTGCGCGCCGTGCTGAGCTAAAAAATATTTCTGGCTGGTAAGCTGGAGGAAACTCTGCATCGACCAATCCAGCAATGATCATCACGTCAAAGCGAAGACCGCGGGTTTCATCGAACGATGTTACCGAAACACCATATCCATATCTTTCCCGAATATTATATCGCACTTGCGAGATCGCTTCACGTAAACGATCTACATAGAATGAAAGACTCTCTGGAATATCCTCTTTCCCTTCCAGAGCGAGAATCTCCAGAAACTCATCAAGGAAAACGAGAAACTTTTGATATGCCCTTGTATCTTTTTCTAATTTTTCGTCATCGGCTAATACGACCCGCCCCTTTAGGATGCAATCCACAATCTGCAATTCATCGAGAAGTGAAAGTAGTTTTTTCTTGAATTGCTTTGGCGTCATTCGACCTTCAAATGGCTGTAACAAATTGTTCAATATCATCAAATCCGTTCGTGCTTTTTTAAGCATCTGTTCCTGAATGCTAAGCTGTTCGCCTTCCAGACCATCCTCAACAGCGAATAAACCTTCTCTAATCTTCATGAGGTGTCGCTCTATTTTGCTAAGCCATGTATTGTAACCGACAGAAATTTTCAACAACGAAGCAACCTGATACAGGTTGGCTGCATCAATCATTTCCTGAGGATTAGCGATTCGCAAATACCGGCTTGAGAGTGCGCGCATAATATCGTGCAATCTAAAATTGTGCTGCTTAACGGCAAGTAGAGAAATAATTGAAACGACAATCGGAGACTGATCGAGATAATATCTGTCGGTGATATTGGCCGGAATACCGTATTGCTCGAATACTTCCCGGAAAAGATTTGTGTACGTTTGTGGCTGATACATTGATACACAAATTTTGCTGAGGTCGCGATTGGGATTATCTATCACTAATCTTTTTATAATCTTTGCAATTATCTCAACTTCTGTCTTACGATCATCGGCGGCAAATACGGTTACAGATTCTCGACACGAAAATTTTGGTATATCAACGTCATATTTAAATAAATGCTCGGTAATATGCTGAGAGAATGTCTTTGCGCTGCTGGATGGTGTGGTAATTTTTTGAAATCCCATCTGCTTGAATTTTTGATAGTTTTCTTTCAAATGCCCGAACACTTCATCATTTTCAAGATGATAATCAAATGAAACGAGCATCCCTATACCTTGAATATTGGAAAGATTAAACAGCATGGTCAGTTCCGGATCGGAAAATTCATCGAAACCCGAAACAAAAATCGTAGTGACTTCTCTAAAATGAGATTTCACTAATAAGGGAGATTGTAATGGATCCCAGTCCTCATTGATATGCTTAAACAGTCCGCCCCCATCAACGAATTGATCACCCAAAAGATTCTCATAAGCGTCGTAAATAGCGAGAATATCTTGAAGCTTCGGCTTCTCATAATTTTCAGCACCCTCAAGTTCTGTGAGGAGCGTTGAACGATATATTCCTTTTTCCTTTAACGTGTTAATGACATCGATAATTCTTTGCAACGTTCCTTTCGGCATTCGTTGAGAGCTCCCATGGAAACGAAAATATCGGAGTAAGCTTGCCGATGAATGAACCGCTTCGTTCATTAATACTGCCTGAATAGTTCCAGAAATAAAACGCCGCGGTGGACAAAGAATTGAATAAAGTTGCGAGGCAAGTGTCTCCAACGTGAAAAGATAGAATGCCGACGCGATCTTATGTGGTGTTAAATTAAGAAATTCACGCTGTAAGTCCCTGATTTTTCGTTTGGTTGGTGCTATGTAAATAAACGAATTAGTATCAGCCTGCCGCAGCCGCCGATGGACTTCAGCATCGAGATCGTCAATCGACTCCGGATAATTTTTCTTCAGTATGACAGGCATACTGTTAAATCAGCGCAGACGCTCAGGGACAAACTTAACATACAGCTCTGAAAGTCGGAATCTGGATATTGCATCGAGGTCTTCATCGTCCCTATCGCGTTTGCGAATCATCTCGAAATCATCCAGATCGCTACCGTGCATTTTATGGACATAATCCCTGAGGGTCTCAATAATTTTATGTTGTTCAATACGTGTCATGATATTATCTTGTTTGATTTTTAAAAATATAATTCTCTGAACTAATTTTTTTCAAAAAATGATGTACTCGTATCTGAAATACTACTTGGATCAAAATTTCCATTTTTCCACCAAACATAAAATACAATTTGATTGGAATCTCATTCACACTCAGCAGACCAACTTTTTTTGCAATCAGCAGGCAAAATATGTACCCGACCCCGCCGGCAATATACCAAAACGGAAGTCGGGTAATATAGGCATACCAGGCGAATGGATGTTTAATCATTTTAGAGACTGTATAATACCAAAGCCGTTCGGCACCCCATCCAAAAAATGAAAGACCCCATCCGACGAATAAATACCCGAAGACATCGTCCAATCGCGAGACACCGAGCCAATTATTTATAAATGTGATAAAAAGTCCGATAAAAATTCCATACAATAAATTTTTAAAGGTCCCTAATAAGGGACGTTCGCCGGGATTTGCTAAGAAGTGTTTTACCAATTCGTCACCACTTATCATGGAATACCCTTCTCACTAGTTGTTACGAATTGGTTGACGGTGATTGCAATGTAATATTTTTTCAGAAACATCTGGGAAATTAAATCCCTTTCTCTTATGCAGCAATCAACATGCTCACGTCGCCGGCACCTTCTCGTACAACGATTGGCTGCTCATCTGTCAAATCGAGTACGGTAGAAAGTTCGAGTGAACTATTCCCACCATCCAGAATGAGATCAACTCGCTTTTCGTAAACTTTTTTGATTGCATCGGGATCGTTTATAATATTTCCTTTATCATCGGTAACGCTTGCGCTTAGTATTGGATGACCAAGCTCTTTTACAAGAGTAGCGCATATTTTGTTATTCGGGACACGAATTCCAACCGTTTTTCTTTTCGATATCATACTTTTCGGAAGTTGTTTCAACCGGCTTGCTGGCAAGATGAATGTGTAAGGTCCGGGAATAAGTTGTTTCATTAACTTAAATGCAAGATTAGATACATTTGCATATTCGCTGATATGGCTGAGGTCTGAACAGATGAAGCTAAACGGTTTATAGACATCCTGTCCTTTGATCTGATAAATGCGCTCGATTGCCTGGGTATTAAAAATCGAGCACCCAATTCCATAAACCGTATCGGTTGGATAGATAATGACACCGCCACTATTCAGAACTTCAACCGCGTGTTGAATGTGCCTGCCCTGTGGTGTAACCGGATGAACTTTTAGATACATTGTCGTCTCCTTCCTGAAATAAATTGTGGATAAATCATTGTTAAATATTTTATTATTCATTGAGAAGCTGTTTCGCTGTTCCATCGGTCAGAGAATGTTCCGCAATATTTTCTAACCGACCTTCAAAATTTGATAATTTTTTATCTACATCCTCATACTTCTTCCGTGCATTATCGAGATGCGTTCCCAGAGTATCAAATACTTCGCGCACTTTACCTATATCACCCTGTAGTCTTGAAAGTGTATTCAAGATTTCTTTTGCGCTATGTTCGATGTACATTCCGCGTAAACCCAGAGCAATCACCTGCAGATAGGCATAGAAGCTGTTCGGTGAAACCGGAATTACCTTCTTCTCTATAGCATAATTATATACGCCGGAGCCGTTAGCAACACCTTCATCTTTGATGATTACTTCATAATAAATATTTTCAGCAGGTATATACATTAAGGCAAATGGAAATGTTCCCTCGTCGGGGAGGATATACTTGGTCGCAATTTCATTAATGTGTTTCTTAACATCGTTGAGGAACGCTTTCTGAAATATTTTCTTTTCGCTGTCGTTGTCGGATGAGATCATCTTCCGGAAATTTTCAAGAGGGAACTTCGAGTCTATCGGCACGATCCGATCTGAAGTACGAATAATCGCATCAACTGCTTGTCCATTTCGGAAATGATATTGCATCTCGAAATGATTGGCTGGCAGAACTTGCTTCAATAAATCCTCTAATAAATATTCTCCCAAGCCGCCGCGTAATTTTGGCGCACGTAGAAGCTCTTCAAGTTTGGATACACTTTGTCCAAGTTCTTTAATTTCTTTAGTGGCTTGACCGAGCTCGCCAAGATTTTTTTGCACATCCCCAATAACCCGAGCAGCATTGTCGAGACGGTTCCCAACGTTCGATGTCTGCGACTGGATCTGCTGTGTAACCGATGTAAGCTGCTGATTAACATTTTGGGCTACGTCTTGTAAGCTGTTCCTGACATCGGATCGCAGTTCTTCTACCTGCCTTTGCATAAGCAGCATCGATTGATCGTTCTGATGCGGTTGTGCAGCAGATTGACGCTTGAATAGCAGAAAAATGAGAATGGCGATAAGCAGAACGAGGGCGATGAGTAGTATTTCCATATCCAAAATTATTTTACTAAAAAAGAGATTCTAATATCAGCATACAAAAATTACCGATACGGGAGAATACTTCCTCCCACGTTACATTGATTGATGCAGTACTTTCATACCTACCGTAAGTTACAACAGAGGATAATAAAAATCAAATTGTTTCATCACTTTTTAGATTTCCTAAATATCTATCATTTTATGGTTGTTATTGGGAATTTTGATACTTTTAAGCTTCTCACTATTAGATGAAAGAAGATTTTTTTATATTAGCACTTAATAATATGGAAAATGATATGATAACCATGCAGGAAATGATGATCAAAATTAAAGAAGCCCTATCTAACTGGGAACGCAATATTTATAAAAAGACAGTGGATAAATTTTCCGAACGAGAAAAGAATTTTACGACAGCTTCATTCACTGAAGTAAAGCCGCTTTATACCCCAAATGATTTCACCGATGATGGATACTTAAACAGCATTAGCTTCCCGGGGGAGTATCCATACACGCGCGGCATACAGCCAACGATGTACCGCGGAAAGTTCTGGACGATGCGGCAGTATGCCGGTTTTGGAACTGCTCATGAATCGAACGAACGGTATCGCTACTTACTTTCTCAGGGACAGACAGGATTATCTGTCGCGTTTGATCTGCCAACTCAAATCGGTTACGACAGCGATGCACCAATTGCCAACGGTGAGATCGGAAAAGTTGGCGTTGCGATAGATACACTTGCCGATATGGAAATTCTTTTCGATAAAATTCCGCTCGATAAAGTATCTACTTCCATGACGATCAACGCTCCCGCTTCTGTTCTTCTCGCGATGTATATTGCCGTGGCTGAAAAACAAGGAGTGAATAAAGATAAAATCAGCGGCACGATCCAGAATGATATTTTAAAAGAATACATCGCACGCGGCACTTACATTTTCCCGCCAAAACCGTCGATGAGATTGGTGACTGATATTTTCAAATACTGCTCGAAGGAAATTCCGAAGTGGAACACAATTTCGATTTCCGGCTACCACATCAGAGAAGCCGGCTCTACCGCCGCACAGGAAGTTGGATTTACACTTGCGGATGGAGTCGCTTATGTTGATGCAGCTATAAAATCAGGATTGGATGTGGATAATTTTGCCGGACAGCTTTCTTTTTTCTTCAACGCACACAACGATTTGTTGGAAGAGGTTGCCAAATATCGCGCTGCTCGCCGCCTTTGGGCAAAGATCATGAAAGAACGTTTTAAAGCAAAAGAACCAAAATCGATGATGCTTCGTTTTCACACACAAACTGCCGGTTCAACTTTAACCGCACAGCAAATTGATAACAACATCGTTCGTGTAACGATTCAAACACTTGCGGCAGTTTTAGGGGGAACTCAAAGTCTGCATACAAACTCGCGTGATGAGGCGCTGGCGCTGCCAACGGAAGATTCGGTTCAAATTGCATTGCGCACACAACAGATCGTAGCACACGAGAGTGGGGTTACGAACACTATCGACCCGCTTGCCGGCTCGTATTACGTTGAAGCAATGACCGATCAGATTGAGAAGGAAGCAGAAGAATACCTCAATCGAATTGATTCATTGGGTGGAATGATAAATGCGATTGAGAAAGGGTATGTGCAAAGTGAGATTCAGAAATCGGCTTATCGATACCAACAGGAAATTGAAAGTGGCAAACGAGTCATCGTCGGTGTCAATAAATATCAGGTTGATGAAGAGAAACCTGTTAAGACATTAAAGATTGATACGAAGGTTCAGGAAGAACAGATTAAATTTTTAAATAAAGTGCGTTCCGAGAGGAACAATGATGAAGTGAAATCAAAGTTAGCTCGCTTGAAATCCGCAGCTTCGAGCGATGAAAATCTAATGCCGCCAATCATCGATGCGGTGCGAAGTTATACGAGCATCGGAGAAATATGTAATACACTGCGAGAAGTTTTCGGTGAATATAAAGAACGAAGTATAGTTTAGACCCTCACCACCGTCCCCTCTCCCATTTTGGGAGAGGGGTGGTTCCGACGCAGTCGGAAACGGGGAGAGGGTTATACAGCAAAAGGACAAAAAATGAAACCAACACACATTGAACACATAGGCATTGCCGTGAAAGATCTGAAAGCATCCGTCAAATTCTATGAGGATGTTTTAGGATTGAAGTGCTATGCCATCGAAAAAGTGAAAGACCAGAAAGTAAAAACCGCATTCTTCAAGATAGGAGAAACAAAGATTGAATTATTGGAATCAACCGAGCCGGATGGTCCAATCGGAAAGTTCATCGAGAAGAGGGGAGAAGGCATTCACCATATCGCATTCGCGGTGGATGATGTTTCAAAGGTATTGAAGGAGATGGAAAGCAAAGGTGTACAGTTAATTGACAGACAATCTCGTAAAGGTGCGGAGGGCTTGAACATCGCCTTCCTCCATCCCAAATCCACCGGCGGTGTGTTGATGGAGTTGTGCGTGGTGGATTCTTGTGTTGCTAAATAAAATTGTAGAGCGGACTTCAGTTCGCAATAAAAGAATAATTAAGCGACATGAATGTCGATCTACACCACAGGTAAACAAGAAACATTGACTTTAACACAGCCAAGCTCTATATTCTCGATGATGTTTAACCGAGCAAAACAGCCTTCATTAATTTACTAGTTACCTACAATTTTAGTGGATTATAAAACTTCATGCAAGGAATGAGTAAATTCAACATCTTTATTGTTATAAGTTCCTTTTTTCTACTTATCGCCAATAATTCTCTTGCAATGGCGCTCAGTGAACTTAACAATAAAATTGCATTTCTTAAGAATGGAGAGGTTTGGATTTCTGATTTAAGCGGACAGCAAATGAAACAAATTACTAGCGACTCTGGGAAGGTCGATGATTTTCTATTTTCTCCGCTACTGAGATATCTTGCATATGCCAAAGTTATCGGATCCGCAGACGAGCCAGGATTGTGGGACGATACCGAGAAGGTGTCCCAACGAGCGGTATGCTCTATCATAATTATAGAACTTGAAACCAAACGGATTATAAAGGAGATAATGCCAACGGAAGATACGTGGATATACATCTCAAAATGGCTGCCTGAAGACAGACTATTATATTATGGTTCTTCCGGCTTTGATGTGTCGGGATTTTATATCTTTAATATTCAAAAAGATATTAAGGAAGAAATCGATTATAACAAAGGTAGCGTCGCTTCATGTTCCGACTATAGCATCGGTGGATCTCTGATGGCATACGTTGACGACTCAGGGCTTGGCAAAGATTTTAAGGAAAACCTCCATCTCGTTGATATAATAAAGAACGTGGATAGAATTCTCGTTTCCCAAAGGAGTATTGTCGACCAAAAAATATCAAACGACAAAGACCGGATTGCGTTTATTGAGGTTCAGGATGTCGGGAAGAAATATTTTGACAAATTGTGGGTTTATGACATCAAGGAGAATTCTCTGAAAGGTCTCTACCAAGGGCCTGCGAATGCGAAAATAGGCGGCGTAAGTGAAATATCCTGGTCTTTTGACGACCGGTATATTGGAATGTTTTTCTCACCCGAAGCATTAGTGTTGGATGTAAAAAACCCGGGCAAGGATCATCAGATTCACGGAACAGATTTTGCATGGGCTGAATATAACAGAATCATATTTGCCGAAGCGAATGATATTTATTTGTACAGCTTAGATACGAGAAAGAGCAAATTATTATTTAAGGATGCTGCGAAACCTACATTCTTATGGAAGAAGGGATAATAGCATCTACTGATTGACAAACAAACGCGCAAAGGTGCGGAGGGATTGAACATCGCATTCCTCCATCCCAAATCCACAGGCGGTGTATTGATTGAGTTGTGTGAGTAAATCCCCTCTCCTTGCAGGAGAGGGTTAGGGTAAGGTCAAAAAAACTTTGACTTTCACCCAGCCATGTTTTATATTCCTTACGCATATGGAGATTGATTATGTCCAACAGGAGCGAGATAAATGATATTCGTTAATAGACTAGTTATGCTTCACTGCCATTAGAAATATGAAAGTCCCAGCTAGTTTTGATTGCTGTACAATCTGCAATAAAAATAAACCACTCACATCTGAGCACATTATTCCAGAAAGTGTGGGGGGAACTCTTGAAGCGGAAATACAATGTGTGGATTGCAATAGCAAACTAGGCAGTGAACTTGTATTTCAGGCAAAGCAAGACCCTGTATTGCGACTTGCCATTCAACAACTCAAGGACAAACTTCCCGACCTTTATCTATCAATGGAGGAAGGGCAGAGATATTGGGCAAAGGATGCTTCTGGCAAAGCAGTTCCTGTTAAATTGAAAAAAGGAAAATTCCAAACACAAGCCCACCGTAGAAACGATGGCTCGCTCATCCTAGACACAAGAAAAGCGGAAAAGAATCTACGGACAATGTTGGCTAAGGAAGGCCTTGAATACGGACAGATCAATGAGTCATTGCGTAGATTGAAAGAATCGCCCGACAATGTTCGGGTACGTCTCTCGAACCAACGCTCAGCCATAAAATGGACTGTAATATCTTCTTTCCCAACATTGGAAAAACCCGAGATGAGTCCTCGCCTCGTTGCTATGATTGCATACAACTATCTCTGCCTACTTATTGGCAATGACGTGTTCAATGAATGGTTTGCCTTCATGCGAGATTTCATCCTTACGGGTAAACCTACAGATCGAATCAAGATCGAGAGTTTTACTTCTCGTAAGTATGAGTGTTATCATCGCCTTTATTGCGAGTTTGACGATGAAGAGGCAAGAGTTAAAATCGTTTTCTTTGGTTGGTTACTTTACGTTGTCCACATTGCTGGCTTTGTATATAAAGGGCCAGACTTCGTTTACGTAGAGGATCTGAAAAACAAGCGAGGTTTGCTTGCAGAGTCCATTGAATTGGCAAAGCAAGGTGAATTTTATTCGACAAAAAAAGATACGAGTGGAGTCAACAGCGCATAACAAGCGGCAATACGACGAGGGAACAAAAAAGCCAATGAATAAAAATCCTCGCCCAATAGTTATGCAAGATGTTACACTAATCCTGACGGCAACCTTGGCGATGAAATCAATTTCTTAAACTCTTCCCATCTTTTCTGCGGTTTGTCGGGCGTGCCGCCACGTTTCTCGATATATTGCTTCACCAAATCCTGTCCGAGGTTATAGTTAATCACGTAACTCCTGTACGTATCAAAGAAACGCGTTCGCTGTTGAGCACGGTCGGGGGACATGAGCGCATACTTAACCAGCCAAGCAGCCGCTTCATCGCGAGTCATTGTGCCGTTGAGGTAACAGCGAGCGGCTTCGTTGCCAGCGTAGGCAAGTTTCAAAAATAGCTCGTGTATTTTGTAATATGTCTCAACTTTATTTACATCCATTCCCGCAAGAGGGAAGAGCACTTTTTTTTCGAATTCAATCCGCTCGTTTCCCGGGAACACTACTTCAATCCCAAAGTTTGCCGTCCCTTCGGCAATGAGCGATTGCGGACTGAAGAGCGCATACACAGATGCTTCCATCCAACCATACTTGCGATAAAGAACCGTTTCAAGAAGTGAATTATACACATGATGTCCCGGATATCCTTCATGTGCGGCGAGGTCAACTGCGCGGTCGATGTAAATCGGCAGGTCGGTGTTCATCTGGATCAAGCTAAAGCTATTGCCTTTATACCAATTGTATCCGCTCCAAGGTTTGTTGTTAACGTACTCTATAGTGAAGCTCTCATTTGCTGGCAGATCGATGTGTTCCTTAGTTCGCCTGCGGCACTCAACAATCGCTGCCTGAAATACTGAATCTAATTTATCCTTAGGAATTATAAATTTCTTTTTGAACTCCTCATACCGCTCGCTTACCGAACCTTTACCGGGCAATATTCCATCCATCTCCGAAATAATTTTCTGGAAATGACTTTCAGGAAAAGTCGGCGGTACAGCATCATACAGCGCTTTCGCCTCTTCGTCAAACGAGAATATTTTGCCTTTCAGCATTTCTACCCGGGCGATGAGCGATTGTAATTGTTTCGATAAATATTGATGCCGAAGCGAGATGAGTTCTTCAACTCCTTTCACGTCAAGTGAGTCTAATTCTCTAAGCGTTTTCTCTGCCGTTGATTTGATGTCAACGAGTGATTTCTTCTCCACCTTCACCTGTTCTAATAATTGAGGTGGACCGTAATATGCATCTACATAACTTCCGTCGTGTTGACCGACAGAGAGTACTAATTTGACGTAGGATTCAGCAATGCTGCTAAGAGCAGTGATTAAGTCGTTTACCATTTTACACCTTTGATGCTATAGATAATAAGGAATTGAAAAAAGAACTGCGGTTATTTTACGAAGAAAAGTTGGGAATGTCAAAATATACAGGAAAGATGGAGCACACCTTAAAGGCGTACTCCATCTCAAAGCTGTTATTACAGAGTGAGGATTCTTATTTCCCACCCACAGTCATTTCAGCAACTTTAATCGTTGGTCCGGTGATCGAATCTTTGAACTTCACATCGTTGCCTACCATTTCAATACCTTTCAGAAGCTGTCCGAGATTTCCCGAGAATGTAATCTCAGCTACCGGATAAGTAAGCTCGCCTTTCTCGATCCACAAACCAAATGCACCGCGTGAGATATCACCCGTTGTCGGCACTAAACCGAATCCAATCGTGCCTGTAAGGAATAATCCTTTATCAACCGACTTAATTATCTCTTCAGGTGTTGATTTTCCCGGAGCGAGATAAAAATTGTTCGCGCCCGAGCTGTTGCCTGTCGATTTCATGTTCAATTTTTTACCGGCGTAAGTATCCATTAAATAATTTTTTAATACACCATTCTCGATGACTACGGTTTTCCGTATGGGAACACCTTCACCATCGAAAGGTTTTGTTCCGGATGCGCCCGGGATCAGTCCGTCATCTATAACGGTGACCAGATCATTTCCGATTTTTTCACCAATTTTGCTTGCAAGGAATGACTGTTTAAGGTAAACGCTGTTTCCGCTTATGCATGTATACAAAAAACTAAGCAAACTTGCTGTCATCGGTGACTCGAAAACAACAGGAACATTTTGAGTTTCAACCTTCTTACCTCCAATCAAACGAGTAACGCGGTGAATTGCTTTTTTCGCAATCTCTTCGGGACTTTCAAGCTTGGCGAGGATTCTTGAAGAATCGTTCCATCCCTCATCGAAAAGGTTAGGTTCTTCGCCCGCCTGCAGATAAACGCCTGAAGAACAGGCAGTTCGTTTATACGAGCCGCTGAAACCATTAGAGTTCGCAAGGAATGTTTCACCGGTATATGTTCCGTATGACGCACCGAAACTTTTCTTAACACGCTTATCCGCAAGGCAGATTTTTTCGATCTCTTTTGCGGCAGCAATTTTCTTTTCTGGCTGGAGTTCCAGAATCGCTGGATCCCACAGCTTGAGTTTTTCGATATCAACAGATATTGCCTCTTTTTCCGGAAGTCCTGCCAACGGATCAGCACTTGATAATTTCGCACGTTCGATTGCGTTCTCAACAAGTTTTTCTAATGTGTCTTTCGAGAGATCCGAAGAACTCGCTCGCGCCATCTTTCCATCAACGAATAAACGAAGTGAAAGTCCTTTCGATCCGGCTTCCACCAATCGTTCGACTTCTCCTTCGCGGACATCGAGAGAAAATTCACTTCCCTGACCGATTGAAACTTCAATCTGAGTTGCACCTTTCTTGCGACCGAAAGAAACTAATTCTTCTGCTGTTTTTAAAAGATTATCGGTTTTCATTTGCGACCTCCTACCGTCATCTGACGGATTTTGAGTGTTGGTGTTCCTGCCGTAACCGATGCTGATTGTCCATCCTTACCACAAGTGCCAAGGAAGAATTGCGTATCATTGGCTATCATATCAACTTCGTTAAGTATCTGCACATTCGTTCCTATGAGTGTTGCGTTCTTAACCGGCTTTGTTAATTTCCCATCCTCGATCTTATAACCCATGTTTACCGAGAACGTGAACTTGCCCGAATCGTTCACCTCGCCTCCTTGATAAGTCTCAGCATAAAATCCTTTTTTAACAGATTTGATGATGTCGTCAGGTGTCGCATCTCCGGGGGCTAATACTGTATTTGCCATCCGAGGAATTGGATTATTTCGATACGTCTGACGTCTGCCATGACCGTTTAAATCCATATTCATCAATTTTGCGGAGAGACGATCCTGAAGATAACCGACAAGCTTTCCCTTCTCGATGAGCATCGTTTTCTTTGGGACTGTTCCTTCATCATCAATATTAAGACTTCCGCGATAGTTTGGCATTGTCGGATCGTCATAGATTGTAACGATTGGATTGGCTACCTGCTTACCCAGCTTATCCCACATGATTGAAGTCTTCTTACGGTTGCCGTCAGCTTCGAGCGGATGACCAACTGCTTCGTGAATCATAACGCCAGATTGCAAACTTCCTAACACAACCGGCTGCTCACCTGCCTCAGGATCGACAGCGGAGAGAAGTGTGATTGCATCTTGAGCGGCTTTCTTCCCAACTTCTTTCGGTGGCATAATGTTCTGGTAAAACCCAAGTCCATAACGACCACCCGCAGTTTTGAATCCGGTATTTCTAATTCCTTTCTCTTCAGCTGTTGCCGATGCGGCCATCATCACTTGTGGACGTGCATCGGATATGAGCAATCCTTCACTATTTGCAATTGTGACATACTGAATCTCATCCATAAAAGATACCTGCGCTTTAACGATACGAGCATCGTACGATTTAACAGCGTTGTATGCTTCCTTCACAAGTTCGACTTTGGCGCCGAGTTTCATCTCGTTGAGTGGAGATTTTAAATCATAGACTTGAAGATTGGATGATTTTTGTGTGAGATTAACAATCGATGATTTCGACATTCCCGAAGCAATAACTGCGGCAGTCAGTGCGGTTTGCTTCATTTTTTCGAATGAGAGGTCATCGGTATATCCATAACCGGTTTGCGCTCCTTTGAGAACACGAATACCGACACCGAGCGAAATATTTTCGGATGAATCTTTAATGATGTCTTCTTCCATTCGCACGGAATTAGTAACGCGATATTCGAAAAACAATTCTGAGAACTCACCACCCTTTGTGAGGGCAATCTCTAAAATTTTCCTCATGTCTTCGGGTGAAACGCCGAAGCGCTCTTCGAAGAATGCGGAAGAAGGCGGTGGGATTTTCCCGTGAGCGAGCATATCGAACCAGAGCGGTGATGTTAAACCGGCAACTAGGCCTGCTCCACTCTTTCTCAGGAAATCCCGACGATTGATTTCATGCATATAAATTCTCCTGAATAAAATTTTAAATGGACATTTGTGGACTATCTTTAATACGTAAATTCAATGTTTAGGATACATATTCATGATTACTATATTTCTGGTTCCTTTCATATCAGAATAAGAAATCCGGCTTCTTCCGGCGGTCAATCGATGACTGACATCGGAGTTTAAACCTGATTATTCTCCTTTCCACTCCGGCACTCTACCGCTCGTCCAAGGTGCACCGGCGGCTTCGGCGGCTTGCTCAAGATTCTTTAGGTCAACTTCAACAAGTGTTCGAAGCTTCTGCAGCTCAGTTGTAAATTCCGGATTCGCAATATCGTATGCATCCTGCACTGTTTGTGTTGGCTTTGATGTTGATGTGCTCATGTCTCCGACTGCTTTACTAACACGATCCCCGATTGAGGGTGGTGAATTCTCGTTGCGTGAGCGAAGCGTTTGATCACCCCGGAAGTTTCTGATGATTTCGTTAATACGTGTTTCAAGATTCAAAGCATCTGCAATTAGCTTATCAACCTGCGATGGTGTTTCTTGTATTGCACGCTTGAGCAAGCCGATACGGTTTTTTACTTCGTTTGCCATCTGGGACGCACCTGAGAATGCACGCTGCAATCTTGCTGCCTTCTGCTGGAATCCTACCAATAATTTCCTGTCTTCGGGTACCATATTCTCCTGCCCCCGTACGAATGCAGTAAACGATTGCGACTCACCGAGAGGGATTACAACACCATTCGCTTTCTTATAAAGCGTCATTGTGTATTTTCCCGGCATTACCATTGGACCACTCTCCGGCTCATAATCGCTTCCGGGAGGAGGCGGTGTTGCAAGATATGGTAACGGATAACATAAATCCCATGTAGTTCTATTTATTCCTTTCGAATTCGATCCAGTTAATTTTCTGATAATATTTCCATCTCCATCAGTAGCTGTCAGTATAATTGTCGGTGCTTCCTCTTCATCCTCAGCCCTTAGTTCATCGAAAGTCGGATAGCGAACCGGCTGTTTTTTCTTCTCTGTTTCCTTCTCAGATTCTTGTCGAATTTCCTTCTTCGTCTTTAGTGCATCTTTCAAATAGTACGTGAATGTCGCACCGAATGCTGGATTGGAGGCGGTGTAGAATGATTCACCCTGTGTCGCTTTCTTCGAGCCACCGAGTGGATATGCCAGCATGTACATCATCGCATCCTCAACAGGAAATGTAACGGCATCCTTCTGCAGCATATCGGATTTGAGAGTCCGAAGCGGTGTATAGTCATCCAATACATAAAATCCCCGACCGAATGTTGCAAGGACTAAATCGTTTTCTCTTTTCTGGATTGCTATGTCACGAACTGCGATTGTTGGCAAACCACCTTTGAGCTGAATCCATTTTTGTCCGCCGTCGACTGTGAAGAACAAACCGAATTCCGTTCCCACAAATAATAAATTTGGATTGATATGATCTTCTGCTATGGCAAGGACAGGTCCATTGGCAGGTAGATTTCCTTTGATTGAAATCCAAGTCTTACCTGCATCAATACTTTTCAGGATGTATGGATTGAAATCCGCCATTTTATGATTATCGAATGAAGCATAAATTGTATAGGCATCGTGCTGAGATGTAAGTATACGGCTGATAAAAGTTCTGTCCGGTACACTGGGGAATTTCTCATACTTATTCCAAGTTGCTCCGCCATCTTCAGTAACGTGAATCAATCCGTCATCAGTGCCAACATAAATCATTCCTTCTTTCTTTGGAGACTCTGAAAGAGCAGTACAATTTCCATAAAGCGAAGTTGAGGCATTCTTCGCAACTGCATCCACACTCCAGATTTTTCCCATCACTTCAAGCTGATTGCGGTCGATTTGACGTGTCAGATCGCTGCTCACAGGTTTCCATGAATCGCCGCGGTCATCACTGCAGAATAATTTGTTTGCTGCGAAATAAAGTCGCGTGTGACTGTGTGGACTGATAATGAGTGGTGAGTCCCAGTTCCATCGTAATCCCTGTTCACCTTTCCAGGCTGTGGTTGAATACCGATTTCTTCACCCGTACGACGATCGTAACGAACAAGTCCACCATATTGACTTTCGCTGTAAACAATATTTGGATCTTCAGGATCGACACGTGACTGGAACCCATCTCCGCCCGTTGTTATAAACCAATCCTGATTAGTAATACCTGAAGCATTTCGAGTTCGTGAAGGTCCTCCAAGCGTTGAATTATCTTGTGTACCGCCATACACATAATAAAATGGTTTTGAATTGTCAACACATACATCATAGAATTGTGTGATAGGTAGATTTGCAAAAAAATTCCACGTCTGTGCGCGATCGAAGCTTTCGTACAATCCTCCATCAGAGCCGACAATGTAATGCCGTGTGTCATCTGGATCAATCCACATTGCATGGTTGTCAACATGTTTCGATTTCTCACCGAGACGGGTGAATGTTTTACCGCCATCATCTGATACTTGCAAGAAAACATCCATTGAATAAACCCTATCCACATCTTTCGGATCGCAGTAGATTGTTTGATAATATTGCGGACTTCCAGCAACATAATCCCCGCGCTTCTCCCAATTTGCTCCGGCATCCACTGAGCGGAAAAAGCCACCCTTTTTAGTTTGAGCTTCTACGATTGCATAAAGAACTT